>Ga0209272_10000108_pt1 | contig 105501 bp, 94 predicted proteins | sample tdDd002_FD_187125 | JGI IMG/M metagenome (GOLD analysis project Ga0209272, IMG submission 187125) | Marine sediment microbial communities from the Atlantic coast under amendment with organic carbon and nitrate - tdDd00.2 (SPAdes)... | ecosystem: Environmental > Aquatic > Marine > Coastal >...
ACTGCCATCAGCTTCCTTCAGACCCCTTCGTCGCCAAAGACGCCCTTGCCTACAGCTTATCTTCCCCTTGGTGGGTGATGTGGCCACCTTTTCAGGCCACCAGCTCGTGAGCATGCCCCGCACACGACTAAAAAGACGAGCCTAGCTCGTCTTTTGTGTATGAATACAATACTTATCCATGCTCAGGGAGTCCCCCTCAAGGCTATGCATTTCATGAATCACATAAGCACTCAGGGGACTTTTCTTGACCTCTTTTTTTAGGTTGGTCAAAAAAGTACTTAAGCTGTCCACAGACTTGAAGTACGACATACTCCCTGTCACACCCGCTATGGATAGTGCTGTTATAGGTGTTTGACACCAGGTTCCTTGACGGTCCTTGGCCAGTATGGTTCCTCGGTCCAGGTCTTCTGCCTTATAGTAGGTCTTAATGGCCTCATCAAATAAAGACAAGAGGTCTGCAGACAGATTTTGAGCTTCTCGCAGATAACTATTGTTTACTATGATGAAGTCATCTCCGCCAATATGGCCTAAAAAAGTGGTATAGGGTGCATGCTTGTTGACTATTTGATTGATGGCAGTGGCCGTCATCCGAATGATTTTATCACCATTTTCAAACCCATAAACATCGTTATAGGCCTTAAAATTATCCAGGTCTATATATAAGACTGTTGTTTGCTGGTCTGACTCTAAGACACTTTGAAGGACCCTGTTGATGATCACATTCCCAGGTAAACCTGTTAAGGGATTGAGTTCCTTGGCATACTTACGCTCATAATTGATCGCATAAGACAAAATGTTCTTCATGGTTACAATTCCAGCATAGTGGTTGCCCTTACAAACAATTATATCGTCATAGAGGTGGTCAGCAGGTCTTTGAAGGGCTCTTTTGGCAACCTGGTGGATGGGACTGTAATAGTCTACAATCATGGGCGTCTTGTATGAAATCAAATCCACTGGTCTCCTGCTATAAACTGCATAACCATATTGCTTAGCAAATACTCGGTTCATCTCATTTAGGGTCACAAGCCCCCTGGGCATGCCCTTGTCTGTGACACAAATTGAGGTTGAGTGACTTTGATTTAGATAGTCTCTAACTTCTTTACAAGACGACTTGCCCTCGAAGCACTTGACCTGGTCCATGACATGGTGAACATAATGATAGTCTTCACTGTAGTTGTCCAGGTGATCAATTAACTTCTGTTCCTTTAAAATCATCTCCACAAGTTTTTGGTCTAGAGGCCGAGTCTTAGGCTGGGGTCTTTGAATGAAGTAACCCTGACCATAGTCTACGCCCAAACGGATGAGGGTCCTCAATTCTTCTTCGGTCTCGATGCCTTCTGCAACCACCTTGATGTTGGCCATTTTCGAGGTCTCTATTAGGCACTTAACTATGGCTTGCTTAAAACTGTCTCTGTCAATACACCTGATAAAGTCCATGTCTATTTTTAGGTATTTAGGATAGATTTCATACATGGCCTTTAAGCCTGAATAGCCTGATCCAGCATCATCGATGGCTATGCTGTAGCCCTGGTCTGTATAATGTTTTAGGACTTCCTTGAAATCACTATAGTTATTAATTGCTGATCGCTCAGTCAACTCTAAGACAATAGACTCTGAGGGAATATTCATTTGCCTTAGGTTTTCCTTAGTAAAGCCAGTCTTGAACTTACTATCCTTAACCACATTGGGGTCCACATTTAAAAAGAGTAGGTGGTTGTCAGTAAAATCTGCATTTTCCAGGGCCTTGATTCTTAGAAGCTGCTCAAGTTCCCAGGTCTTGTTCACAAACTCTGCCACAGACAAAAGGACCAGGGGTGAGGCCAAAATGGACGTTGCAGGTCCCCTGCTTAAGGCTTCATAACCCAATATGTCACTGGTTCTTAAGTCGACGATGGGTTGATACAAACTGGTTACGGTACGGTGTTTCAAAATGCTATTGAACTCCAAGATCATACTTGGAGTGATTTCTTCCTGGATTAAATGACTTGTCATAGGCCACCCCTTTCATGGCAAGTATACAAGTCAAAAGTAAAATTCCTGTAAAGGTATGATTAAAATCTCTTTAAGCTTTCAGTAATAAAAAAAGATGCCCTTAAGCATCTTTTTGAAGTTGATTTTGTATTTGAATGGATGAGGCAATAGCGTAAATGATCACAACTGCAAACTCAATCATCTGAACAATAAAAAGTATATTAGATGTAAAGATGACATTTAAGCTGACGGTTGCAAAGATAACTCCCAACATCGCAAAGACAATGCCAGACTGTCTATAATGAGGACTCTTGTTCATGGTCTCTCGCTCAGACTTAGACGCATAGATGTAGGCGTTATTAAATAAAAATCCCCTCTCCTTGAATTGAAGATATGCAATCAGCCAGGCCAATAGACTTAGACCTGTCATAATAATAAGTAGTGTTATTTGAAATGCTCCCATATATACCTCCTCTATCATTTCTTACTCTAAATTCAGTATACACCATATTTTATTTATATGGCCAAAATAACATCAAAGTGCTGTTTGGATGCATAAAAAGTTGTGACACTTTGATTGAGGGGGGGCTTGAATAACTGAGTAATCAACTTGTCTTTGCCTGCAACCTTAAGTCAAACCCTTCTCCAAATACTTCATGAGTAAAAGTAACAGAGATGAAGGCTCTTGGATCTACTTGAGAAACAAAATGCTTAAGCTGCATATACTCCTTACGACTTAATACCACACTCACAATATTTTTCATGTCCTTGGAATAGCCTCCAACACCACTTAAACTGGTGGTCCCCCTCTTCAGGTTCTTATGAATAAAATCTGAAATAGCCTCGTCTTCTTTTGAAATAATAAGGGCATGGATCTTTGTTTCAAATCCTGCTATCACCTTATCAATGACCATACCATTCATTAGGATACCCAGGCAAGCATATAGACCCAAGACAGGCCCAAAGGCAATCCCAGCAGCCAAAGTAATCAAGACATCTGACAAGAATAGGGACTTACCTATATCTATGTTGGTGAACTTATTGATAATCTTTGCTATGATATCGGTCCCTCCTGTCGAAGCATTTTCATAGAATATCAAGGCCATACCTATCCCCTGGATAACTATACCAAAGATTAGGTTAAGCAAGAGATCGTCTACAATTCCCCCGTAATGGGGCAAAATCCACTCAAAAACACCAATAACGCCCGATAAGAAGAAGGAACAGTAAATGGTGAAGCCACCAAACTCTCGGCCAATGATGACAAAGGCCAGCATGAAGAGAATCACATTAAAGAGTATCATCAAGACCCCTAGATTAAGCCAGGGCACATAGTTCTTAATGACCATGGCCAATCCAGTAACGCCTCCAACAGCCAGGTTTGCTGGTACTAAGAATAAATAAAGGCCTGATGCCATGATGAAGACACCTAGATTAATCATCATAAATCGCTTTATAAATTTACCCATCTTATAACTCCTTACTTAATGTTTCTACTAGACGGCATAAAGAAGGTGCTACAGGTACACCGCAGGCTTCCATCCTCTCTATTTTTGAGAAGGCATCCCCACCGACTCCTGATACAATAGCACCTGCATGTCCCATTCTCTTTCCCTTTGGAGCGGACTTGCCCGCTATAAACCCTATCACAGGCTTGGTCATATTGTCTCTGATCCAGGCAGCAGCCTCTTCTTCTGCCGAACCACCAATCTCCCCGATCATGACCACAGCATGGGTATCTGCATCCTCGTTGAAGGCCTTAAGAACATCTATGAAGCTGGTCCCATGAATGGGGTCTCCTCCGATGCCAACGGCTGTTGACTGGCCATAACCAGCCCTAGAAATAGCATCAACAGCCTCATAGGTTAAAGTACCTGACCTAGACACGATACCAACATGTCCCTTTTGGTGGATGTAACCTGGCATAATACCAATCTTGCAAGCACCAGGACTTATGATACCAGGGCAATTGGGTCCAATGAGCCTGGTTGCCTTGTCCTTCATATAGTCCTTAACTAGGATCATATCCTGTACTGGAATATGTTCTGTAATGCATACCACAAGGTCCAGGCCTGCGTCCACTGCTTCTATGATGGCATCAGCTGCAAAGGGGGCGGGGACGTAAATAACAGATGCGCTTGCGCCTGTAGCTGTCTTGGCCTCCAAAACACTGTCATAGACAGGGACAGAATGATGTAGTGCCCCCCCCTTGCCTGGTGTTACACCAGCAACAATTTGACTACCATATTCCAGCATGGCCTTGGTGTGATAGGAAGCAGCAGCCCCTGTAATTCCCTGTACCATTAACTTAGTGTCTTTATCGATCCAAATGCTCATTTTTACCTCCTACCATCTCAACAATTTTTTCTGCTCCCTGGCTGATTGTTTCTACGAACTCAAGTGGGAAAGTAGCCTTGCTTAAAATCGCCCTCCCCTCTTGACTGTTTGTACCCTTGAGTCTTATGACGACTGGTAGGTTAGCCCCTGCTTGATCCATAGCAGCGATTAGACCTCTTGCCACAGTATCACAGTGCATAATCCCACCGAAAATGTTAATAAAGAGTCCCTTCACCTGGTCTGACAAGGTGATTAATATGGCTTGTTTTACCTGGTCAGCGGTCGCACTACCCCCAACATCTAAAAAGTTTGCTGGCTGGCCTCCAGCCATGAAGACAGCATCCATAGTTGCCATCGCTAGGCCAGCGCCGTTTACAAGGCAGCCAATATCCCCATCTAGGGATACATAAGAAAGGTCATACTTACCGGCTTCTATTTCCTTGGGAGATTCTTCTGACTCATCCTTAAGAGCTAGGACCTCTTCATGTCTATATAGGCCATTATCATCAAAGGCCATCTTAGCATCAAGGGCAACCAGTTTCTCTCCTGATACAACTAGAGGATTGATTTCTATCATTTCACAATCCAGGTCACAAAAGCAGGTATACATGCCCTTCAGCAGGTCACTCAATGGCTTCTTGTAACTTTTATCTAAATCAAGGCATGCTTGTATTTGTCTAAGCTGATAGTCTCTAATGCCCAGGGCTGGGTTGATCCTAGTTGTTAAAATAGCCTGGGGACTTTCCTGCGCCACCTCTTCTATGTCCATGCCTCCTTCTTTTGAGGATACGATGGCCACTTGACCCGACTGCCTATCAACAATCATGCTCAGGTAAAGTTCACGGTCGATTGGACAGGTCTCCTCAATATAAACCCTATTTACCCTCTTGCCTTCAGGTCCTGTCTGGTGGGTTACAAGCGTAGAGCCTAATAAACGACTGCCTTCATTTACAACCCCATCCAAAGAGTCTACTAATTTAACACCACCAGCCTTTCCTCGGCCACCCGCATGGATTTGAGCCTTAACGACTGCCCTGTCGGTTTCAATTTTTCTTCCCGCTGGCAATAACTCATCTACAGAATGTGCCACGAAGCCATTGGGTACGGTTAGACCATAGGCCTTCAAGATACTTTTTCCTTGATACTCATGAATATTCATACGATCCTCCTAGATTAAAATATTAGTAAAAACGATCATGCCAATTAAGGCAAAGGGATAAGTGGCTCCATAGCCGGCAGTAACATGGTCACTTTTAAAGGCCTCGCTAGCAGCAGCAAGTCCTGGTGTGGATGTCATCCCACCACAGATACCACCAACTAAAATCGCATCCTCAATTTTAAGAACATACTTGCCAAACACAAAACCAACAGCCAGACTGCATGTAGCTGTAATTAAACCAATGGTCAATAATTGTAGACCAGCGGTCTCAACAGCCACAACTGCTGTGTGACCATACTTGAGACCCACTATGGCTAGGAAACCTGTTAAGCCAAGGTCCCTTATGATGTTTAGGCCCTCATCTTGCATTCTAAAGGCCTTGATGTTAGCCCCTAAAAGCAAGCTGATCACCAGGACTCCACCGGTTATACCAAGGGAAATCCCAAATACCTTCAAGGACCCAAGTCCAATACCTCCTAGGCCTACAAGGGCAAGTTTCATAATAGACAGCCTATGACCGGTTTCCTGCTCGATTGAGTCAAGCCTTCCAATCTCCCCCTTGCTTGTTGATCCTGTCCATTGGGAGAAGAGAATGACTAGGATGACTCCAGGGACATAGGCCAGGGCATAACCCAATCCAACGAAGGAGCCCATGGTGGTATCTGCCAGTTCAAGGGCAGTTGCCAATCCAGGCGATGAGGTGAGTGAACCAACATAAGTCCCCACCAACTCATATTTCATAGAGCCATAGAAAGCCATCATCACCCCAGTTGATAGGGCGCCTGTTGCAGTTATTGACAAGGCTAAAAGGACAAACCTAAAGCCATACGCCTGAATGATCCCCCTAATGTTTTTTGAGGCCTTCAATCCGACTGCCATGATAAAACCAACCAAAGATAGCTGCAGTAATACCTTAGGAATCTCAATCTCCAGGCCATACTTACCGTATAAATAAGAGATCAATAAGCCCGCAAATAAGACCCCCGAACTGCCAAGTTTATATTGTTTCCAACCGATAGCTCCCATACCGGTTCCTAATATGCCGCAGAGGGCAATTAAAACCATGGGGTTGATCATTAAATCCTTCACTTTTCCTCCTTTAAGTCTAATCAAAAAAAGAAGACGCACTTAAAAAGCACCTCTTCCCATAGATAAATAAAGCCCTTTCATTAAGAAAGGGCACGACAAACAAAGTATCTCTACTATTTATCACACCTCCTCATCCTCGTGAGTCAACAGCGCTTATATAATTGGCAGGTCTCCTGACTTAGACATTACATATAAACTCCCTTCCCATGGCTAGCACAGTGGTTATAAGTTATACAGGTCTTTACAGTGGCGGGACCGTGTTGGATTTTCACCAACTTCCCTTTTAAGTTCATCCGGGGATGAACACCAATTATTGTATGAAATTGTTTTCGAATCGAATTATAGCACTGGCTCTAAGGCAAGTCAAACCCTATTTGGTCTTTTTTTCATGAAATCATCTGAACATATGGAGTCAAAGCCTCCAAGAATCAGGGATTGATTGCTTCATATAAAAAGTTAACAAAAGGCCTCCCCTGGGAGGCCTACTATTAGATTAAGGCTTTCATTGCTTCTAAAGCAGCATCATAATTTGGTTCATTTGTAACTTCTTCAACGTACTCAACGTATTGAATGGTATTGTTCTTGTCAACAATAACAACCCCTCTTGTAAGAAGCTTAAGGCCCTCAATTAAGAAACCATACTTATTTGCAAAGTCATGGGCTTGGTAGTCAGAAACAACTGTTAAGTTTTCAATACCTTCAGCAGCACAGTATCTCTTTTGTGCAAATGGTAGGTCAACTGTAATTGTTACTAACTCAACATCATCCTTGTACTGAGCTGCCTCTTGGTTGAAGAAGATTGTTTGTAATGAGCATACACCTGTATCAATTGATGGTGCTACACTGATTACCTTCACCTTATCCTTGGCTAGGTCGCTAAATTTAAATGGTGATAAGTCTTGGTTTACTGCTACGAAATCTGGTGCTTGAGCACCCTTTTCACTTTTGTTTCCTAAAATATTAATTGGGTTACCTGCAAATTTAATCATATGATCCTCCTAGTTTTTTGCTAAATGATAAAGTGGTCTTACTGCCACGCCTGTTCCGCCTTTTGAGATATAACCAGCTGTTTTCTTCGCGAAAGCAGTACCTGCTATATCAATGTGCACCCATGGTAGGTTCTGGGTAAATTCACCTATGAATAAACCAGCCGTTACCGTTCCTGGGTTGCCTGCAATATTGGTTAAGTCAGCCTCTTCATGCTTGATCAGTTCCTTGTACTCATCAAAGATTGGCATCCGCCAGATTTGTTCTCCACTAAGGGCAAAAGACTCATCCACTTGCTTGTAGAAGTCATCATCTGTAGAAATTGCAGCTGATGCAGCGCTACCTGTACAGTAAATAGCTGCCCCGGTCAGGGTTGCAATGTCTAAGACACGACTTACCTTTTCCTTGGTTACGATATAGTGCATGGCGTCAATTAAGGTTAATCGACCCTCTGCATCTGTGTTACCGATAAAGATGGTTTTACCACCCATTGATCCAATAATATCACCTGGTCTATAAGCATTGCCTGCAATCATGTTTTCACAAGCAGCAACTACTGCAACCACGTTTTTCTTTAACTTCATATCAGCAATAGCACACATAGCACCAATCACTGCAGCAGAGCCACCCATATCACTCTTCATGTCCACCATACCATTAGTTGGTTTGATTGATAGACCACCAGAGTCATAAGTTAGGCCCTTACCAACATAGCCCAAGATATCTTCACTGTCTGGATCTCCCATGTATCTCATAATGATGAACTTAGGTTCTATAGCCGATGCCTTGGCAACTGCCATAAAGGCATCCATCTTCAAGTCTTCTATTTGACTCTTGCCTAGGATTTCTACCTCAAATCCCTTTGACTGACCCAATTCTTCTACCCTTTGAGCCAGGCTTAAGGGGTTCATTAGATTAGCCGGTTGGTTAACAAGGTCTCTCCCTACTAGGTTAGCCTCACCTAAGATAACATGTTCCCTAATAGACTCTTGGTCTTGGTCTGAGATTATAGTTACTTCAATCTCCTCTTTGGCTTTTTCCTCTGACTTCATGCTAAAGGAATAGTCAGCCATCACAAGGGCTTCAGCAGCTGCCTTTACCAGGTCTGCTTCTAAGTCCATGCCCTTCAGATAAAGAGCAATTTTATTTGATTTTTTACCTTTTATATGTCTATAAGCATTAGCAAAGGCATTTAACTGGGCTTTAAAACTTAACTTTTCCTTGTCCCCAAGACCTAGTAAAACAATCTCCTTTAACTGCTTATCCTCTATACTTGTCATATGGTAAAGGCTTGATACCTTACCTTCGAATTTCTTTTGTTCTTTTAAATCTGCCAAGGGTAGATCTAATACCTGTGTCTCTACTTGACCCTCAAATAAGGGTATGATGATACCATCATATTGGCCAAGATTTTTACTCACATTGATTTTCATTGATTACCTCCTAAGTTGATTTCTAAGTTTATTTTACACCATAATAAATTATTTTCAATACATTTTTGTAATAATTTCAGTTTTATTCAATTAAATTTTTATAAATCAAAACTTCTGAATTTCTCTTCACTTACACAAGCAGGTGTTTTCAGTGGATCCAGCCTCTTTTTACCCCAAGAAGCATGAGTCAAACACTTATTAAGCTTTCTTCATATTTTACATAAACTTACAAAAAAACATCCTGCAGAGCAGGATGTTTCCCCTTATTTTGTCACAAAGTCATAGCCAAAATCAAAAGCTTGCTTATTAACTTCTTTGGCCTTGGCAGGTACATTCTCTAAAATAACTTCTTCCCAAAGATCCTTATCCATAGGCATCTTCGCTGCCAGCATACCCAGAATTATGGTGTTGGCTACCATCTTATTGCCCATTTTCTTACCTGCTTCAGTAGCATCTAAGGCATATGACTCAAACTTGGCCTTCATCTCATCGATTGCTGCTTCAGGATAAATATCCTTGTCAAAAACAACATCTGATGGATAAACCTTTCGGTCATTCATGAAAACCACACCATCCTCCTTGAGCATGGGGGTATAACGATAACCTTCTAGGGGTTCTAGGGCTAACAAGAAGTCTGTTTCACCAACTGGGGTGTTGGGTGAATAAACCTTGTCACCCATCCGGATATTAGCCCAGACCCGGCCTCCCCTTTGTGAAAGTCCAATAACATCATTACTTTTTACATCGAAACCGTGACGCTTGGCCACCTCAGCGATAATACCTGATGTTAGAACTAACCCCTGACCACCAACACCCACCATCATTATATTGATCATGACTTCACCTCTTTCCTATCTGTTACCAGTTTAATGGCACCCACTGGACACACTTGAGCACATATACCACAGCCGACACACATATCTTCATCAATAGATGACTTAAGCTTGGCCACTCCATCATAGAACTTCATCTTCAGTGGTGGACAATTGGTCTTAATACACGTTTTACAACCAATGCAGGTTTCTGGGTCTACATAATACGGCGTCTTTTTAACCTTGTATTTCAAGGCACACTGACCCTTGGCAATCACTATAGATATGCCATTAAAGGCAATTTCTTGATCAACAATCTTCTTGGTATTCTTATAGTCATACTGGTCTACTTCTACCACGCGCTTGAAGCCTATGGTCTCTAATAGGGACTTGATATCCACATGAAGGTCATCCTGGTCATTGAAATTACCAGACCCACCATTGTGCTGACCGCCAGTCATGGCCGTTGTCCGATTATCTAGGATGATAAAGGTCATATTCTCCAGGTCCTTTTGCTGGTGAAGAAGGTTAATAAAGGCAGGAATACCAGAGTGGAAGAAGGTACCGTCCCCAATAAGAGAAATAACTGGCTGTCCTTCCTCCCTAAGGTTGAGGGCCTTATTGATACCCTTGGTGATCCCTACTGTTGCTCCCATAGAAATAATAGAATGGGAAATCTCTGTTGGTTCAAGAATACCCAAAGAATAACAACCAATATCCCCTATCACAAGCTTTTCCTTAGATTTCTTTAGGATATCAAACATGGGTCTATGAGGACAACCTGCACAGAATAACGGCAGACGCTTCACTGTCTCCAATACCATTGAAGCCTCTCTAGGCTGACCGTCCATAAGACCAGCCTCTATTAAACCATTTCTGATCAAGCGACTATCTAATTCTCCAGTGAAAGAGAAGAAGGTCTTACCCTCACAAGGAATTCCCATTAATTTCAATTCATTTTCTATGAAGGGCATCATTTCCTCTAAAACGATAATACGGTCGTACTTATCTAAAATCTTATGTAAATATGTCTCAGACAAGGGATAAATCAAGCCCAGTTTTAGAATACTGATTTCAGGATTGACTTCTTTTAAGTGATTATAAGTCAAACCCGATGTAACGATGATGGCCTTAGATCCCTCTACGGGTTCATACCGGTTAAGGGCCAAAAGGTCCGGATCTTCTTTGATTTTTAATAACCTGTCCCTCATGGTAAACTGAGCCTTGTTGGAATTCGGTGGAATCATGGCATAGTCCGGGCTCTTTTCAAAGAGGGGTTTATGAGTTTCTACTCGGTCTTCTAGGTTGACCAATGATCTAGAATGACACAGGCGACTTGTAATCCTAACCATAACAGGTGTATGGTGGACTTCAGAAGACTCTAGGGCTTGTTTAACAAAGTCCTTACAGTCCTGACCATCCGATGGGTCAACAATAGTCAAATTGGCAAACTTACCAAATACCCGGTTATCCTGCTCATTTTGAGACGATTTTAAACCTGGATCATCTCCTGTAATCAAAACAAAACCACCATTAGTTGGTGTTTGGGTAAAGGTCATCAAGGGGTCTGCTGCTATATTCACACCTACATGTTTCATAGAAACCATGGTTCTTGAACCTGCAAAGGATCCACCTATACCAACCTCAAGGGCTACCTTTTCATTGGTAGAAAACTCTGTGTAAATGCCATCGTGCCCTTTTAAGGCGTCTAATATCTGAACTGTTGGTGAGCCAGGGTAGCTGGTAGCCATTTGTCCACCAGCCTCATAGAAGCCTCTGGCAATGGCTTCATTTCCAGTTAACATTTTATTTTTCATATACACCTCCGTTAATTTAGTTATAGTATACCTAATAAGTATACTTTTGCCTACCCCCAAAAGTATTAATTTTACCTAAAACATACCCAATAAATGTAAACATATGCAGGATTTTATTCAATAACTAACTAACAGACTTATTCGAAAACTGATTATTTCTCCCTATAGAAACAGATCATTCCTGCATATAAACAAAGTATCAAATTGCTGGAGTTTTCTAAGCTTTATCGTGGTCTTTGCACTTCACTGTATCATGTCAGTATCTTTCTAATAATCAATGATTACTAAAAGGTTCTCACAATAACAACAAATCAAAGTGATATAGTATCTGACAGATAATGGCCTAAATTTCAAGTCTTATAAATTTTCTACTTTATACTACCATGTAATCCTGTTTACTTGTTATTCTGAAAACAACCTAAACGTGAAAAAGAAGAAGCGCCTTATGCTTTTCTTCTTCTTTAACATTATATTGTTGTAACTAACTTAATGACATTGAGCTTTCGCTCTTTTTTACTTGAAGTTATTAAGATACTCAACTAACTTATAAACGCCGGTATACGGATTAGCATCTTTCGTATTTAGGTTAATACCATTCTTTTTATGTTCTACTTCGAGTTTCTTCGCATTCTCAATTGCAGCAGCCTGTAATGGGAGTAACTTCTTAAAGTAGCATTTACTTTTATCATATTTCTCTTTTAACTTCTGATCTAATTGCTTTTCTAGAACAGGAGTACTATATATGTAAGAAGCTGAATATCCAAAATGTAATATATACCATAGCTCGAAGCATCTTGTTGAAACTATAATATTAATATCCTTATATTTTTTTTTGTATATACTTGATTGAATTTTTTTATCAAAGTCATCATAGTCAAACACACACCATATTGTATCACCATTTTTAAAATCTAAATCATAATCTTTAGCAATATCATAAGTATATTCAAGTAGCTTATCTGGTGCTTGTACTTTTGTTTTTGATGCGTTTACTTCTATCCCTTCAATATGAATTCTTCTCTCACGCAAATGTCGTTTATAACTGTTAAAATAAATTGGTTCTGTTTTTTCTGTACCACAAATTATAATTAGTCTTTTTGCAGCAGTTCTTTGTTTACTTTTACGCGCCATTCAAATTCTCCATTATAGACTCTATCACCATATCCTCGTCAATATATGGAACTGCTTGATATCTACCAGTCAAATACCTTTTAGAAATATTACTTGATTTCTTCTCTTCCTTAAAATCAATTAATGAATACAATTCTGACGACCCATCTCTCAACAAATCAACAAGATAAACTTGGTCTCTTCTCAAATACTTTTGATCAAGAGTAATAACATTATGTGTTGAAAATACCATTTGTGCATTTGATTTATTTTTATTAAACAATTTTACCAAGAATAGCATTAGATTTGGATGTAATTTGGTATCTAACTCGTCATATATTAAACAACACCCTCGCGTAAGCATATCAATTACAGGACCAGCTAGTTCATAAAATTTCAAGGTGCCATCTGATTCACTGTTAATATCGAACTCTACATCAATGTAATTTCCTTCTTTATCAATACCAGTCTTAAATGTTCTGATTTCTGTTAACTCTTTCATATCTAAAAGCTTATTAATAGCCTCATCTTTTAAAATTTCTTTCATTTCCTCAAGTGAATTATCACTAATTTGAATTTTTGATTGAGTTGTTTCAATATTATTTATATTAAAGTCAGCCGCCTTCAAAAAGGTCAGTATTCTATCTTTGCTTGTAGAGTTATTTAGTTGATCAGTAGTATATCGCCCCCATGAGTCATCTGATGTTGTATGAATTACTAATTTATCATTAATCCAATCGAAAACATTTTGTGTCTTATCATATTCAAGATTTGTTGCAACAGATAGATATAATTTATTTCTAGATGTCATACTTGAGATAAATTCTTGCTTTGTCTTATCTATCGTAAACTTGTAGCAACCTAACTCCTCAACGCAACTATTATTATTGTCTCTTTCAAAGATCAATGATTTTCTTCCATTTGGATAATAGTATAGATACTCTTTAAGAATAATACTACTATTATACTTAAATCCATACTCATATAACACCCCATTTAAAATCAAACTAATTTCGAACGAAGTTGGTTTTTCAGCAAAACTCAAGTCTAATTTAAATGGATCAAATACTAAGCTATCGCCCTTATTAATATTATTGGAATTCACAACCATTAACTTCATAAGTGACATTGCTTTAATCAGATTTGATTTCCCTGATGCGTTCGGACCATAAATACTTATAGTTTTTAATAAATTTCTGGATTTGTTGTTTGCAACACTAACATTTGTTATGTTACCTAACAAAGAAGATAAATTAGTAGATTCAAAAGATAATTCCATCACCTCTTTAATCGATCTAAAATTTTCAACCTTAAAATTAACTAGCATAAGAACCTCCTATCTTATATTTATATCATACCACATTTTCTTGAATTTAAAACCATTTAACGGACGCAAATGGCGTAAAAGTTATTTTAAATCATCTTTTACACCTTATTACTTAATCAAAACTTGCTACTAGATTAAATGTGTTAAACCACTTCGAACATACGTTTTGCGTAGAGTATATGAAAAATTTTGATTAGGTAATTGATTTACTAGAGGATGAAAATGGAACCAAGCTTTTCTCTGCCATGACTCGAGCAGTCCTTGAAAATGGTGAAGGTACTGTGGACTATGTTTGGCCTAGACCTGGTGAAGCAAAGGCACAGCCCAAATCATCCTATGTGATGGGCTTTGAACCCTGGCAGGTCAATGTTGGAACAGGCATTTATATAGACGACGTTCAAGCCATTAAATCTGATGTAACAAGAAATGTCCTAGTCATTACGGGTTTCATTACTCTTGTAATTGTCAAAATATTCGAGTACAGTGTTTTTTGAAGTTAAGGACAGATGTAATAATTTAACATATAAAACTAAATCTAGCCATGAATCTCCATGGCCAGATCAAATAAATTTTCTATATATTTTTTTCGGAAGATTTACACCAATTTCTTGACAGACTCTCCAATACTAAAAAAAGCGGCTAGGCCGCTTTTTTAATTGAGTTTATCGAATCGAGCTTGCAGGTCCTTCATATTTTTCAACCTGCCCTTTTTAATATCCTTCTCCAACTTCCTTTCTCTGAATGAAATAAAAAGTTGATCTAAGTCATAGCCCACTGGATAAAGGGTTTCTCGTCTTTGATCCAGGCTTAATCTTTTTTCAGGAAGGTCACTATAGACACCATTCTTAAAGACTTCAACCACCTGCTTGTCTAACTTGTGATTAAAGACCAGGTAGTGGTCACCAGACTCATTATATATAACCCGGTCTCCCTTATTAAAGAGTATGCGCTTGCTTTCCTCTTGAGGCTCTACTTCCTGTAGAGCCTCAACCCTGCTTTTCTTCTTGCTGAACTTAGATATTTTTTTAGCCATTACAATTTCGTGGGTTGAGTTAATCTTCTTCACCCGTTCTATGATTTTATCAGCCAGGCCCAACTCCTTGGAAATCCAAAGGGCATTAGATTCACCAGGAACACCAATAAGGAGTTTATAAAGGGGTTGAAGGGTCTTCTTGTCAAAGTCCATAGAAGCATTCAAGAAGCCTTCGTGGATTTCACTGTATTCTTTTATTTTTGAATAGTGGGTACTAGACAGGGTTATGCCACCCCGGTTGTATATTTCTTCTAGGATAGCAATCCCCAAGGCAGCCCCATCTTTTGGATCTGTCCCTGTACCAATTTCATCAATTAAGACCAAGCTCTTTCTTGAAGACCGTCTAACTATATCAACTAGGGACTTCATATGGCCTGAGAAGGTTGACAGTGATTGTTCAATGGACTGTGAGTCGCCTATATCCACTAGGACCTTGTTAAAGATGGAAATGGATGATCCCCTGCCAACGGGTGGCAAGAGGCCAGATTGGGTCATCAGGACCATCAAGCCAACAGTCTTAAGTGTAATGGTCTTTCCCCCAGTATTGGGACCTGTTATAATCAGGGTCCTGTAGTCCGATCCGATTTCTACATCTAAAGGAACCGCGGCCTGACCCAACATAGGGTGTCTGGCCTTCTTCAAGCAGATAACCTCATCATCTGTAATCTTTATTTCCTGTCCTCCTATGGCAACACTGTACTTGGCTTTGGCAAAGATAAAGTCATACTTACCCACCACATAGACCCCATCTTTAATGGCATCCAAGTGGTCGGAAACAAGTCCGGCTAATCGCCATAGAACTTGATTACACTCCTCTTCCTCTTGGGCCTTGAGCATAATGATTTCAACTGTCAGGTCCTTGATTTCATCAATTTCCACATAAACGGTTGAGCCAGAGGCCGAGGAATCTATCACAGACCCATTGATTAACTTTCTAGACGCTGCCTTGATGGGAATCACATACCGGTCAGCTCTTTGACTGTAGAACTTCTCCTGAATATGTTTCTGATTCTTGTCTGCTGACAAGAACTTATTTAGGCGATCCATTCTCTTAGAATGGAGAACATCTATTTTTTTTCTGAGTTTTTCAAGCGTCTTGCTGGCCCTAGAATGAACCCTAGGTCCCTCAATACAGTACTCGATTTCATCCTCAACCCCCTTAAAGGACTCCAGGCCCAAGGCATAAGAGTAGAGTCTCGGTGCTGTAAACTCATAAGCTTGAATGGACTTCTTAATATGTCTGACACATCTTAAAAAATCAGATACCTTAAGTAACTCCTCAGGATGTAAGAACATGCCCTTTTCAACCTTACTGATATGGTGGGAGATATCACTGATGCCTCCCAAGCTCATACCAGACCCCTCCCTTAAAATCTTAACAGCCTCTGTTACCTCCTGGTAGAGGTTGAGTATTAACTTGGGATCTGTCTCTGGCTGCATGGCCTCAACCAGGGTCTTACCCAGATTACTGGCAGCATATGTTTTGATGTCTTCTTTAATTGTTTCATACCCTAAAATTTTTAAGGTCTTATTATCCATGGTTATCCTCCAAATCTCCTATTACCGGTAAGGACCATATTGATTGAGTTCTCTTGTGTATAAAAAACCACAGGGCAAAGGACCTGTGATGATAAGCTTCTAGCTATAAAAAAACCATGCCTAGGCACGGTTAATAGCATACTATAAAGAGTACTTAAAAAAGTCTTTTATAAGCTGTCACGTATGTGTTCTTAACCGGTACGATTTATGGGTACACAAAATAGACCTCTGGCCTTGTACTCATAAAATCCTATTAAATTACCTTTAGTTAAGAACTCTCGCACTCATAAAATTTCCTCCGTTTATAGTCTTAGTATAAGAGATGATTTCCTAAAAATCAAGTTTTAAATCATTTTCACCATAGTCATTTGGCATTCAATCCCCCTCAAACCCTGACGGTTGACAGGTATAAGACCTATTGAAATTTCTTCTTGATCCAAGGCAATATCCAGGGTATTCCCCTCAAGAAGCCTATAATCCTTGCCTTCTAGCCTGTATAAAAAATGATCAAATCCAGGCATATTATGGTCTCCTTGTATTGAATAATGACTACCATGCTTATCTAGTATCATGGCTGCCTGGTTGAGGGGAAGATATATATTAGCTGGCTGGACGCTTACCTGGTGGCTGACAAGGGCTTGCCCCTCAAGATATAAGAGGTCATATCCACCTTGAAGAAGGAGGCCTTGACCCTGGGTCTCTAGTAGCATAAGGCCCATGTAGGCCTCTATAAACTCCTTATACTCATGCTTAAAACCTTCTAACGAGGTCCCCAGTTGACTGGTATTGACTTCATCAATAAAGATCATTTCCACGTCAAAGCTAGCCTTATGAATATGTTGATAGATTTCATAAACACTTAAAAACTGATCTTGGTCCTTAAAATAAACACTAAAGTAAGGATCCATGAAGAACCACTTACCAGCCTGGTTAGACCAGACCTCTAGCCCCCTATGGCTGCTCCCCTCTGGCCCCCTATCCGCTTCTTCAGTCAATAATAGGACAGGTCTTACTTGGATTCCAAAGGCTAATAAAACAGCTTCTAAAAGAGGTTGAATCATGGTTTGACTGACAGCCTGACCTGCCAGCCCCCTTTCTAGACTCTGATGGATTGTATAGATCTGGTCAAGGTCTTCATAGGTTAGGTTGCCAAGAAGGTTCATAACCTCAAGTGTGAAAATGATATCACTTGCATTTGGGTCTGGAAGGCGGCCTGTTAAGATTTGGCGGAGGGCCTCATCACTGGGCCCTGGCTGAAAATTCAGTATTCTTTTATCTAAGACAAAGTTGTTACTTTTAATGATTTTATACATACTACTCCTCTAAGAAAGCTTTTAATAGGTCTGGTCCATTGGAATAATACTGGCCAGTTTCTCGGTCTATAGTCTCTCCCCACTCAAGTATTCCCCTGCGGGTTTGATTGCTATCATGTATTAAGTAGGGCACTGGAAGGTCTAGGTGACTCCTAAGGGATACAGGTGTATAGTGGTCTGGCAGGACCATGACTCTATAGGGGGCCTCCTGGCCCAGGTGTTCATTAAGGGGACCCAGGATTTCCTTGTCAATATCAGACATAATCTGAACCTTTTTCTCCAGTAAGCCAGCATGACTGGCTTCATCTCCTTCTTCTAGGTGCAAGTAGATGAAGTCATAAGCAGCTAGCCTGTCTATAACCCTTTGGCCCTTAGCCTTTAGGTCACCAGAAGGAACTCGCTCCCAATCCATGTCCATAACCTGAGCCATACCCAGGATAAGTTCTGTAGACCCTATCAAGAGGGCCTTTTTATGGTAAAGACTTTTAAAACTCGGCAGGTTACTGACCTGGCTTTTACCCCAAACCCATAGACCATTGGCCTTCAAAAGCCCCCTAGCTTGGCGGTCTTTATTGATGGGGTGGCGGTCAAGAAAGTCATGGGCTGCTTCATAAAAGCCTTGCCAGGGTCCCAGTTCAAGCTCCTTAATTGGCCTTCCTAATAGGTCATGGGGACCCGGACTGTCATAAGTTCCCTGGGGGCTTGACCACATATGTTTGTATGCCTTGTTGGCATAAAAAGAACCGTAAGGGGGACTGATGGCCCCAATCAAGTCTTCCATCAACTGTCTCCCCTGGTCCTCAGCTATCATACCACCACTTGGGTCTATGATGACTTTATCTGCTAGACAGTCATGGTCTGACAGGGTGATTAGGTTGCACCTATACAGGTAGTTCTCATCCTCTAGGTCCAGGCCCATGTAAGTGGCTTCGAAGCCACTCCGCCCCCTATGGTAGACAAGGGGATCATAACCCAGTAGTCCCAGGTTGGCAACATCACTTGAGGCAGGAAGGCCTTCTGGTATAGTTTTCACAAGGCCTACCTGGCTACCTTTTGCCCAGGCATCCAGGGTGGGCGTATCAGCAGCTTGTATGGGACTTTTATTGTTTAAAGCCTTATAGGCTTGGTCAGCCATGCCATCGATTAAAATGATAATATGCTTCATGATTTAGGGTCCATATTGAAGAAATTAAAGAGGGTATCATACACTATAAGGGCCGTGATCCCCCAGAGGGTCCCATGAGGGGTCCGATAAACATAGACCTCCCGAGTCCTCTCATTCCAACTCCTATGGTATCTTTCTGGCAGGTCCAAGTCTTTAACAGGAAAGTACTCTACTAAATTACCCTCTTGGTCTTCTTCCGATGAAAAACTCTTCACCTTAATCCCATATATTTCTGGGGGATTGTCTAAAAAATATTGGACAGGCAGGGTAAAGACATAAGCTACCTCATCTGTGTTAATAGCCAAGTCTTCTAGGTCATCCACCTCAAGTATGGCCAAGTAATTTTCAATATAAACATGGGAAACAAATGTATCCAGCTGGGTAATCACCCTAACTTGGTCAGGGCATATCCCAAGCTCTTCACAGGTCTCCCGGATTGCAGTATCCTCAAAACAGGTATCCTTGTCTGCCTCAAAGCCACCACCAGGAAAACTGATTTCAGATCCTTGACGGATACCAGGTGCCCGCTTCTCAAATAAAAAGTGGTAGTCTCCATCGACTTCTACTAGGGATACAAGAACAGCATACTGCCTCAGTTGGTCCTTACCCAGGACATAATGTTCTCTTAGGTCTTGCTTTAAATATTGGTCAAAGTCTTCTTTTTTCATAGTTACCTCATTCTTGTCTATAAGCCTATAATAAAGATTGAAGCCACAAAGGTCAATGAGAAAAGCAGAAAGTCATCAACTTTCTGCTTTTCCTTATAGGGACTCGATGGCTGCAAGCACATCTGTACCAAAATTCTTATTAAACTCTAAGTTGGTCTTAGGATACAATTCTATCCTTCCCTCATCAGATAGACTGGTCAGGGTCTTATCGATGGGGAGGGCCCCTAGTTGCTTGAGACCATGCTGGTCTAACACTTCCTGGGTTCTACCCTCTCCGAACAAGTAGTGCTTTTCATCACACTTGTCACACATAAAATAACTCATATTTTCAACTAGACCAAGAATTCTTGTGTCCATTTTTTTAGCCATGAAGATGGATTTGTTGACAATTAACTTAACCAGGTCCTGGGGCGTAGAAACCACCAAAAGACCATCTACTTTTATTTGGTCCATGACTGTCAAAGTCACATCAGAAGTTCCTGGGGGTAAGTCGATTACTAGGTAGTCCAGGTCTCCCCAGTCAACATCCTCATAGAACTGCTTGACTGTGTTGCCTAGTATAGGCCCCCTCCAGATCACAGGATCTTCTTCATTTTCTAAAAGCAGGTTAAGGGACATAACCTTGATGCCTGTGACGGTCTGAGCTGTCGTCAGCCCCTTGTCTGTTTGATAGAGTTTTTCCTTGTTAACACCAAATAATTTGGGTATAGACGGACCTGTTATATCAGCGTCTAAGACACCAACCCTATGGCCAGCCTGGCTGAGTGTAGATGCAACCAGGGCAGTAACAGTTGACTTGCCAACGCCTCCCTTGCCACTCATAACTGCAATAATCTTATTTATTTTGGGCTTGTCCTTCTTATTAAAATCGAAATTAACAACTTGACTCATATTACCTCCTTAATCAGCATATGCCATTAACTTCAGTATAGAGCAAAGCCATAAAATGTCAACATTATTTTAGCCTTTCATAATAATTGCATATAAATAACCCTAGACCTGCACTGCAAATCTAGGGTTTCACTTTTATGATATTTCACTTAAAAAGGCATCAATACCTTCATTTTGAGCCTTAAGCCCCTTGTGTACCTCCTGTATATGATCATGTTGATCCATCAAGTGGGTCATCTGATGATTAAAGGTATCAATCATTTGTTCTAGACTTATAGACTTGAAATCATCAAAGTAAGGCTGGTCAAAAAGGTTACAGTAGTAGGCAACCTTGGGGTCATAGGATAAGCCAATAAAGGGAATGCCATAATTGGCTGCTAGAATTAGAAGGTGGAGCCTCATACCAATAACTAGGTCTCCATCTTTAAGAACTTCCAAGAGGTCATCTGGCTTCTTAAAGGTGGCTACAGGCCCTAATGATTCCATGGCCAAGTCATCATTGCCCTCCTGCATGGCAATGAAGATTACCTCATAGCCCTCCTTGCATAAGTAGGACTTGAAGTTGGTCATCAGTCTTACTAGGTAGTCTGTTTGCTTCCACATTCTCAGGTTGATATAAACCTTCTTGCCAAAGTCAGTCTTGGCATTCAAAGATGCACTTAAGGCCAGGTCTACACCAGGATCTACCCGACCCTGAACCTTGTCCTTAACCCAAGCGTAAGACTGGCTGTCTCTCAAATGAATATAATCTAATTTACTCAGGGTCTTTCTGCAAAGACGGGTCTGTAACTGGCCCTTAATGGGTCCTATACCATTCCCTATTATAGCCACTTTCTTCCTCTTCTTCACCGAATAGTTCAGAAGCCACAGGTAGTAAATCAGGCTTCGGTTGGAAGTAACATTTTGCAACATACTGCCACCACCACCTATGATTAAGTCAGAAGCCTTGATGGTTTTCATGATCTTAAAGAAATCACTGCGACTGATACTGGTCACCCCGTGGATTTGTCTGGTCTCTTTAACACTGTAGGACAGGGCTGAAATGTTGGCCTTGTCAAAGTGGCCCTCCAAAAGCTCTAAAGTCTCATAGAGGAGGAACTCATCCCCAAGATTATGAGAACCATAATAACCAATAACAAATACTTTTTTCCCACCTGTATAGCCTGCTATATAGTCTTCAACCATCTTATCCTGTGAATAATTGGCCTTGATAAAGGGTCTGGCCCAAGATGAATCCCTTTGATAGTCTTCCCTATAGTAGCCATCAATGGCCTCCCTCAAACCTTCATAGGTCAAGGGGGTTTGGTGGCGAGAGGTGAAGTTATGGTCCTTGGCACTCTCTGCCTTGTCAGGGTCTAGATAGCCCATCATGCCGTAGTCCCCAGCCAAAATAATAGGCAGGTTACAGGCCATGGCCTCTAGGGCCGCCCGTGATATGCCTACAAATAATCCACCCTCTAAGAGGCCCTCTTGAACATTGTCAACAGCCCCTCTCATGTCAATGTTATCATGGGCATGAGCCAGGGCTTCTAGCCTAGAAAACTCAGTTCCATGACCGAAAATGATTAGGCGCCTTTGTCTTTCAATAGCATATTGAATTAAATACTCAGCGGTTTGAGACGTGGTTGCATCCAGGCGACTGACATGAACGATCGGCTTTTTTATCGACCACTTGTCATCCACCTTAAAAACATCTAAGTCAATGCCATTAACGGTTTCAATAACCTGGCAATCACCCATGTCATAATTTTCATACAGGTAGTGGCTGATGTCTTGACTCACTGAAAAGACACACTTGCCCCACTTGGTAATCTTCTTTAAGAGGCCATTGACCTTGTAGGTCCCATGGACTGTGGTCACCATTTTAAACTTGTAAAACTTGCTTAAGATGCTGACATAAAGGGCAGGGATTCTTGCATGGGCATGAACCACATCCGGCTTAAAGGTCTTGATAACCCTTCTGAGCTTTAAGAGGGACTTGATCACATAGAGGGGTTTTTTACTGTGCATGGGGATATCAACGGTTTCAATCCCCAAGTCATGGAGGCCCTTCTCGAAAACGCCCCCGTTAGAAGCAACGAAAACATCATGCCCCCGAGCCTTGAGCCCCTTGGCCAAGGCAACAACGTGGGTTTCAGCTCCACCGATATCTAAACCCATGGCACACTGTAATACTTTAGTCTTCAAACTCTATGCCTCCTACAACACCATTGGTCCATACATACTTTGTATAGATGGCAGCATCAGAGTTAACCTTTATTTCAGTTATTCCGTTTGCCAGGTAGCCAGTATTGCCCTGGCTTATTTCAGCTTCAACAGTTATGACCATGGTATAACGGTCCGGCATGGCCCGCTTGACCCAGCTGCCATCCAATAACTTCATATTGGTTTCGTAGGGCTTGACCTGGATATCTACAATTTTACCAATCTTGTGGTCTGTTTCTACAGAGTATAGGTCTTCTCCAACTTTTACAGCATCAACTGTCAGGTCTCTCACACCTGATACAATATAGTCTACCCTAGCCGTCTTATAGGTGAGGCCTTCGCCACCAGGGCCAATTTCCTTAAAGTTTACAAACTTCATGCCAACGACTAGGACCAGAAGGACTAAAAGGATGGCCAATATTTTATCAAACTTCTTTAACTTACTCATGGGCTTCCTCCTCAACGTCAACAACAACCCCATAGGTTGCAAATCCTAGTCCCTTAATTGGGAAAGAGTAACCAATTCTGATTAATTCTTGGCCTGCATAAACTTCCTTGTGGTTAACTGTTCCCTTGGCCTTAATACGAATTCTAAGACGGTACTTGTCTGGCTCTATAACCTTTACAAACTCACCAGCTACCTCGTCTTCAGATATTCTTTCATAAGGCTTCACTTCAAGACCAACAATCTTTCCAACAGGATAGTTGGCAGCTGAGTTAAATACCTCAACCCCTTCTTCTATTGCGTCTACAAGGTGCTGCTTGGCTCCATTCACTTCAAAGGTATAATAGACATCTACCCCTTCGGTTTTTTCTAGGTCTTCTTTTTGAACAAATTGGAAGACGAAGATACCTGCCACAATAATTATGGCAACAATTAAAATATCGATGATGCTTATTTTTTCAAATAACATACCTTCTTTATTAATTACTTTCATACATAGCCTCATATACTTTCATTAGTTTATCGATCATCTGCTTGACAGAAAACAACTGGTCCACTCGCTCTCGACTGGCCCGTCCCATGGTGTGACAAAGGTCATCACTAGTAAGGAGGCCATGGAGGCAGTCTGCAAAATCATCATAATCCTGGTAGTCAACAATATGACCCGTTTGGCCATTGACCACCACTTCTGTTATACCTGGAATATTGAAGGCAACTACCGGCTTTGAATGAGACATGGCCTCGATCATAGCATAGGGTAGGGCTTCTGATTGGGATGTGTTGATCACCACATGGGCACTGGCATATAGGGGGTGAATATCACTGACATGGCCCAAGAACTCAACCGGTAAGTTCTGGTTTTTAACCCTTTCCTCCATCTCCTGCCTTAAAGATCCCTCTCCAGCTAAGACCAGCTGGAAGTCATCACCATACTTGTCCCTCAATAGCTTAATAGAGGTCAGGGCATCAAAGGGGCCCTTAATGGGTTCCAGTCTACCCACCATGAGTAAACGACCTTTTACGGTTGCACTCTCATCATGGTCTTGGTCACCAACCCCATTATAAATCAGGCTGATATCCTTATCCTTAAAGCCCTCCACTTGGAGATTATGATAGGCGCCCTTAGATACAGCTATGGCTTTTGACTTGAGAAGACCATGCAGGACCTTTTTCATTTGAAGCTTAAGGCCAGAAGCAGGCTGACTGAGGGTATGTTTGGTAAAAACGGTTTTGATGTTCAAAAGACGGCCTGCCATTCGGCCTGCCAGAGAACCATGGGTATGGATTATGTCTGGTTGCAAGTCCTTGATGGCTCCCCTTAAGGCCTTAAGACCCCCTAAGGAAAAGGATTGATCTGCGATCTTATCCACCTCAATAACCGTCATTTTATGAACATGATCCTTGAGCTGAGACCCTCTGGGGATCATCAGGTAAAAGTCATGGTCCTTCTGGTCTAAAAACTCATCTATAAGGGTAATGTAGCGACCAGCCCCTCCAAAATTTGTGTCTGTTATGATATGCAATATTTTACTCATAATCATACTCCTTATGCAATTTCATGCCCAGGTAGCCAATAGCAATCACTAGGAAGAAATAGAACAAGATATCATAGTTGTGGAATATATGCTCTGATAGAGCCTGGACGGCACATCCAGCGATTCCCGCAAAGGCAGCCACCACATAATAGCTATAGGGGCTTTTCCCTTTCATAGTAAACATTTGCTTAATCCATACAAAGACAAATCCCAACCAAGACACTAATCCAAACAGACCCAGTTCTAACCATAACATCAGGTAGGTGTTATGGGCATGGAAGGTCTTTGAAGCTGAATAGGCGTAGGCCTTATAGATTTCCTTAAAGTTACCCAGGCCGACTCCGACGAAGAAATGATCCCTAAGCATATCAGCAGAGGCAAGGTAAATAGAGGTTCTATAGTCTGAAGAAGAATCTCCTCCTTGGAAAAGGGTTAAGATTCTAGCCCATATGGATTCCGGTAAAAGAATGGGACTTAGAAGCAGACCGACAATGAATAGGGGCATGTAGCGTCTGTCTCTAATAACAATCAATAAGAACATCCCACCAGCGAAACATATCATAGATCCCCTTGAGAAGGATAACATAATGTTAAGACAGCCCAAGAAGAAAACACCTAAGAAAAAGATTTTACTGGTCCACTTCTTACTCACATTAAAACCAGCAAACATGAGAGGTAGGGTCAGGACCAAAAACTCTCCAAATACATTGGGATTACCAAAGACAGAATATATCCTTACCACCCGAGTTGCATCTTCATCTAACCAGGCTGGATCAACTGGGACACCAACAATTTTCTGGTATACCCCATAAAGGCTGTAGAGGAGTACGGTGACACCTAGGCCATACAGGCTCAGGTAAAATATTTTCTTATCCTCTATGGTCATTATAAAGGTGATGGTTAAGAGAATTGTTGTCCCATAAATAATCATGATGCTCAGGGTATCGTAGTTCAGGGGATTGAATATCGCTCCAACTACAAGGCTGGCCATGATGAGGATAGACGATATGGTTACCCCTCTAGATGGCCATGCCACTGGATGAAAGGCCAAGCGACAAAGCAAAAGCCCAGTAAGACCTATAGAAATCACCATACTTAAGCTGGTCGGTAGCACACCATAAGACAATATATGGCCGGCCCATAATAGGCCAAGTCCCCTTGTTGATGTTAAAAGCTCTAATATTTTACTGGACCTAATAAGGGGGCCTAGCTTGAAGAGAGATGTTAGGGGTCTTAGCAAGTGACCATGACTCCAAGATTCTCTTAGGTCTTCTTGGTCATCCTTTATGAGACTCTTAACAAACCCGCTCCCCATAAATAATCTCCCAAGACTTGCCTGGAACTTCTTTACAAGATTATGGGTGTAACTTTCTCTATAGTGCTGAACAATCCACTGGTATAGTAAGAATATCTTACTCACAATGATTGATTTCATGAGTCTGCTCCTTTCCTTGAATATGTGGTATATTAACCCTTAACACTTTTAGAATACCTGCATGTAGTATCAAATAAGTCAGGGCTACGAGGGCCATAAGGCCAAGTTGCATGATAAGGGAACCGGTCACCTTCAATCCAATAAGTCTCACAAGAATAATGAGACCACCATCAACAACAATAATCTTTACCATGGCCAAAAATCCCTGGTTAGATAAAATGATGTCCCCATTTTTGACCGCGTAATAGACCTGGTAGAGGGCAGTAATAATCATAGTAATGGATACTGCATATGCAAGCCCTTCCAATCCCCATACCTTAGACATAAGAAAGCCTAAAATAACATTGAAAACAAGACCAATTACCGTGATCCTCAAGGGTACCTTGGTATTGCCTAGGGCAAAATAAACGCGGTTTAAAATCTCCCGGAAGCCCATACCAATCAATCCAAAGGATAGGCCCCTTAAGAGCAAGCCAGTTACCTTGGCCTGGTCAGGTCCAAAGGCATTTCTCTGGAAGAGAATCACCACGACCTCCTGAGAATAATAAGCCAAAACCAAACACACAGGCATGGCAAAATACAAGAAGAACAAGAGGGTTCTCTCAGCCATTTCCTTAAAGGGCTTGGGATTGGCCCTATCGTATAAGGCAGATAACTTAGGGAATATGTAATTGGTAATGGAATAAACCATAACACCTGTCACAATAACAAAAACCTTCATGGCATATTCCATCATTGAAACACCACCCATGAAGAAACTTGCGAAGGCCGTACTGATCAAGGTACTTAAGGGCTGTCCCCAGGTAATCAAAAGGGTTGGTAAAGACATTTTAAGGGTCTTTTTCATAGCTGGACTCTTAAAATGCCTATTGATTCTAAAAGAGTAGCCCTCCCGCTTCATAACAGGTACTTGTACTAGGGCCTGAAGCATCCAACCAATAATAACAGCTAGGGCCAGGCCTTCAAATCCAAAGCGTGATGAGAAGAAGACCATGTATAAAATAACAACCAGGTTTGAAAAGACACTGATCATGGCTGTTATTTTAAAGTGCTCAAACGACTGTAATAGACCAACAAAAGTGAAGGTCACAAAGGCAAATATAATCACCGGCGACATTATTTGTGTCAGGGTGACTGCATAATCTAGGGTTGCTGCCTCAAGGCCAGGTCCAACGATCTTCACCACAACCCTTGGGAAAAGTAATAGGAAGGCCATGACAGCCATACTAACCATAATCCCCAGGGTCATAAACTGGTTGGCATATTCAAAGGCCTTTTGTCTGCCCTCCTTCTTCATCACCTGGTTGAAAGTAGGAATGAAGGTGGAAACAACCGCAGCACTCAAGGCCAGATCAAATAGGTAGGTTGGCACCCTCGAGGCTACAAAGAAGGCATCAGTCTTAGTTGTGACCCCATAGGATGAGGCCAATAAAATGTCCCTATACAGGCCTAAGAACTTGCCAATTAGGGTCATCAAAATCATGACCAGGAGAATGCTGTATTCTTTTTTGTTAATCTTCGTCATGACTCACTGCCTCATCAAAAGCTTTCCTAGAGAAAACATCATACTTAAGAATTAGGTCCGATACAATCATCGATTCATAATAGCTATCAATACGGTCTTGAACCCCATCACTTATAGATAAAGGCTTTAGAGTCGTTAAATCATAAAGGGTTGTATCTCCCTTGTTATAGTAGTAGTTGTCAAAGAACATGGATCCATCTCTTTTAACAGCATAGCCTTCTTGGTCAGACAATAAAGACTGGCCAATGGCTCTAGGTGTATCAAAGTTCATGAGGTGGCCAATAGTTGGTAGTATATCAACTTGTCCCCCAACCTTTTCAGACACCTCCTGGTAATAACCGTCTGGTGTAATGATCCATAGGGGCACCTTTTGGATCGACTGCCATGCCACATTGTTGTCTGGCAAGCCAAGTAACTTGTTGAGGCCTTGCTTCTGGTCTAAGTAAAGGCCAGAATGATCTCCATAAATAACCACTAAAGTATTGTCTTTAAGACCTGCTTCCTCTAAGTTGTTAAACATACGACGAATGGTCATATCTACATAGGCCATAGACTTGATATAGTCGCCAACCTGAGTACTTTCAAACTCACCAACATCCCATATATCCTTTCTGAAGGCATCATAAGGATGGTGACTTGAGAGGGTAATTAAGAACTTGTGGAAGGGTTGGTTTTCTGACATGTCTTGAATGACTTGTCTGTAGAAAGACTCATCACTGATTGCCCAACCAACTTTCTCATCTAAGTTAAAGCTTTCTTGACCATGGTAGTCATCATAACCAACTGTATTGTACATGATGGTTCTATTCCAGAAGGAAGACTGGTAACCATGATAAGCTCTGGTATCATAGCCTTCTTCATTTAATATAGTTGCTATACTGTCATAGGTATTTTGAGAGTAAAGGTAGTTAACCGCTCCAACGGGTGCTGGGTATAGTGAGTTGTTTAACATAAACTCAGCATCCGATGTATTACCACCAGCAACTTGATGATAAAGGTTGCCAAAGTAGAGGTGGTCCTGCTTTAACTGGTTCATGAAGGGGGTCACTTGTCTGCCTTCAACTTCTAGGTCTACGACAAATTCTTGCATGGCCTCAATCTGAATGACAAGTAGATTGTAACCTTCATAATTGTGTTCTAGACTTTCAAGGGTTGGCTTATTATCAAAATACTCAACCACCCTCTTGAGGTCCTTGTCAGAAACACCCTTCATCTTCTCAAACATTGTTCGACCCGTGTCTACGATATCGTATCCATGGTAGTAGTAAACACCAAAGTCCTTGGCAATATTCTTTCTTTCATAAGCGTGATGGATGGTATTCACATCCTTGGCCATGCCATTGAAAATGAAAACACTGACCATAGCTAGACCAAGAGCACCCGCCCTGTAGTAAATCTTAATCTTTGATTTCCATTCTTTTCTAAGCATGTACATGCAAGCCATTAGGACTGGAAGGTCTAAAAAGAATACAATATCCTTCCACTTCAACAAGGAACTTGTACTCGAAGAAATGTCATCAACAAATCCTACCTGGTATAAAATCGGCATCGATAGGGGCAGGCCATAATAACGACCATACAGGGTATCTGCAAATAGTAAGAGACCCACCAGGGCAGCCATAAAGATACCACCTACATATTTAAAGCGACCAAATATTACCGGAATCATCAGGGTCATAACCAAGGCACTGATTAGGATGAACTTGATGATCAAGGCATCATCGTTATAGGGTACATCTGTTAACTTGATACTATACTGAACATAAAAACTCTTAACAAAGAATCCCCCTGCCAGGGTAATCCAAAATAGGATTGTAAATATTAACTTCTTGTTTATTTTACTCATAAGCCCTCTCTTTTTTTTCAATAAATTTCACCTTTAACATTGTAACATTTCCAGAGGCTACATGCCACTAATACAGGCAATATTACAGAATTGTAACCTGCTTGTTATAGTATTTTTCACCATAAAAAAACCTTAAGTCATAAACTTAAGGTTTCTTACTATCTGTTGAAGGCTGATAGGCCGCCTTTTACATTGATGACTTGTTCAAAGCCAAGTCTAATAAGCATTTTAGCAGCCATTCGACTCCTCATGCCAGTCTCACAAATAATGACAACTGGTTGACTGGTATCCAGCTCATATGGGGCATTGTGAATATCCTGAAGGGGTAGGTTTTTAAATCCCTTTATTTTACCCATCCTATATTCTGCAGGTGTTCGTACATCAACTAATTGATAGTTCCTTGGTTCAGATAATATGAGCTCTAAATCTGGTTTTTTAATATGTTTTACTTTTACTTTCATAAGCCCTCCACCCCCCTCCCTAGAGGGGTACCCTAACTATAGCATAGGCTTCTTTACTTTGCAAGATATCAAAAAGAAAAAGTAAGTCCTAATGAACTTACTTTAACGTGTTAGGGAAGTACTTTTCCTCAATCAAATGAGGGCTCATGGGCTTGTCGTAAAGGTATCCCTGGCCATAGTCACATTTATGCCTCTTAAGATAGTCGACTTGATCTTGACTTTCAACTCCTTCAGCTACAATTGTTAGATTCATCCTATGACCCAGGTCAATGATCGTATCCAGTATGTTATGACTTTTATCACTTTGACTTGAATATAATTTGGAAATGAATACCTTGTCTATCTTAAGTACATCTATAGGAAACTTTTGCAAGTATGTCAGTGATGAATAGCCTGTTCCAAAATCATCAAGGGCAATAAGGATTCCAAGATCTCTGATGGCCTTCAGTATTTTAATGGCCTCTTCTAAGTTCTCCATAACAGAGGTCTCCGTTACCTCCAGCTGAATATCTCCAGCCTCAAGTCCATTTACATCCCTAATCTTCTTCAAGGAGGCAACCAACCCCTTATCAAAGAGGCGCTTGCCAGACAGGTTAATAGACATTTTTAAGGGGATACCCAGGTCCTTCCAAACCCGTAATTGCCTACAGGCCTGGTCGAACACCCAGTGGCCCAGGTTGCTAATTTGCCCAGACTGCTCAGCAATGTCGATAAAATGATAGGGGGTCAAGAAGCCCTTTTGTGGGTGCTCCCAGCGAATAAGGGCCTCTACACCGATAATTTCCTCAGATTGAATGTCTACAATGGGTTGATAATAGAGTAGGAACTCATCCTTCTCAATTCCCCTTCTAATGTGACCAATCATTTCTACATAGGCTTTTGTTTGGATACCAATGGCGTCCTTATAAATAGCATATTGGTTTCTCCCCTGGTCTTTGGCTATAAACATGGCCAAATCAGCATGTCTCATAAGATTATCAAAGGCTTGACCATGGTGGGGATAAAGGGCTACACCCACACTTGCTGTCACCATAAATTCGAAACCTTCTTCCCCCCACTCAAGCTGGCAGGCCTTGACAACAGCCTTGCCAAAGTCATGAACCTGGTTCTCCTGGTCATAGGGCTTGATTAAGACAAACTCATCCCCACTCACCCTTGAAACCACGCAGTTTTCTTGACAAACTACTCTAATTCTGTCGGCAATCTCCTTCAGCAAAAGATTACCATTATTATGACCCAGGGTCTCATTGATATGCTTGATGTTATCAATATCCACATAGTAAATAGCAAATTGATCATCATCCTTATCCAGCATAAGCTCTTCAAAGGCCGTTGCCAAGCCCTGCCAGTTCAAAAGGTTGGTCATGGGATCATAGTAGGCCAATTCGTATATCTTATCTTCCTTAAGCTCAAGCTCTTGAGATAAGCTTGAAATATTGCGTCGTGACTTTTTAAGCATTTCCCAGGTTCTTTTAAGGTGCTTCATTCTATAGAAGGTCATGCTATAGATAATTGCTCCGGTCAGAAACACAAATAACCACCCCTTGAACAATTGGATGGTTTGAATTGTATTTTGGTCTTTTACAACAATATTTAAGATGGTATCCGATAGGAATATCCATAGTAGACCAAAGATTAAATAGAAGACCGTAATTAAAAATGCTTCTTTAGAGGGATCAATCCTCTTCACATGAGATTTACTTTGTTTATTTTTTAACAAATGCATAAGGGCCTCTTTCTTTCTAGTCATATCTCCTATACCCATATAATGTTAACTCATTCTATTTTATTGGATTCCCAAACAAAAATCCATAAATTTGTGAAATAAGTGTCATATAAGAGAATTTCTTCCATGAAAAAAGAAGCCCGTAGGCTTCTTAAAGTCTTATTCTTTTCCTAAGTCTAGGGGCTTAATGTTTCTCATCCAGTAGACAAATGGTGTATCAGCAAAACTTGTTGCAACCTTGATCACATAGCTCACAATCATAACACTAATAACATCTCCAAGAGGCCAAGCTCCTAGGAAGGCAATGAAGGTAAAAATAACCGTATCAATCAATTGACTCACTAGAGTCGAGCCATTGTTTCTGATCCATAATTGACTCTTTGATCCATATCTGGCCTTAATTTTTGAGAACAAGTATACATCTAAAGTTTGGCTGACCAAGTAGGCCACCAAAGATCCAATGGTAATTCTTGGCAACAACTCAAAAATAGCAACTAAATGCGGATGTGCAAAATCAAAGTCGTTTGGCTTGAATAAGAGCGACATTTGAGTGATCAATGTAAAGGCAATCATCATCGTAAAACCAATTAAGACAGCAACTTGGGCCTTCTTACGCCCATACTTCTCATTGATTAAGTCTGTTGCCAAGAAAATACTGGCATACATAATATTACCCAGGGTTGCCCCTTGTCGGAACAAGTCCACACCCTTAACTACTTGAATGTTGGCAGCCACTATAGCAAAGCCAATCCATACGTAAAGGCCTGTTAGGCCAAACATCTTATAGGTTACAGCCAATAAAACAAACTGCAACAATAAAAATCCTATCCATAATAATTCGTTACTCATCTTCTCCTCCTACACCAAAATCTGTGTTATGCCATAGAACCTCAACATGGTCCAGGTCTTCTAGGTATCTAAAATTGTCTTCAAACCAAGAAATAAGCTGTGGATCAGCAACGATTTCCGTAGAATTATCCACATAGACATTCACACAGGTGTGGGCAAAGTGCTTGAGTGCCAGGTCTATATCCCTTTGAATCATTTCCTTGGTTTGGCCCTTAATACCAACCATAAGGCATATTGAAGAAAAGTATTCAGCTATTTTTTCTGGAGATTCATCTGTAATCCCCTTCTTTAATACATCATTTCTAAAGTCTACATCAAAAGTTTCAATACCACATTTAAAGACTATTGGCACCTTAAAGAATGCTTCCATTTCCTTCAACCGATGACGGTACATATAGTGACTCTCGAAATAAAGTAGCTCAATGCCCTTTTCTTCTACTACTGTCCTAATGTCCTTAAGAGTATCGGTTGGTAACTCAAAGCAACTTCCTGAATTAATGACCTCAAGGGCCTTCAACTCACCTGTAACTAATGATAAAATACCTTTGTTTGTTTCGATGATGTTTTTTTCATCTGTTGAATTATCATGAATATAATCGCAAAATGTACATTTCGACCAACGGCAGGGACTTGATTTTAATAAGACAATCTCCCTCTGACGCTTGTTTGTGATTACATCATATCGTTTCATAGACATATGCATCAACTCCTTGTTTTTTTTAGTGGGTAACCAAGTAAACACTCTTAAAGACTAAACTATTATAACACGTTTCATGCAAATGTAAACCGTCAATTTCTTGGCCTAGACAATAAGAAGGCTGACCCGGGGGTCAGCCTTAATCTTATAACTTAAATACTGATATTTTAGAGTTTAATTCTGCTGAAAGCTCATTCAACCGTTCTGCACTTGATGCAACTTGTTCTACAGCCCTTGTTTGCTCATCCATCGACTGCTCTACTTGCTCTGTCGCAGCTGCTGTCTCTTCAGAAATAGCTGAGATGTTTGTTACAGCCTGAATGAGGTTATTCTTAGACCCGTCCAACTCGTCCAGTTCATGGGTAACAGTTTCTATCTTACCTGAAATTTCTTCGACAGCTGAGAAAATTCTCTTAAAGGCATCATCAACATTTTCTAAGGCCTCGTTCTGCTGCTCGTTCATCTTGTTAACTTCATTCATGATATTAACTGTATCCTGAGACTCATGTTGGATACCAGTAATGATGGTTCTAATTTCTTCTGCTGCCTCAGATGAACTCTCAGCCAGCTTTCTGATTTCATCAGCAACAACTGCAAAACCACGGCCAGCCTCTCCAGCTCTTGCAGCTTCAATAGAAGCATTGAGGGCAAGAAGGTTGGTTTGTTCTGCTATGGATGTAATGGTTTCAATAATTTCAGTAATGGCGCTGGTGTTCTTATCAAGGTTAAAGACAGCCGTTCTTACTTTACCATTTGCCTCATTAGTTTCAGAAGACTTTTCTCTTAAAGAGTCCAAGGCTGTCGAACCGACCTTATTCATTTCCTTGGCCAGTTCTGCATTTTCTTTCATGGCATTTGAATTGTCCATTAAAACAATGAATTGATCCTTAATATCGCCTGCAATACCTGCACCATTCTCAGCATCCTCTGCAGTTTCTCGGGTTCCTTTTGAGATTTCCTGAACCGTAACAGCCACTTGATCAACAGTAGCATTGGTTTCCTCTGACATGGCTGCTAGGTTAGAAGCAGCATCAACCATATCTGAAGATACGTGATTGGCTTCTGCTATAAGACCCTTAACCGATAAAGTCATGGCATTGATCCCATCCGCTAGTAGGAGGGTTTCATCGTTAGACTTAACCTCTACCTGCTGGGTTAAATCCCCATCTTTTATTTTTTCTACAACTGATACAATGGCCTTGATTGGTTTTGTAATGGATTGGCCCATTACAATTGAAATAATGACGGCAGCCACTACAGAAACGATGGTGATAAATACCATGATCCAAATAAGACTGGAAACAATCTTCAATACTTCAGCCTCTGGTATAGATGAGGCAATAATCCATCCATTGTTTAAGTGAGAGAAGGCTGCTACAACACCCTTTCCATCATCTCTTTCATAAGTTGTAAAACCAGTATCCTGGCTATTAAACTTATCCAGTAGGAATTGGAAATCACCCATATCTAGAATTGATGTATCAAAGTCAACTCTTTGATGTACCAGGGTCTTTCCATTTGGATGCATAAGGTATAGATAACCGGTTTCAAATAAAACGGTATCATTGAGGGTATTGGCTATATCTTCAAGATACAAGTCCATCCCCACTAGACCAATGGTCTCTCCATTAACAATAACAGGTGATACATAAGAAGTAATTAAGAATCCTGCTTCAGACATGTAAGGATAGGTCCAGACAGAATTTTGATTATCTATGGGTTCATTGTACCATTCTTGATAGACTTCATAGGTTTCCATACCTAGTGGTGGTTGGAGCTCAAATTTTCCACCTGATCCTTCAGATGCCCATATGTCAACTTCTCTACCAAACATCTCAACATTGAAATACATGTAAATCGACTTGGTTATGTCTGATCCATTACCAATGGCCAGTATTCTAGGTACTAGGTCTGCCTTATACTGTTCAAGGTAGCCAGGTTCATTTTTTGCTCGATTTACATCCACTTCTGATGCAACCAAGTTCCCTAGGATATCAACAGCACTTTCTACATCTGAAAAGCCTTGCTCAAACTGGTTCACATTTGCTTGAACTTGAGTCTCAGCCATTTTCTTGGCCTCAGATCCAACATTTGAGTTAAGCAGGAAAATAACGATACCACAGATGGCAATCAAAGATATAAAGTTGACCAGTAAAATGGACTTCATTATCTTACCTGATATTTTTTTTGTTTTCTTATTCATACGTCCCTCCTAATTATATTGACTCACCATATTTACCCATTCTCCACAGATATAAACATGTTTAACATAAAAGCTGTCTAATAAAAATAACTCCCCCAAGCACTAGGCCAGAGGGAGTTTCCTTTAGTTATAACTATTATCATAATCTTCACTTGATAAGTCTTCAATATAAGCATACCAGTCGTCAATAATATCATCCAAGGACTTGACATAACCACTTCCCAGATGACCAGTTTTTAATAGATTAAGAACTGCAGCTTCTTCATAAGTCCTCATCATGTAACCGTATAAAGAATACCAGTAGTTCCAAGGGTAGCCCGTCTCTTTAAAGGCCTCCTCATCAAATAAACGCAGTCTTTCCTGACCATTTAGCAAGCTAGCCTGGATGTATAACTCTCCTAACAACTTGTAACGATCATCATAGGTCAGTCTTCTGTCTAAATACTCCTCAGCTATAAGAACACAAGATTCTCCCCTTAAGAGCATGCTAGGCTTGTCACTTTCTAAGTTGATATCTCGATAAAAAGCCTCACTGTTAATGTCTTTTAAAAGTTCAAACTCATAAGAATAATAAGTCGCCCTCATCTCCTTGTAGAGCTTATTGGTCCCCTCCCATTTCATCTGCTCATCAACAAAATGAACATATTCATGGCTAATTGCCTCAAAGGATAGGATATCCATTGTGCCACCATTGTGGTAAATACCACCATAGGTCTGATCTTGATAAGGATAAAAATTGATGGTTAAATCCATGAAGTCCTTATGATTGAAACCCATTAAGTCCTCAAGACGCTTAATTTCATCTAAAAAGGCAAAAATATACCTGTAGAAGGTCTCAGGATCATCATGTAAACTTCTTCTCAAGTCAGAGATGGCATCTTTACCCTCTAAGTTAATATGACACTTAATATTATTCAGGTCAAAGTTTAAATGACCCATTGACGTATCCTGATAAAAAACAACCGGTGAAGGTCTACGGTCCTCATTAACAAGGTAGCCCTCATTTTTAGCCCATTCAATCATGTCTTGATTAAAGGCAGCTGTTTGATTAACGTGGGTCATATTTTCCATTAGGGTGAACACATAACTGTAGCCCTTGGTTTTAGTTAAGAAAGACACCAGGGATACAGATAGGGCCTCTGATAGATTTATATCTTCCTTTTCATTAATAGTCTCGTCAAAACTAATAGAATCCAAGTAAGAAGATTGCCACATATCCTCTACATGACTGGCTTCTAGCTCCACTAGATCATCCTTACTTAAGCCAGCCTTGTCAGCTATATCATAGGCCAAACCGTACATCAAACCATAGTGTAACTTATCACCATAATAGTACTTCAGTATTTGCTCAATCATTTCCTGATCATTTGCATTGACGTCAAATACGATTTCCTTCATTTGATAGTTGACCCTATTGTAATCAGCAAGAACGAAATCAATCTGACCTACATCAAGACCAAATATATTCAAGTGGTCCAACACGACTTGTAACCGGTCTTCAAAAGACCCCTTATTAACTGAGTTGCCTGTCTTATTAATAATAACCAGGTCGATCATATCCTCTTTTTCCTTGTCAATACTCTGAGTTTGAGTCTCCTCTTGACAGGATACACATATTAGAAAGATGCTCACCAATAGCAAGTATCCATACTTCTTCATTCAACCACCTCTTAATTCCAATAACATTAAAACAATATTTATATAAATGATTTTTCTTAAAATAAATAAATCCGAACAATTCGGATTAATCAGTCAATAATTATAACAAGCAAATTATTATACCATAATTTCTGATAAGTTTCTAACAAATGTGTGCAATTAAATAAAAATATTAGACTCGTATGAGTTAAGACATGACTTTAAACTAAAATGTAAAAAAACTGGCCATATATTCTATTTGTAAGATTTTTTATTCAGTTAATTAAGTGCCTATTGAATACCTTCTAAGAGATATAAGGAGAAGAGAATGAAAAAGCTTTTTATGCAGAGTAGCCTCATTCTCAAAAAAATATCAAACTTATGATAGATATTCAATCTGCCTATTTGTCATGCTATAAAAACAACTTAGAAGTGAAAAAGAAGAAGATTTAGCCTCATAGTGCTTTTCTTCTTCTTTAACATCATATTATTACTCTTCACTTAATGATATTGAGCATTAGCCGGATTGATAGTTTTTTATTTTCTTAGAATGAATCTCTTGAAATCCCTAGGAATGGTCTTGCCATCACTGGTTCTAAATCCTTGGTGATCGAAGATAAACATAAGGATCATCAGGCCTATAAAAACATTCACATAAACATCCTTTAGGTCAAAGGTGAAGTGATTCACCACGTAGATATAGTCAAGGGACCCATCCCAAAAGACCTTATCAACCCAAGAACACAAGCCACCTGCAATGATAAAGGCAAAGGCTGCATTAATGGTCCTAGTATTGATATTCAAGTACCTTAAGAAAAGGTAGACGGTTATGACCATGACAACAATAAAGGTAACCATGGCTATGTGAATCCCCTTTGATATGCCTAGACCAAAGAGGGAATTGATCCATGAATAGTCTCTGTTAAAGGTTGGATTCAAATAAAACATGTCCTTAACAATCTGATAGTTGCCCTCTAGGTGGTGGTTATATATATAAAGCTTAATCAACTGGTCTATGGCAAATAGGATGCCTGTTAACAGGACAAAGGTTCGCTTCTTCATTTAATTCTGCTCCTCTAAATAATCTTCTAGGGTCATGTTATTTTCCATAATGTAACGGGCCACCTCAACATCTCCTATATAACGGTAATGCCAAGGTTCATATACATAGCCTGTATCATCTTGTCTGCCTTCTAAGTATCTTAAGATAAAACCATATTCGTAACAATGAGCCATTAACCAGTCATATTCTGGTGTTTGGTCAAAGTGACTATCTAGGACATAACCTATAGATTGGGTAGAAACATCTAGGGCTAGGCCCGTTTGATGTTCACTCTGGCCTGGTATGGCTATGATGGTCTGGGCTTCTTCAAACCCATGACTGGCTACCCGGTTAGAGAAAATTCTTTCCTGATAGTCATATGATCGATAACCAGAAACCAAGACAATGGAAACGCCATCCCTACTAGCTGCCTTGATCATACGCTCCACTTGGCTGGCAATCCGATCCGGCAGGTACACATCTTTCGTTGAGGGGGAAGTCACCACTCTAATATTTTCTGGCTTATAGCTTGAAGACAAGTGGTAGTTCTTATTAATAAGGAGAAGGTCTGTTCCTAGTCCAGGTACCCCTGCTTCCTTTACATAGGCCTCTAAAAGCTTCTTTGTTCTTTGGTTATAAAGACCAGGTTCTAGTCCGTTAGCTGACTGGAAGTCTTCTATTCTTTTATTTAAGTCCTCTGTCAGTTGACCATCTAATTTTGTATAAAAGCCAGCAACCTTCAGGGCTTCTTGAACCCACCAAACCTCATCTGATGTCAGGTCAACCAGGACCGGCTCTGGATCGGGCTCCTCTTGGTCAGGTTCCTGATTGTCATCCTGAGCCTGGTCCTCAGACTCTTGGTCTTCATTTCCTGAAACCTGATCTTGATCATCAAGAGAATCTGGATCAAAATCAAGATCATTAGAAGTATGGTCCAATAGGTCCAAGTTTACAGTGTCCTTACTTTCATTATTACAAGCCAGGCTGGTCATCATAACCAGGGCAAGTAGGGCCAGTAGAATCTTTTTCATTATTCTACCTCTATGATCATATCTTCAATGTCGATAGGTGACTTGTTCAGGGACACCCCTTGACCGTTTTCTATTAACACAATGTTTTCAACTCTCATACCAAAGGTCTTTGGTAGGTAGATGCCAGGCTCGATAGAGAAGGCCATACCCTCTTCTAAAACTTGACTTGAGTTTGGCTTAATGTAGGGTGCTTCATGAACACTGAAGCCAATCCCGTGGCCTGTTCTATTTAAGAAGTAGTCACCATAGCCCTTTCCATCAATGATTTGACGGGCTTGGAGGTCTATGTCTCCAGCTGTGACACCAGCCTCAGCAAAGTTTTGAGCCGCCAGGGTTGCTGACTTACAGATTTCGTAGATTTCTCTTTGCTTGTCAGATGGTTGACCCATGAAGAAGGTTCTAGATGTATCAGAACACATATTGTTCACTCGGCATCCACAATCAACGACAATTGTATCACCCACCTGGATTTGTGCTGTCCCTGCATTATAATGAGGCATTGACGAGTTTTTACCCGTTGCAACAATTGGATCAAATGATATTCCCTGACTACCATAGGCCTTATAAAGACGCTTGATTTCATCTGTTACCTGATATTCAAACATACCCGGCTTGATGAATGACTTCATATCAACCATTACTTGGTCAGCAATTTCAGCTGCTTTTTTCATGAACTCAATATCACTCGATGATTTGACAATCCTATATTGTTCCATCATATCATGGGCATTGACGAACTGAGTCGCTAGTATGGCTTGGAAGTCAATCACATCAATACCACGAATGGCTTCGTTAACCCCAACAAGCTTATGGGTCAAATCATAGTCTTCAAAAGACTGCTTAACCGTGTCTAAGAAGCCCTCCCCATCTGACCATACATATACCTTGGCATCGTCCGGATACTTGTCCTTGGCTTCTTCTGCATTGATCAGGGGAACAATGTGGAAGTAACGACGGTCCTTTAAAAGAACCAGGCAGTTCAAACGCTCACACACATGAGCATGGTATTCTACTAAAAACTCTAGGTCAGACGAGGGTCCAACCATAACAGCATCCATATTTCTCTCTTCCATCAATTGGAATAGCTTATCAAATTTATTTGCTGAAAACATAGGCTCTCCTTTACTGTATTCTCATTAGGTCGGGGTTGACACATTTAACACGGCCAACCTTAGATAGGGGATAATAGGTTCCATCCACCTTAACGGCTACAACATCACTCGTAAAATCATTATTGGTATTCTCACTTGAAGCATTAGACAAGAGGGATGAGCCTACGCCATATGAATCGACAGGGGCATTGGCCTCTTCAAAGTATTTGATCTTGTCAACGCCAAAGCCACCAGTTACTGTAATTTTTACATCTTCACAGTAGGCCTTGGCAAGGGCTTCATACTTATTTTTATCTTCTGTTGACAGGTGTTCCACTAACTTAACATAATGCTGGTCCATGGCCTTTCTCAAATGCCTTACCAACCTCAGGTTGACACCCCGGTCCTGTTTGGGATCATTTAAGGGTTCTATACAAGCATCAACCATCTTGCCCCCTGTGTCAGGACGCACACCAAAAAGTTTGTAGCGCTTCATCATTTCTTGGTCGCCTCTTATAAAGGCCTTCAAATAATAGTCCCACATCATATCAATCACTTCAAGGGTGGTTTTGATACAATCATTATGGAAGTCTACCAGGGCTATTCGAGGTGTTTCTGTCGACACTTCTTCACAGAAGGCCTTCATGGTTTCCACTGTAGACCCATAGAAGCAGGCAATGGAAGCGTGTGAAATAGTTCCCTTGGCTTCCCCCCGTCCCCACCATACATTCTGTTCTCCTGTAGAGAAGAATGGATCCAGGTCCTTTTTATGTTGCTCATTGTAGCGTTCTAGGGCTACCCTATAAGCGTAGCCTCCCACGGCTTGAATCTTATAGTGGTCAAACCTTGCTGGGAAGAACAAGACAGGTTTTCCACCTGCAGCTTCTAATACATTATATGTATTGGTTGCTATACGGGTTGGAAGGGATAAGACACCCAAAATGGGTGTTTCCAAGTGACCAAAGTCCCTATAACGTCCCCTAACCACTAGGACAGGAGCCACCTCTAAGGGGTTCCCATCATAAGGGGCTAGAGATCCATCATGAACAGCTTCTATTTCTAATTGATCGTAGGTATTAATAAACTCTTCTCCTTCAAAGTAACCTGTTGCTACTTGAAGAATGGCTAGGGCTTCATCAACGCCAGCCACAAGGGAAAAGGGGCTTCTTCTAGTGAAAAACTGCATCTCCACTTCAATGTCACCATTAATTTCATCGGACACATCTACAACCCCATCCAAATCATGGTTAGCTGACCCAAACTTAATGCCTTTTAAGGCTCTGGATTTTAGGACTCTAAGGGTGTTGTTAAAGTACTCATCCGAATACCACCCTGTTCTTAATTTATGGACAATATCATCTGTCATTTTAAAGGTATCAACTGACAAACGCTTTTGATTATAACAAGTCATCATTCGACTCCTTTCTCTATGTCACCTATGAGTATAGCACGGTTTGTGACTCCTGCCCATAGCTAATATTATTTGTTAATGATTCCTTTAGTCATGGAGTTTATTATGGTTTTCAGGGGGTAGGAAATAGGTATAGGAGAAGGGAGGATTATATGTCAAAAGATAAGCAAAATTTATACTCTTATATCGTCGTCGGACTCGTTACACTGGTAACCCTTTTGTTGACCAGCTTAAGTTCCCTGGTCAATTTCATAACAGATGTTAAGTGGTTTGACCACATGGGCTACCTCAAGACCTTTTTAGTAAGAATCAAAACAGAGGCCCTTATATTTGTTCCCCTCATGATTGTCATCAGCCTCGGTCTCTATTATTACCTCAAGGGTCTAAAGAAAAAATACTATCACAGTGCCCACATATTCTATAATGCAAAGGCTGACCATAAGTTACATCTGGCCATTGGCTTCTTTTCTTTCTTTTTTGCAATTGCCTATAGCCTGGTATTTGCCCAAAACATGTGGATTAAAACCCAGCTTTTCCTTAAGGGAGAAGCCTTTGGTATAAGTGACCCCATATTTAATAAAGACATGAGTTTCTATGTCTTTAATATCCCCTTTTATCACAGTGTCCTCAATGCCCTCATAGCCTTGAGTATCCTTATTCTGATCATAACAGTCTTGTTCTTCCTTGTCATTATGAGCATCCGTCAGGCTTCTGAATCCAAGTTGGACCAGGTGACCTACCTAGAGCCACAAGATAAGATCAAGGCCTATTTAAACAACCCTATTTCAGCAACTGTTATTCGTAAAGCAGCCTATATTGGGTCCTTTGTTTTCATTCTTTTTGGTTTCATCAATTACCTAAAGGGTTACGAACTCATGTATTCTACTCGGGGGGTTGTTTTTGGTGCCTCTTATACAGATATCCACGTGACCCTGATTACCTATAGAATTCTATCGGTTTCTGCCTTTATTTTTGCAGGTCTCTTCCTCTACTTTACCTTAAAGAACAAGAGACGGTTCACCATCGGTCTCCCCATCGCCTTTGTATCCATTTCAATTCTCGGTGGACTTGTAGGCCTATTCGTTCAAAACCTAGTTGTTGAGCCCAACGAAATCTCTAAGGAAAGAGAGTACTTGACCTATAATATTGAAAATACACTTGAGGCCTTCAAGTTGGACCATGTGACTCCAAGAACCTTCGATGTGTCCCAGACTTTAACCTATGATGACATCCTGGTTAATAGTCCAACCATCGATAATATTCGGATTAATGATGCTCGCCCCCTTGAACAGACTTACAACCAACTCCAGGGGATTCGACTCTACTATACCTTCTCGGGTATCGACCTAGACCGGTATACCATTTCCAATGACTACCGCCAAGTCTTTATTTCTGCCAGAGAGCTCAATCAAGACCTCTTGAGTGATCAAGCCAAGACCTGGATCAACCAGCACCTCAAGTATACCCATGGCTATGGTGTGGTCATGTCCCCTGTCAACCAGGTAACAACTGAGGGACAACCAGAGTTCTTCTATGAAAATGTTCCTCCAATCACTGAAACCGACCTGATTATCAACCGTCCTGAAATCTACTTCGGTGAGAGTTCGAATGATTATGTCATCATCAATACTAAAGAAGATGAATTTGACTACCCCTTTGGGTCTGATAATCAAACAACCCGTTATCAAGGCAAGGATGGCTTGAGCCTGTCAGGGATGAACAAGTTCTTATTTGCCATCCGAGAAAGAAGTATGAAGCTCTTGGTCTCTTCTGTCATAACAGATGACAGTAAGATTATGATATATAGAAACATCCATGAACGGGTTGAAAAGATAGCTCCCTTCTTAACCCTGGACCAGGACCCCTATCTTGTCGTCAACCAAGAGGATGGTCATTTGTATTGGATTATTGATGCCTATACCACCACAGGCTATTATCCCTATTCCGAGCATTATCTTTTCCAAAACGAGAAAATAAATTACATCAGAAACTCTGTAAAAATTGTTGTTGATGCTTATGAGGGAAGTGTAGAATTTTATAAGATTGACCCTAAGGATCCCATCCTAAATGCCTATGATAAAATCTTCTCTGACCTTTTCAAGGATATGGAAGACTTTCCCCAAGGCTTAAAGGCTCACATCAAGTATCCTCAATCCTTCTTTGACTTACAGACAGAAGTCTATAGAACCTACCATGTGTCTAATCCAGAAGTCTTCTACAATGGTGAAGACCTATGGGATGTTGCCAATGAAAAGTATATGGAGCAAGTTCAGCAAATGGCATCTAACTACGTGATGTTTAAACTACCTGATGGTCAAGAAGAGGAATTTGCACTTATGATTCCCTATACGCCTAAGGAGAAGGCCAATATGAATGCCCTTTTAGTTGCAAGAAACGATGGCCAGGTCTATGGAGACCTCTTCCTTTATCAATTCCCAAAAGATAGGACCATCCAGGGGCCTATGATGATTGAGTCTAGAATTGACCAAGACTCAGAAATATCTTCCTTGTTTACCCTGTGGAGTCAACAGGGATCTCGAGTCCTTCGTGGAAATGTCATCATTGTACCTATAGAAAATGCCCTACTCTATGTAGAGCCAATTTACCTCCAGGCTGACAATGCTAATGCCCTGCCAGAAATGAAACGGGTAATCGTAGCCTACCAGGATGATATAGTCATGAAAGAGAACTTAGAAGATGCTTTGCTGGAACTCTTCAGCCAGCCTCAACAAGGTACTGACAGCGACTTAAGCAACTTAAGTCCTGAGTTAATTCAGAAAATTAACCAACTCAATGCCCTCATCGAAAACTCCAAAAGCAACCTGGGTGAAATCGAGTCTATCCTTGAAGAAATCAACCAATTATTGAGGGAATAAATTTTTCTTGACAGGGCCTATAAAAAGCTAGATAATAGGATATAAACATTTGAAGGGAGAACAATATAATTGGGAGAAAAATTAAAGCTATATGGGTTTAATAACCTAACAAAAACCTTAAGTTTTAACATTTATGACATATCATATACAAAGACTAGGGAAGATCAAAAGGCCTATATCGAATACATCGATGAGCAGCTCAATGCTAAACGATTAACTGAAATCTTATGTAATGTCACTGAAATGATTGGTGCCTGTGTTTTAAACATAGCCAAGCAGGATTATGACCCACAGGGGGCTAGTGTTACTATACTCATATCGGAAGCCCCCCTACACGAAGACGAAATCGATCCTTCATGTAACCAGGGTCAAATGCCACAAAAGGATTCTGTGGTCGCCCACTTAGACAAGAGTCATATTACGGTTCATACCTATCCTGAGAGTCATCCAGTGGAGGGTATATCAACCTTTAGAGTGGATATTGATGTATCAACTTGTGGTGAAATTTCACCCCTAAAGGCCCTCAACTACTTAATCGAGTCATTTGATTCAGATATTATTAACCTGGACTACAGAGTAAGAGGCTTTACCCGTGACTTAAATGGAGACAAACTCTTCATCGACCACCGCATCACCTCAATCCAGGATTATATTTCACAAGATATCTTAAACAATTACAGTTCAGTAGATATTAATGTGTATCAAGAAAACATCTTCCATACAAAAATGCTTTTAAAGAACTTCGACTTGGACAACTATCTTTACTCAAGAGAAAAGATAGACCTAACACACGAAGAGAGAAAGCATATTGAGGGTAAGTTAAAAACTGAAATGCAAGAAATATATTATGGTAAAAACTATCAAAAAAAGTAGGCGAAAGCCTACTTTTTCCTTATTTACATACAGCTATTCTTCTATGGTAAAACCAGCCAGGTCAATAGCACCCTCTCTAATAAAGTCTCCCAGCTTCATATCCACCTCCTGTATATGGTGGACCAGCCAATCTTTGACCATCAAGTTAAGCTCCAATAGGTCCTTGTTACTGACCTTGCCCACCCGGTGGTGGTTCTCCAAGTCGATGACTTGTTGTCGAAAATCATCGTGGGCCCTTTTATGACTTATTACATCCTGATAGTCCACAAAGGCCATCAATTCCTCCTCGTGCTTTAGGTGGTCGTCTACGTAATCCATAAGAAAATGGATAAATTCCTTATAAAATCCATGTCCCTTGCCTGTCCGCATAAGGTCATACAAGCGGTTAAACTCCTTAATGATGGCTTGGTGTTCTTGGTCGACTATATCCACACCGATTGCTAAACTGTCTGTCCATTTGATGGTCATATATACTCCTTTTAATTGTCTAAATATTTCGACAATAACTTGACTTCTATTTTTATACGGCTTATCATTTATTTAATGATATATTACCCATTTATTGGGTTGTTAAAACCATGCGAATACAATCGAGGAAAGGAGTCAACATGTCAAACGGTATTTTTAATGTGCCAAAACCAAAGAACGAACCAGTTTTCGAATATGCTCCAGGTACAAAGGATAGACTAGCCTTAGAGGCAGCCCTAGAAGCCCTCCAGGCTGAGGTAAAAGAGATTCCAGTTATTGTTGGTGGCAAGGCCTATTACACAGGTAATAAAAAGCCCTGTCTAAGACCAGACAAGCACGGACAAGTTTTAGGTTACTACCACGAGGCCACAGAAGAACTTGTTGACTTAGCCATAGAGAGTGCCCTTGAGGCCAAAAAAGAATGGGAAAACATGCCCTACAAGCACAGGGTGGGCGTCTTCTTAAAGGCAGCTGAGTTGATATCAACAACCTGGCGCTATAAGATGAATGCTGCAACCATGTTGTGTCAAAGTAAAAATGCCTACCAGTCAGAAATAGATAGTGTATGTGAACTGATTGACTTCCTAAGATTTAATGCTTATTTCCTAGACCAAATCTACAAGGAACAAGCCAACTCTAGCATGGATACCTGGAATCGAATCAACTATACGGGCCTAGATGGTTTTGTTTATGCCGTGTCTCCGTTTAACTTCACAGCCATTGGGGGTAACCTGCCTTCAGCTCCTGCCCTGGCAGGTAATGTTGTGGTATGGAAGCCAGCTTCTACAGCTGTTTACTCTAACTATATGATTATGGAGCTCTTGATTGAAGCGGGTCTACCAAAGGGAGTTATCAACTTCATACCAGGTAACTCATCAATGATTACTGATAAGATCCTTCAACATCCAGACCTGTCAGGCTTCCACTACACAGGATCCACCACAGTCTTCTCTAAGATATGGACAGACATAGGAAACAAAATTCATACCTATAAAACATATCCAAGAATTGTTGGTGAAACAGGTGGTAAAAACTTCGTCTTCGCCCATGAAAGTGCTGACTATGAAGGCCTATCCATAGCCTTGATCAGGGGGGCTTTTGAGTATCAGGGTCAAAAATGCTCGGCAGCATCAAGAGCCTATATTCCTAGAAGTCTCTGGGATAAAACCTGGGACCATATGCTAACAAGAATCAAGGAAATCCAAGTAGGACCTGTTACTGACTTTAACAACTTTGTGAATGCCGTTATTGACGAAAGAGCCTTTGATAAAATTGCAGGTTACATAGATGAAGCCAAAGCCTCCAATGAAGCTGAGATTCTCTTCGGTGGTGGCTATGATAAGTCAAAGGGCTATTTCATAGAACCAACAGTTATTCTAACGAGTAATCCTAAGTTCAAAACCATGGAAGAAGAGATCTTTGGCCCAGTGCTCACCATCTATGTTTATGAAAATGAGAATTATGAGTCAACTATCAAACTGTGTGAAACCACATCTGAGTACGCCCTGACAGGTGCCATTTTTGCTAGGGACCGTCAGGTATTAGACCACCTGGAAGGCATCCTAGGTTTCTGTGCTGGTAACTTCTACATCAATGACAAGCCTACAGGGGCAGTTGTTGGTCAACAGCCATTTGGGGGAGCAAAGGCTTCAGGCACCAACGATAAGGCTGGAAGTAAACTCAACTTATTCCGCTGGATGAACATGAGACTGGTAAAAGAAAACTTTAAGGTTATCCACGATTACAAGTATCCCTTCATGGGATAATGAAAAGCAGTGTAGATCAGAGTCTACACTGCTTTTTTAGGTTATTTTCTGGAATAGTATATAAGAAACCACCGACACGCCACCCCCGAGACTGGTCCCCCATATTAAGTCGATGATGGTGACCTTGAGGGGCCAGTTTTCAAGGGTTGCCAGGTTGGTCAGATCATAGGTTGCATAGGTTATAAAGCCAAAAATCAAGCCATTGACCAAGGCCCTTGACAGGCTCTCAGCTTCTAGGGCAGGATTTAAGACAAAGTAAACCAAACCAAAGATAAAAACAAGATAAAAGATTAGAGCAGCCGGCCAGTTGGGTGAGGCCTTCATGATAAAGCCCAGTTCCTTTTGGTAAAAATTCTTTGCGACTAGGCCCAGCCAAACTAGGTCTATTGCAAAAAATGTCACCAGGGTAATTAGATATAGTTTTATCATCATCCACATATAAGCCTCCTATTCCTTGGGTCGTCTGGGTATGAAGATACTGGTCTTCTCAGCATAAGTCTGAAAGGCCAGGTTATCCTTATAATGCTTTTCCAACATGGGTACCCCTGATACAAATCGAACCAAGATGGTAATTGTAAGAGGGCTGATGATCATCCAAACCCCATTGGCCGTTGACAGGTTTACCAGGTAAATTCCCCACCACAGCAGGGCCTCCCCAAAATAATTGGGATGACGGCTATACTTATAGAGTCCACCAGTGAAGATTTCCCCCTTCTTTTTTGTTTTAACGAAGACCTTCAACTGATGATCACCAATAACCTCAAAGGCAAATCCCACCATCCACACCAAGATACCTAGGCCATCTAGCCAGCCAAGGCTTTCTCTGGGATTCAGATTGATATTTAAGAAGGCTGAGGCAATCAAGAGGAGCATGACCATCTGCAAGATATATACATGGAAGAAGGCCTTTATATAAACGAAACGACTCCCCCACTGTTTTCTAAAATTGACATACCTAAAGTCTTCTGGCTTTCCTATATTTCTTTTACCTATATGATAACTCAATCGTAGTCCCCATAGAGTCACCATCAAGGTGACCAGGGTTGAAACCAGAGTTTGGTCACTATAGATGAAATAGGTGAACCAGGCTGGGATAACAAAACCCAACCCCCAAAATATATCCACAATAGAATTGTTCTTTAAAACCTGACCTACAATAAAGAGCACCAGGTAATAGGATAAAACTACCAGCAATGTATTCATTAAACCAGTCATAAGCTCCTCCTTAGTGGCTAATATAAGCAAGGGCAACAGCCCCTTTTCCTGCTCCTAGAGCTATGATGCCTGAGCTTTGGGTGACGTATGTCGCCTTCAGGCCCAGTAAGTCGTAGGCTGCCCTAGCCAACTCTTCTCCCCTTTTAGGATCATCTACATAGGTCACAGCATAAGATTTGATGCCTACAGTTTCCTTGACAGCCTTTAGGTGCTTGAGTAAGAGTCTCTGGCTCATCTTGCTACCAAATGCTAACTTGAATATGGCCCCCTTGCCTGTCTTATCTAAAGTCACAAGGGGCTTTAGTTTCAGCTTCTTACCTATTTTCCCGGCCCGAACACTCAGGCGCCCAGAACTAATCATGTTATCCAGGGTGGCGATAGACACCAAAATCTTTGACTTTTGTATGGTTTGGGTCAAGTCTCTAATCAGGTTACCTGTCTCTACTTTATCACTTAAGCCCTGACAAGCTTCTAAGACCAAGAGTCCCTGACCAACTGAGTTCAGTTTTGAATCAACCACGTGAACTTTGGTTTCATCTTGATTGTACTTGTCTGCGCAAGACATAAAAACATTATAGGATCCACTTAGGACCTTGGCAACTGGAATGACAATAACTTCTTTATAATAGGACAGCAGGTAGTTATACATGTTGTCCACTTGTTTTATGGTTGGTTGTGAAGAGGTGGGCCTGGTCTTCTTGGACTTAGAAAACTCCAGTATTCTTTCGTTGCTAATGGTCAACTTGTCCAAGTAGGTCTCTTGTCCAACCAGGACAGATAGGTTGACCACATGAACCTGGTATTTATCAATCAAGTCCTGGGGCATATCTGCTATAGAGTCTGTCACGATCACCCGGTCATAAAGTCGGTTGTGGACTCTTTCCTGCTGCATAACCATGTCATCTACCTTTTGCTCGATCAGATTGCCATAGACACTCAACCGTTGAAAAAAGTCTGCAGGACGGTTGGTATGAATATGAAAACGACTCATCTTCTTGCCAGTGACCTGTATGATCGAGTCCCCAAGATCAGCTAAGTAATGCTTTATCTCCCCTAGGTCACTCTCATGCTTGACAAGCCCCTCAGTACAATAGCGAAAGTCAAGGTGGTCACTGTCATGGTCTACAATTTCATCAATCACTTCATCTTCTATTTCAAAATCATCATGATAAAAGCAGCCCTTAATACCATCCACAAAGCCCCTTATGAAATAGGCAAAGCCCTTGGCACCTGAATCAACAACGTCGGCTGTCTTGAGAACCTTAAGCTGGTCTGGGGTATCCTCGACAGACTTATTCACATTGCTTAAGGCATTTTCCAACATTTCCACAAGGCCAATACTTTCCTTCATTGCCGCCTTTAAACTTTCATGAAAGACCCGCATAACTGTTAACATGGTCCCTTCTACAGGATTCTCTATAGCCTGGTAGGCATAGGTCACCCCCTGACCACTAGCAGATACCAAGTCTTTTTGACTCACCTGGTCAGATTTTTTGATTGATGCACTAATGCCCTGGAGGTACTGGGCAAATATCAGGCCTGAGTTTCCCCTTGCCCCTGTTATAGCCGAATCAGCAATAGATTCCATACTCTCCTTAATGTTGGTCTTGAGCTCAGAGGAGGTCACAACCGATTGCATGGTTGAAAAAAGATTGCTACCTGTATCACCGTCAGCTACAGGAAATACATTAATTTGATTTAAGTAGAGCCTGTTAACCATGACAGCCTTGGCACCATTAATAAAACTCATATAAATCTTTTCATTGGTTAATTCCATAGTCCCTCCTATGATCTTCCCTTACCAGAATCCATCAAGTCTAATATGTTTTTGGGGTAAGCCTGAAAAATTCTTTGTCCAGACAAGTAGTCTTGCTGAAAACGAATGACCCATCCGTATAAGAGGGTTAGAATAGCTGGCAGGGGCAGCTTATTATCTCTGTAAGCCTGTATTTGGTCCCCAAAGTAGGCCTTTTCCTCCTGGCTCAAGTCCTTGGAAAAGTACCCTGCTATATGCTGTAAGACATTAATTGTTTTGCCAGGCTTTAAGTCATGTTTTAGGCAAAGCTTGAGGCGTTTTTCATATGCAGCATAGACCTGGTCAACTGGTAAGCCCTCATGGTTGGCAACTATCCTCCCCAAGTCCTTTTGACCCATTGGCTCAAAGGCCATTAGAAGATACTTAAGGTCCTTTTGGAAGTCAACAAGGTCTTTTATTTGTCCCCTAGTCTTAATATGGTCTAAATGCGAGAGGGTATAAATCGACGTTAAGAAATGATGCCGTATGGTATAGTTTCTCAGTCGTCCTTCATCCTCAAGGGGAAGGTCAGGATAGGCTTGGTTAAAATGAGTATAAAAGATTCCTGCGCTCTTCACATCAAGGGCAACTTGTTTGCCAGGCCCCTTATAGGTTTTTACATCTTTCAGGCCACAAGAGGGTGACCGTCCCTTGAGGATACACCCATGTATTGGGGTTGAACTCACATCGTCTAAAATCTTCCTACTGGCATCATGCATGGGTTGGGTATGGTCTGAACCAGACATGGAATGAATGATTCTTGTCTTGTCCCCATCCTTGACCAGCCTAAGGGCCTCTCTAGGACTTGACAAACCAGAAGCCATTTCAGGACATGCATGAACCAGGTCCACATGCCCTTTTAACTTTTGAATAAAGGTATCTTTTATCATACTGCCATCGTATCGGCAGGCACATTGTTCCAGGCAACTACTAACAAATAGGGTGGGTCTATAATGAATCATAAAGTTCCTCCTGTAATTTCAACAAGGCCTTTTCTTTTTGCTTACACTCTAACATGATATCAATCTCATACCCCTGAAAGAGCCTGTCTAACCCCTTATAGTCATGTAATTTAATCCAATCATTATGTCGTCTATCCTCGTCATGGTCACGGCCACTAGAAAGGTGGACCTTGGGTATTGCCTTTTGCCAAGAATTAACGATCAGTTGAATATCTTCTTGAGTTAGAGGCCCTGCTTGATGACACCTATGGTGGTGGTAGTCAAATACAAGGGGACAACCTGTTGTCTTGTAGATTTTGATGACATCATGTATGGTATAAGACTTGTCGTCATTTTCTAGTCTTAGAAAGGCTTTTATCCCTGGGGGCAGGGTCTTGTAAACACCAACAAAACGTTCCATAGCTGCTGGCTTATCTCCGTAGACCCCACCGACATGAATAATCATGTCTTGTCCCCCCAACATTTTCAACAGACTGGACTGATACTTAAGATCAACTATAGACCTTTCAACAACCTCCATCTTCAGACTATTAAGAACCGTATACTGGTCTGGGTGCATGGACAGGCGGTGACCATGGTCCTGGACAAATGATCGGATGGCGCTTATTAAGGCTAAAACTTCCTCATCCTTTTGCCAGTCCCACCCGTAGCCTATGACATGGGGGTGGGTGATCAGGGGCATTATATCACTAGATACCCTAAAAAACTTAATCTGGTGGCCTTCGTTCCACTCTAAGATTATTTGAAGAACATGAAGATTGTGCAAAATAAGTTCCTTCAAGTAACCTATCCCCTTCTCTTCTATAGTCTTAAGTCGACAGGTTCTCATCCTAAGGGGTTTTAAACTTTCATTAATACATGCATAACCCACATACCTAATCATCCATACTCTCCATTTCCCTTTTGATAAAGTCCTTATAACTTTCATAGTAAGTAATCAGCCTATGAGGACTTTTTTTACCTCTTATGCCATAACCAATAACATGAATCCTAGTACTATTAAAAGTGTTCATCCACTTGTCTAATTCCTCGAAAAACAAGACAGATGAAATACTGATCACAAGTTCCGAACCCTTTCTCTTATTCACAAGGTTAAGGCATTCCTCTAAGGGTACCCCTTCACCAAGATAAGTATTATCTATGCCTTCCCCCTTCATCCAATAGCTCAGCATCAATAAACCAAATGTGTGTCTTTCACCATGGATAGTTGTTAGGATGTAAGATTTAAGAGAATCTACTTTCTCAACTCGACACATTTTTTGGAGAAGATTTTCCAAGTTAGATGTTAAAATATGCTCCTCTGCTGCACTAATATAACCTGTTTCCCAAAGCCACCCGATTTTTGTCATTACACCTCTAAATAACGAAAAGTATAATTCCAGGTAACCATAAGTTCGTCTATACTTATAAGCAAACTCAAAACATGTCTCGTATCGCCCTGCCAACATTTCATTAAGAAAGTAATCAACCATTTGTATCGGACAAGCACTATCGATCTCACGATCAATCTTTTCATCAAGTCCTAATAATTGGTCTGTTGTTACTTCAAAAAAATTGGCTAATAAGATTAGCCCCTCTAAACTAGGCTGTCGTAACCCCTTCTCATAATTAGCGATAGCTGACTGAGATACTCCAATCATATTTGCTAACTTATTTTGACTTAGACCAACTTTTTGTCTTAAGTGTCTAATATTCATTCCGATACTCATACCGCGCCTCATTTCATTGTGTGATTTATAAAGTAATCATATCACATAATGATATAATTATACAAGACTGTTTTAGTGTAGTAATATAAATTAAAGAATAAACCCAAAGGTTTATTCTAAATAAGTGTATACATCTTCTTCTTTTAAGGGTTTAGAATACAAGTAGCCTTGACAGAGATCAACATTGAGCTGGCCCATCAATTCTTCCATTCTTTCATCCTCTATGCCCTCTGCTACCACCTTTAAGCCCATGGCGTGAGCAAACTCGACAATCCCCTGAATAAGACGGTAAACAATCTTATGATGACTGGCTCTTAAAATGATCTCTCGGTCAATTTTCAAATGACTCAAGTCTAGGTCAATCAGATGATTTAAGGATGAGTAGCCTGTACCAAAATCATCAATGGATATGCCAATACCATACGCCTTTAGGGCCTTTAGCTTGTCATGGATAACCTGGTCTGTATCTAGGGCAACCGACTCTGTTATTTCTAAATTGAGGTATTCCGCGGGATAATCAAAACGCTCTAAGACGTCAATAACCTCATGGAAGAAGGCTTCTTGGTGGAGTTGTACTGACGAAACATTGACATTGATTTCATAGTATCTTCCCATACGCTTAAATAACTTCAAGCCAAAGCTCACAGCCTTTTCTAGGACATAATGACCCAGGGGATTAATCTCAAGATTATGCTCTGCAATAGGGATAAAGACATCTGGAGAAATAAATCCCAGTTCCTTGGATTCAAATCGGGCCAGGGCTTCAAAGCCACGTACTGACTTGGTCTTATAATCAATTAAGGTCTGGTAGCACACATATATTTCTTGCTTCTCAAGGGCATTCCTGAGGGCGGTCTCAATATTTACCCGGTCTATTAGGTCTTTTCTGAAGCTTTGTCTAAAAATCTTATACTGGTTCTTGGAATTCTTTTTAGCTTCATACATGGCTATATCAGCATTAGAGAATAGGGTCTCATAAGACCGACCATCATCAGGATAGATGCTAATACCGATAGATCCTGTCGTTTTAAAGGCCAGTTTATGAATGATCATGGGCTCCTCTATACTGTGAAGAACCTTGAGACAAGTCTCCTCAATTCCCTCTATGGAATCATATGAAAAGATAATCCCAAACTCATCTCCACTTAAGCGCGCCGGGAAGTACCGGTCTGAATCCTTTATGGACAAGCGGTTCCCAATTTCCTTAAGGGCCTGGTCGCCATAGTTATGGCCATAGGTATCATTGATATACTTGAAATTATCCAGGTCGATGTACATAAGGGCAAAGGGCTCATCTGCGAGTATCCTTTCTCTTAGGGCCTCTTCAAAACTCAGCCTATTGGGCAGGCCAGTAAGGAAATCAAAGTAGGCCATATCAGACACCTTGTCATATTGCTCCTGAAGCTTTCTCTCAGAAGCCATAAGCTCAGAGGAAAGGTTTTTAAGGGCCTTCTTTTGGTCATTAACATTGTCCACCATGGTATTGTAACCAGAAATCAGGGTCTTTATCTCATCGTTAGCAGATCCCTCATAGTGGTGGAGTTCACTGTCCTTGCCTACTCTCAGCATGGTCTCCGTCAGACCTTCAATGGGCTTTGTAATTCTTAAGACCATCCACCTTGATATGATAATACCCAAAATCAAGGCTGAAATGAGGACTATACTGGCAAAGACCTGAATACCAAAAGTCGCCCGGTTGATATCTTGGCTGGGTATAAAGGCTATCAAACGCATATTGGCATAGTTTAAGGTTCTTAGGTAGTACTGTCCCTGAGAGGTCTCTATGGCCCCTGTTACCAGACCTGCTTGTAAAAACTCTTTGTCACCAATATTCTTGAGCTTAGCACCCGTATAAGCATTCTTTGAATCATAAATAATGGTATCATCCCTGTCCACTAGGATGATAAAGGAGTTATCAGTGACTTCCTTAATACTTAGAAAACCTGGCAGGTTGTCAAGATTGATGTCTAAACCAGCCACTCCATACGTCCCCTCAAATTCTAAGAAATAGGAGCCTGTAATGACAATATCTCCTGTAACGATGTCCGTATAAGGTTGGCTCCATACAAGTTCACGACTGGTGAAGGCAGACTGGAACCAATCTCTTGTCGTTGGATCAAAAGACTCTGAAAGGTCCTTGTGGGGCTCTAGTATATAGGTCCCATCCTCAAAGGCAATGAAGGTATTAGAGACATAGGGTTTTGTCTTTCTTATGAGGCTTAGGTATTCTCTAAGATCCTGGTCATCTCTAGCCTCTCCTGAAAACTGACTGTCCATCAAAGTCAAGGAATTATAAGCATCATTAAACAAGACTTCCATGTTTTTTTGGAGTAATACCGATGTATTGCCTCCATTGGTTACAAAAGTCTTTTCCAAGGTAGTTTTCACCATATTGGATATTGTTATTTGAGACACAGCAAAAATAAGGATTAAAACACCTACTATCGTTAACTGTATTTTTTTGTACATGGTCCATTTAATCTTCATACTACCACCTTATTTTCATATAAATCCACTCTACTAATGAAACCCTTTCAAGGTCCAGGCTTAATAACTGGTGGTCTACTTGGACTTTCTTATCCATAAAGACAAGTTGCCAGTCGTAGTCCTGGTGGTTGGTGATTCTGATGGGCAAACTCAAGACCTGGTCATCCTTGATGAGGAATCCATCATCAAAAGCATAAGACTGACCAGACCTATATAAGTCTGGCATGCCAGCCCCGCCTTGATCCTCATAATGAGTTTCTATCAACCTCAGTTGTCCCTGACGAAGGACTAATCGGTTGGCAATATGACTCTTTGACAGGGAATGACTTTGCTCAATGACAAGGTAATCCCCCTCATCCATGGTTTCAAACCAGACCAGGCTATCAAGAGACTTTAGGCTTATAAGGTCTATCCAGGGAAAAAAAGCTCCCACAAGAAGAAGACCAAGTATGATTGCCCTAATCCAATTTTTGTTCATCATAATATTTCTTGGCTCCTGGGTGTAGGGGGATACTCATCCCCATATTGTAGTCTTTTATTTCCAAGCCCTCAACACTCCTATGACTCATCTTAATGGTATCTAGGTTGTCCCAGAAAGACTTGACTACCTGGTAGACTAGGTCCTCATCAAGCTCAGCATCACACACCCACAAGGCTACAGTTGACAAGCTTAGAACATCTTCTTTAACATCACTGTAGGTCCCCTTGGGAATAATCGTTTTAAAGTAATAAGGATAAGTAGCAACTAGGGCATCAACGACCGTCTCATCCATAGACAATAGGTGAATATCGTCAGTTGCATTCATCTCAGTAACTGAGGCTGTAGGAATCCCACTAGTGATAAATAGGCCATCTATTTCTTGGTCTTCCATAGCCGTCCTACTATCTTCAAAGTTCAAGTAAACAGGCTGAAAATCATCTAGAGTGATACCATGAGCCTTGAGTATATTAATGGCATCAAAGTAATTACCACTTTCTTTGGGCCCTATACTGATGCGCTTGCCCCTTAGGTCCTCAAAGGATAAGATACCTGATTCGTCACTTACAATCACTTGAATCATTTCTGGGTACAGTCCCACAAGCCCTCTTATATCCTCAACGGGTTGATCCTTGAAGGTCCCCAAGCCCTCGTAGGCCCAGTGACTTACATTTGATTGAATAATAGCCAAATCTATGGTTGACTCCAAAATCATCTTTGAGTTAGCCACCGAGGCCTGACCTGTATAAGCATTGACAGACAAGTTGTTAATATCATCTGATAAGACCTCTGCAATCCGACTGCCTATGGGATAGTAGGCTCCTCCTAATGACCCTGTTGCCATATCTAAACTGGTTGTCTTTTCTTGACAACCTACCATGATTAACATAAATCCTATTAAAATCAACAATCGTTTTATTATCATATTATCACCTCACTATCTATTTACCCGAAATCAAGGCATCCATGCAAAAATGTTCCAAATATGCGCTATAAAAAAAGACCCCCTAGAGAGTCTTATAGTTCATGGTCTATAGCCTTCATAAGGGTCTTAGTTTCCTGGTCGGTTAGGTACCGCCATTCCCCATAGGCTAGGTTGCCGAGTTTTATATTCATAATACGTACCCGCTTTAACTTCTTCACCTGATAGTCTAAAGCCTGGCACATCCGTCTTATTTGACGGTTTAGTCCCTGTGTTAAGACAATCCGAAATGTGACAGGATTGATTAATTCAACCCTACAGGGCAGGGTCACCGTATCCAGAATCCTGACACCAGCACTCATTTTTTGAATGAAGTCTTCAGTTATTTTCTTGTCTACAGTCACAATATATTCCTTTTCATGGTTATTCTCAGCCCTCAATATCTTATTGACAATATCCCCATCATTGGTCATCAGTATCAAGCCCTCAGAAGGCTTGTCTAGACGACCAACATGGAATATACGCTCAGGATAAGCCATGTAATCCACGATGTTATCGGGGTCCTTTAGGTCTGTGGTACTTGTAATACCAACAGGCTTGTGGAGGGCCATATATACTTTTTTAGGTGACCTTCCAATAAGTTGTCCATCAACCATAACCTGGTCCTCTGGACCTACCTGCTGTCCCATTTGAGCCGGTCTGCCATTAACCAATACCTGACCAGCTTCAATTTTCTTATCTGCAGCTCTACGGGAACATACCCCGGTTTCAGCAATGTATTTATTTAGTCTCATTCTTCCCTCCATTTAACTCGGACGGTCTAATCATATCAGAGCCACCCCTGAACATCAAGCCCTATATGTTCAAGTCCCGTTTAGGGTAAAAATAGTAGGTTAGACAAAGAGTGACCACAATGGCTCCTAATGAAACTAAGACACCACTTCTTCCAATGACCATTTCCCTCAAGAGGCCATTCGGTTGAAAGTAACTGTAGGGAGTTACATGCTTTAAAAACTCGATATCAGGATTTAAAGCAAGGACAATACTCATCAGATACATGGCCATTATAATGACCGAGGTTATTCTACCAGACAAGCGATACCGCTTTAACAGACTGGATAAGGCTAAGCCTAGGCCTAAAAACATCATTTGAATAAGGCCTGTACAAACAGCCAAGAGACCCAAATACTTGAAGTAAGTCTGGTCAAGGTCATAGGATAACATGGACACAATAGTTGTCCCATATGTCACAAGTAAAATAAGACTACTATAAATTAAACCCACCAACAACTTACAGCTTATGGCATACCGTCTGGAAACAGGTAAAGTGTAAAAGAATTCCCCCGTCTTATCTCTTTCTTCCTTACTGATAATATGACTGCCTAGTAGGCCACTAAAAAAGCCTAAGAGCAAGAAAAAGTAAGTAGCAGCAGCGCTTATAAAGCCTGAAGGAGTGGTCAAGTCAACACCTGCCATAGAAAAGGCTTCCAGGGCTTCAGGCGGCATTTCCTCTAGGATTTTAGCCATATCAGGATTCTGGTAGTAGGCAGAAAACTCTGAGACCATGAGCAATATAAATACAATCATAACCAAGGACCATATGATAAAGTTTTTCATATTGGCCCTTAACTCTCTCTTCAACAAATGCATGAGTACCCCCTTACAAGGACTGAATGTTTCTTTTATCATACTGTCTATAGACAAGTAACAAACCAGTCAAAATCATCCCAAGTGCCAATAGACTTAGGCCTGTTTTTAGTTGACCTTCCTTGAGAATGTAACCAATATCAAAATAAAAAAATGGTGTGAACAAGCCTAAAAGATCTCCTCCTACCACAGTCCGAACAGCATTCAACACATAGGTTCCTAAACTTAAGGCCAGGGCAAGGGAAAGGACATTTTTAACCTTTCTCATAAACACTGAGGCCAGTAGACCGATGGTAAATAATAAACACATGAAAAAGAACATACCAGCAAATAAGATAATAAAGTGACTCAGGTCATATGTGGCCTGGCCCCTATAAGCTTCGATGGTAACAAGGGTGATCCCCATAACAGCAAGTACAGTTATAATAAAGCTTAATAAGCTGGCCACTAACTTACCAAAGAAAATTTGTGAGCGAGAGACTGGCTTGGCCAGAAGAAAGTCTGCTGTCATGGCCCGTTCTTCCTTGGATAAAATGGAAAAACCAAGATAAGCACTCTGGATACTGAAGCACAACTGAACAAAGGTGAAGGTGAAGACCATATACCCTGCAACCGAAGATAGGGGAAGATCATGAGACATGTTAAAGGCTCTCAAGAGTTCCTCTGGATAGTTGGCCAGTATCTCCTCCTGTATAGAGGTATTCTCACTAAAAACAGGATATACAGACATCATAATCCACTGAATACACCCCATACCCATTATCCAAAACAGGACAGCCTTCATTTGGTGTTTGAATTCAAATTTAAACACTTGTTTCATGGGCCCTCCTAAACATAGTAATGCATGAAGATTTCTTCTAAAGAAGGCTCTTCAATCCATAAGTCATTTAAGGTCATTTGTGATAAATGATGGACAATTTTTTGAATATCTCCCTGGAATAAGAACTCAAGGGTTTGACCCTTGTTCATGACCTGAGAAACCCCCTCTAAGGACAGGATGTTGGTCTTGGCCTCTGGCGTCCTTACAATAATCTTTTTATAGGCATTTTGACTCATTTGCCCCATATCTTCAATCTTAACGATTCCACCATCTTTCACAATAGCTACCCGGTTACACATGGCCTGGACTTCACTCAGGATATGAGATGAAAAGAAGACCGTTGCCCCCTTCTGGTGCTCTTCTCGAATAATATCAAAGAAGGTTTGTTGCATGAGTGGATCCAGCCCACTAGTAGGCTCATCTAGGACAATGAGCTTTGGCTCATGCAGAAGACCTTGAACAATACCAACCTTTTTCTTGTTGCCATAGCTTAAGTCTTCTATCCGTCGATTCATATCCAGAGACATACGGTCTGCTAGGTCCAGCATTCGTTTTTTACAATCCTTCTTGTAAAAACTCGCTGAATAAGCCAGTAGGTCCTTTACCTTCATTTTCTCGTAATAAAAAATCTCACTTGGAAGGTAACCGATTGTTTGACGAAGTTCTGGTCCATGTTTCAGAACATCCTTACCAAAGATAGACATGGATCCAGCTGTTGGAAAAATCAGTCCCATGAGAAGACGAATTGTTGTTGATTTCCCAGCCCCATTAGGACCAATAAAACCAAATATTTCTTGTTCTTCAATCGACAAATTAATGCCTTCAATGCCCTTAACCTGGCCATAATACTTGGTCAAGTCTCTGGTTTCAATTATTGACATAAGCCCTCCTTTTTTAATAACTTACCCACTTACCTGTCTATTAACTCTAGAGAAAAGCAAAAAAAAATAGACTTTCGTCTATTTATTTGAAGCCTCTTGGTCTATCCCTCCCATGTCATAAACCGACTTGAAACCAAGCTCACATAAGAAGAAGGCCGCATACCGACTCCTAATGCCCCTTGAGCAATAAACCACTACAACTTGTTCGGGGTCTTTAATGAAGTCCCCCGCCCTAGCCAGGACTTGGTTAAAGGGCAGACAAAGGGCTTGATCAAGGTGAAAGCTGTCATACTCTTCTCGGTCTCTGATATCTAGTACAAGCACATGCTTGTCTTTAATCATTTCAAGTCCCTCATCAAAGGTAAGGGTCTTCCAAGTCATTTGCCACCTTCCTTTGGGACCAGGCTAGCAATATCCACTTGGTAGCTGGCCTTAATAGACTCAAGGGTCTCAAACAAACATTCACAAAGCAAACAACATCCAGCTTTGTCGTCAAGGGCCCTCACTTGATTTTCTAAGTGTGGATACTTTTCTATAAAATCTAATAAGGTTAATTCTGTCATATGCCACCTTCCTTTTCTTCATCATATACGAAGAAGTAAAAAATATAAAGAAAAAATATTAAATATCTACTAAAATTGAATATTTCACAGATAATGGGTTAAATAATGAGAGACGTTTAAATAGGAGGGCTTATGAAATTATTACAAAAACTATTACTGAGTATTGTCATTTTAATCTTATCTGCAAGTTTAGCGATTGGTTTCTTTTCTTATACCAAGTCGGCTTCTTCTACTAATGATCTCATGATGTCAAAAGTCGAAGATCAACTAAACTTGAGAACAGACTTAATACAAGAGAAAATTGACAGTACCCAACGATTGATTGAAATGGTTGCCAACGATGACAGAATTATTGCCAGTATGGTTGCCAACCAGGTACCAGACTCTATTCAAAATCGTTTTACCTATATCCAAAAGGAAAACAAGGACCTGATCAGCCTCTTGTCTTTTACCAATAAGGATAATATTGTGATTGGCGTGGATGCTGATAACCTGAATGTTTTGGGAGCTGATTTATCTGCTAGAGCCTACTTGCAAGAGGCCATGACCACTCGAGAAACTGCAATTAGCGATATGATTATCTCTAAGGCATCAGGAAGACCAGTTGTTGCCATCGCCATCCCCGTTTTCCAAAATAATATCTACATGGGGGCAATTATATCTACTATAGAGTTCTCATCTATAACCGAAGTGGTTGAAAGCACACAAATCGCAGAAGAAGGCTATGGTTACCTAGTGGATATCACCGGAGACAATGCAGGTACGATCGCCAACCACCCAAACAGCAAATATGTGGAAGATGAGTTCAGCCTATATGATTTTAAGGTTGATGAGCTTGACGATCTAACAGATCAAATGATTCAAGGGAAGGCAGGAGAAGGTCGATATGCCATCGATGGGGTTGATAAGTATGTCCGCTTCAAACCAGTAGGCAATTGGACCCTTGCAATTACAGCCAACGATTCTGACTTAAAGGCAACATCCAATGCCATTTTCCAAGCGACAATTATCATTATCGTTATCAGTGTTCTCTCATCTTCTTTAATCAGTTACTTCTTAGTCAAACACATGATCACTAGTCCCATCCAAAAGCTTGAGACCGTCATGGCCAAGGCGGGTAACGGTCAATTAGATGTTGAATTCTACCATGAAAGCAAGGATGAAATCGGAAACTTATCTGTGTCCTTCATGAAAATGATTGATAAAATCCATGACATGGTCCTTGAAATCAATGCAGCTGCAGACCAAGTCAATGCAGGTGCCCACCAGGTATCTGAAGCCAGTATGACCCTGGCTCAGGGGTCAACAGAACAGGCCAGTTCTATTGAAGAGCTGTCAGCCTCTATTGCCATGATATCAGAACAGGGCAGCAAGAGTGCTGAAACGTCAACAAATGCCCAGGCCATTGTTGAGACTTCAAAACTTCACGCTCAAGAGGGTAATGAGGAAATGGTAGCTATGTTACAAGCCATGAAGCAAATCAACGACTCCTCAAATAAAATTTCCAACATCATTAAGGTTATTGACGACATCGCCTTCCAAACCAATCTACTGGCCTTAAACGCTGCAGTAGAGGCAGCTAGAGCCGGTGAGCACGGTAAGGGATTTGCAGTTGTTGCTGAGGAAGTTAGAAATCTTGCCGCCCGATCTGCTGATGCAGCCAAGGAAACAACTGAACTCATAGAAGAGTCTATGGCCAATGTGGACAAGGGAACAACAATTGCCAACGATACAGCTCTTGCCCTTAAGGAAATCGTCGAGAATATTGAGACAACCAGTCAATTGATGACCACCATTGCCCAAGCTTCTCAAGATCAATCCTTAAGTATTTCTCAGATCAACCAGGGTATCAACCAAATATCTTCCGTTGTTCAATCTACAAGTGCTACTGCTGAGGAATCTGCTTCTGCATCCGAGGAACTTTCAGGTCAAGCAGGTATACTAAAATCTCAAATCAGTACATTTAAACTTAGAAAATAAGACTCTAAAAACCACTCACTTGTAAAAGTGAGTGGTTTTTTTTTACTTGCTTATATAGTAGACCATAAATAGACTGTCCTGGTCGATGGGTTCAATAGACTTTATGTCACCTGACTTTAAAACAACCGAGAGCCCTACTTGATCAATCATGCGATCAAGAGCTTCTTCTAGCCAGACTTTTTCCTCTGAAATATATTCTACCCGTCTCTTGATGGCCTGGCCCTCATATTCAGTAATGACCTTTGAAGTTGAAATCATATGACTATCAGGATTATAATGAGGTTTCACCCGCTCTTCTACATGTTTACCTGTAGAAGGAATCTGGTAGATATTCGTTCTTTCAATATCATTCGCCCTTAATAACTTGTGAGGATCATGCTTAATGGCTTCTATGACGAAGACCCCCTTGTCACTCAAGTGGTCTTTCACAGACTGTAACATGGCCATAAAATCAACAACCTGGTCCAAGTAGGCAATGACATTGTTAGGGGCTATGATTAAATCAAACTTCTCCCCTAGCTCAAAGCCACACATGTCGCCCAGGATAATCTCTGTTCGAGTTCGAGTTGAGTCGTCTAACTTGTCCTTATGTAACTGGATCATATCCCTTCGGATTTCGATACCAGTCACTTCATACCCCTCTTTGGCGAGTCCAACACTTATGTGACCACTCCCAGAACCAAGTTCTAAAATCCGTCCCTGATACTTCCGCGCAATAGCCACATAGGCATCTACATCCACCTGGTTCTGATAAGATAAATCTGATACTTCTGAAATTAATCCTGTGTATTTATTCATGATTTCCACTCCTGCTTGTTCAGTCACTCATCCTATATATCAACTGTATCACATGTTGTCTTAAGAAACCAGTCTCCTTCAAAGATTGCTATTCACTGACAAAGCCTGGCGGTAATTATAAAAATAGGGTAATGCTATCATTACCCTTCAGTTAATCCTATTCTAGAGTGTCCCAAGAAACCAATGGCCAACATATCTGGTCCCACATGTGAGGCTATAGTTGCTGAGAATTCAGTAATCATAAGCTTTAGGTCAGGCATCTCACTTTGAATCATATCTCTAAGGATATGAATGTCCTGAATGGCATCTCCATGACCTAATATCACATGGTCAAATAAGCTAGGATCCACTAGGCTTTTAAACTTAGTCACCAGGTAGTCCAGGGCCTTTTTCTTACCCAAGAGGTTGACCTCTGTCTCTAAAACCCCCTGACCATTCACTGTTAAGATGGGCTTAACGTTGAGTAAGTTTCCCATCATAGCCTGGCTGGTAGTAACCCGGCCTCCCCTTTTCAAGAAGTTAAAGTTATTGACCATAAACCAGTGTTGGGCTGCTTCTTGATGTTTGTCAATCCAATGACAAAGGGTTGTAAAATCTGCCCCCTCTTTTTTAAGGTCTGTGACCTTCATAACCAAGACACCCAAACCGATGGATGCTGATATACTATTCATGACATATATCTGAGCCTCTGGATAGTCCTTAAGAATGGACTTCCGTGCCTTGAGGGCATTTTGATGGGTCTTGGACATATTCTTAGAAAGTCCCATATATAAAACCTTGTATCCCTGGCTGACATACTTCTTGAACTTATCGTAAAACCTAAAGCTGTTGATTCTCGATGTAGATGCCTTGACTCCCTGTCGCAGGGCCTGGTAGAGCCCCTTATGTACAAAGGTGAGACTTAAGTCGTCAAAATACTCCTTATTGCCAATGATTACAGGCATACCAATCACATCGATATGGTCCTTGTTGTCATCTAAATAACTTCTTGGCAAATCACAGCATGAGTCTACTAAAATGATTGTTTTCAATTGTCCACCTCCTTAGGTCATTATACATCATCTAGGACATTATAAAAAGCCCCTCTTGACGAGCAAGCAGGGTCTTTCAAAAACGAGAAAAAGGATGATCGGTCATCCTTTTCTCAGATTTCGGGAAGTAATCTGTACAATATATTTGGGGTTAAGTTATCATCTAACTTGTGTATATTGTACCAACTTAGTCTAGAATCATCAAGTGACTTTATACTTTCTTAATGAAATTGATTCTCACTCCCATTACTTATCTACAACGATCACTTCTTGGAAGCCTTCTCCCTCTAGACGTTTAATCTTCTTTCCTAATTTATTTCTCTTAACTTGATAGATAGAGGTAATTTTATTTTCCTTGCCATAGGCTTGAGAAAGTTCTACTGCCTTGGCAAGACTCTCATCGTCAACAAAGACAAGGGCTACCTTTTCTTGGCCAGGAACAGAATAATCTTTAGACTTCAAAAGATCTACAATTCTTTCAAACCCAATTGAGAAGCCTACAGCAGGTACTGGATCATTTTGGAACTTACTCAGAAGGTTATCATAACGACCACCCCCACCAAGAGATCCTTTGAACTCACTTGATTGAACTTCAAAGATAGCTCCAGTATAGTAACCCATCCCCCTAACAAGGGTTGGATCAAAGCTAATCGGATAATAAGGCTTTACAATATCAATAATTCTTTCAATCTCTCTAGCAGCTGGATCATCAATATCCTTTAAGTCAACTGCCATCTGCTTCATAAGAGCTTGAATTTGCTCACTTGGAATGGCCTTGGCTTCGAGTTCACTGGTCATGCCATCTAGGCCAATCTTATCTGCCTTGTCAAGAATAATACAAACAGACTCAAATATTTCCTCATCAATTCCAGCCTTAAGCACCATATATCTTAATAAGCGACGGTCATTGATTTTGATCTCAAAATTATCAAAACCCAGCCTTTGAATTGCTTCTGGAACGGTTGTCAATAATTCTACTTCAGCAACTATGGATGCATCCCCTATAATGTCTACATCACACTGCATGAATTGACGGTAACGGCCCTTTTGAGGACGTTCTCCCCTCCATACATTGCCGATTTGAATAGCCTTGAAGGGAGTCGGCAGGTCGTTTCTGTTGTTGGCATAAAACCGTGATAGGGGGAGGGTAAGGTCAAATCTCAGGCCCAGATCTACCAGAGCCGTTTCATCAGTCTGGCTCAGGTCAAGCTTTTGCCCCCTTTTCATAATCTTAAAGAGCATTCTTAAGTTGTCACCCCCATCAGAATTGGTTAAGAGGTCGATATCTTCAATAGATGGTGTTTGAATTTGAGTGAAGCCCTTTTCTACATATGTTCCCTTAATAACATCTTGAACATAATTTCTTAGTTTCATATCTCCAGGTAAAATATCCTGGGTTCCCTTGGCTGGTTTCGTACGTAATTTCATAATTCCCTCCTTCAAAAAATATAAAAAGCCATGGTCTACATGGCAAAATCTCACATACCATCATAGACACAACAATGAAACGTGCATCCATGATTTCTCATCCTTGCACGTCTAGTTATGATGATGGACATTTCCTTTAATCAAAACTAACATAACAGTACTCCTATCTTTTGAGTCATTATAACACATACATCAGAAAACTAACAAGTCCTTTTTATGAATCTCAACATTAAAACAAGGACAGCCTCAGGCTGTCCCTGTATCTAGTTACTTATTCTTACCAAATGCTTCTACAACACCGCCACCATAATTGTTGGCAATGTGATCTCTAACTTCTTCTGAGTGAAGAGCCTCTAGGACCTTGGCTAAATCTGAATCCTCCAGGTCTTTTGTTCTCACAGTTAGGATATTGGCATATGGAGATTCACTATCCTCTAAGAGAAGGGCATCTGTTGCAGGTGATAAACCGGCCTCAAGGGCATAGTTACCATTAATAATAGCTCCGTCTACATCCTGGAGTACTCTGGCTAACTGAGCCGCCTCAATCGGCTTGAAAGCTAACTTAAGGGGATTCTCAATAATATCCTCTGGTGTTGCTTCTAGGCCTGCACCAGGCTTAAGCTTGATTAGACCCTTGTGCTCTAATAGAATTAAGGCTCTTCCACCATTAACAGCATCGCTTGGAATGGCTATCTGGTCCCCTTCCTTGAGATCATCAACGTGGTTAATAGATTGAGAATAAAGGCCTAGGGGCTCTACGTGAACGGTACCCAAAGACGATAAGTCAAGACCTCTTTCAGCAGCAAACTTTTCTAAGTAGGGTACATGTTGGAAGAAGTTTGCATCAATTTCTCCTGTACTAAGGGCAATATTAGGTGTTACATAATCAGTGAATTCAACGATTTCCAATTGAATGCCTTCCTCTAACAAGTCATCCTTGACCAGGTCAAGTAGTTCTGCATGGGGAATGGGTGTCGCTCCAATTTTAATGACTCTCAAGTCTCCAGCCTGCTTATCATCCTTGTTGGATAATAAAATTAATGATAATACCGCCACTAGGGCTAATCCTAAAAATAATGTTTTTTTCATAACTATTCTCCTCTTTTATTTAATATATAATATGTGAATTGATTGCCTGCTGTTTGTATAAACTGAACCAGGACAACAATTATAATAACGGATACAAATAAGACATCCATTTGATACCTATGGTAGCCATAGCGGATGGCTAGGTCTCCCAAGCCACCACCTCCAATGGCTCCCGCCATTGCTGAATATGCCACTAGGTTGATCATAAGCAGGGTGATGGATCTAATCAAACCCGGCAGGGCTTCTGGAAGGAGGACCTTCATAATAATCTGCAAGTTACTTGCCCCCATGGCCCGGGCAGCTTCAATTAATCCGGAATCTACTTCTTTTAAACTGGCCTCGGTTACCCTTCCCATGAAAGGAATCGCTGCAATGGTCAAGGGAACAATTGTGGCTTGGGTACCAATGGTTGTTCCTACCAACCACCGACTAATAGGGAAGAGTAGAATCATTAATATGATGAAGGGTATTGATCGTGATATATTAATGAGACCACTCACGACTGAATAAATGGCCTTGTTGGGGCTGAGACCCTTGGGGTCAGTTAGAATGAGTAACATACCCAGGGGCAGGCCAAATACAAGGGTCCAGAAGGTAGAAAATACTAACATCTGTAGGCTTTCTATAATGGGTTCTCTTAACAGGTCTAACATCTTACACCACCTTCTTTTCATAACTTTTACTAAAAAGACTCGCATCCTTTAACACATGATGAACGGGACCTTGACTAACAACTCGCCCTTGGTCTAAACAGGCCACTTGATCACATATGGCTTCTATTACAGACATTTCATGGGTGATCAACACAACTGTCAAGTTTAGTTCTTGTCTCAGTTCTTTAATGAGGTCTAATATTTCCTGGGTTGTCTTTGGGTCTAAGGCACTCGTCGCCTCATCACATAAGAGAATGTCAGGCTGGCCCACCAGGGCTCTGGCAATAGCAACCCTCTGCTTTTGTCCCCCACTCAAGTGGGCTATTGGACTGTTGACCTTGTCTTCGAGTCCAACCCTCTTTAGGATTGATAAGACTCTTTCCTTGGCCTCTTTCCCTTTTAAGCCCTTGAACTCCAAGGCCAAACTCACATTTTCAAATACGGTTCTGGATGACAAGAGGTTAAACCCTTGAAAAATCATCCCTACCTTCTTTCGAAAGTCTCTCAGTTCTCTGCCCTTTAAAGTGCATATATCCTGGTCACCTACTAGTATTTGACCGCTAGTGGGCTGTTCTAGTTGGTTCAGACATCTTATCAAGGTAGATTTTCCAGCCCCACTTAGACCGATAATCCCATAAATGGATGACTTATTAATGGTTAAGTCTACATGGTCTAGGGCATGTACCTCCCCTTGGGGCCCCTTAAATACTTTTGATACTTGTTTCAACGCTATCATATTTCCTCCAATATACATAAATGTATTATTTTTACATTTGACTATTATAAAAATAACTTGAAAGTTTTCTTATTTCTTCAAATAAAAAAACCACTCAAGTTGAGTAGCCTACTAGAACTCAACTCATCTCTCAGATAACTGCTGGATTTAGCACCTTGAATTAACAGGTTGCCGGGTTTCATAGGGCCAGTCCCTCCACCACTCTTGATAAGTGTTATTATTTAATTTGAACTCAGTATATATAAAATCCCCTCATGGGTCAAGCCTTTTTTAAAAGTTTTTTTGCTACTATATAAAAACAACCCCCTCAAACCTAGAAGTGACAAGGACTAGAGGGGGGACTTATCTTATACTTTTTTTGATCTTAGGAGGGCAATTTCTTCTTGATAGCCCCGACTTTCATTGGGTGTTTCCAAATTAAAAGTCAAATGCTGTAACTTGGGATGGTTGATTATATTTACAAGGGCATCTAAACCTATGGTCCCATGACCAATTCTTTCATGACGATCCTTAGCAGATGCAAATTCCACCTTAGAATCATTTAAGTGAAAGGCCCTCAAGCGGTCTAATCCAACCACTCTATCAAACTCATCTAAGACACCATCCAAATTATGAACCAGGTCATAACCTGCACTGTGCAAGTGACAACTGTCCAAGCAGACACCCAGGCGGTGGTTATGATGAACCCCATCAATTATTGCTTTTAACTCTTCAAAGGTCTTGCCTATTTCTGTTCCCTTGCCAGCCATGCCTTCTAGGCAGATCCACTTGTCTTGGTCTGAGGGAATGGATTGATTGAGAGCATCGATAATTAATTCTATCCCCCTGTCTGTTCCTTGTTTGACATGGGAGCCCGGGTGAAAGACATACACAGAATCGGGTAAATGCTTGAGCCTTTCTAAATCGTCCTTAAAGATATCCAGGGCATATAATCTCGTCTCTTCCTTGTCAGAACACAGATTCATAGTATAGGACCCATGGGCGAACAAGGGACCAAAGTCATGGTCTTCCATGATTTTCTTTAAAGCCTTTAAATCCTCCTGATCTAAGGCCCTGGCCTTTCCTCCACGGGGATTTCTTGTAAAGTATTGAAAAGAGTTAGCTCCAATAGCCAAGGCCTGTTGACCTGCCTTCTCAAATCCTGAAGCCACAGATAGGTGACAACCAATTTTAAACATCTGATTCCTCCTAATGATGTGTCATAATATGTAACCCTAGTGTAACAAGTCCCCCTTTAATTGTCACTAGGCAAAAGAAAAAAGATAAGACCACAAATCTTATCTTTTCTTAATAAATAAATGACACAAGTCATGCTTGATGAAGAAGTCGACCAGGTCACCATCAATTTTCCCCATTCTTGCTTCCTGTCTAAGGATGGTCAAGGCATCCTCTACAGTATAGGCTTCTTTATAGGGTCTATCCTTGGCCGTTAGGGCTTCAAAAATATCTACTATGCACAGGATTCGACTGGCTATGCTTATATCCTCTCCCTTCAAGCCATGAGGATAACCAGTCCCGTCTAACTTTTCATGATGGCTTCCAGCTAACTTTGGAACCCCATCCAGGTCTTCCATCCACGGAATCTTGTTCAAAAATTTGATTGTAGACATGGCATGAGACTTCATAACCTCCCACTCTACCTGGGACAAGTTTCCCCTATAGGACATTAATAGATCATGGTAGTCAAGGGGAATGAGATAGAGAAAGGCTCCCTCATATTCAATTTTTTCCCTTAAATGCTCCCTTATTAGATCCTTGTCCGTGTCACTTAGGAAAGGACTCTTGTTAACTCTAATTATAAGGTCCATGAGGTCATCTAGATTTTCTAGAATAAGGACTTCCTCTGGCATCAACTCCTTTTTATGGGCCAGGATTAGACCTATATAGGCCAGGTGGCTCCTTATATGCTGGAGGGCTTCTTCTGACAACCTCTGCTTCTTGAGTAGTATTTTCTCTGGAACCCCTAACTTGCCTATATCATGGAGCAGGGCAGCATAATACATGGTCTTTATTTCCTGGTCCGTGAAGTATATCTCAGGAAAATCCTCCATATCCTCATTGATCTTTTTCATAGTTTCTGTTGCATACTCGGCTAGCCGCTTGGAATGACCACTGGTTGTTGTATCCCTGTAATCAATGGTTTCCACAACAGCCTCAACAAAGGCATCGGTTAATACGCCCTTCTCAACCTTACGCATGAAGGAATAACCCGATTCAAGTTCTTTCAGGGCATGGCTTAAGCTAGCACTTGATACCTGATTCTTAGGTTCCTCTGACTTGGGAAGAAACATATCTGCATGGTCTAACATAAAGGCTTCATAGCGTTCATGAAGGACCTCCAACTGGTGGTTCTCTAAAATTTGCTTGCCGCGTTTATAAGCATCATAGGCCTTCTTGTAGTCTTCTAGACTTTCGTACAACTTGGCATAGACAATCAAAATCTCAGCTTCCTCTAACTCATTATGTTGTTTTATAGCCTCGGTCATAGCGGTCTGTATGTGTTTAAAGGCGTAATTATATTCTTTCTTTATCAGGTATAGCTCACTAATCTCTCGATGGATATAGGGAAGGTGGTGTTGGTCAGAAACCCCTTCTAAGATTGCCAGTCCCCGGTTATATACAATCAAAGCTTCATCATAGTGTTGTAGTCCCTTGTAGGCGCCAGCTGCAATCATATTTGCAGCAGACCTGTAGGACCCCTCATCTAAGGTCTCCAGACCCATGAGAGCCTTATCAGCATATGCTAAGGCCTCCTTATAGTCCCCCTGGTCTAAGTAGGCATGTCCCAGGCTGGTATAGGGCATAAAAGTCCTTTCTTCCTCATGTTCAACCATGTACTCAAGGGCTCTTTGACCAATCTGTATAGCCTCCTGATACTTACCCAAAGACCTGTAGACATTGGATAGGTTATTGAGTATTTTCGAGTAATAGGCTTGGTCATAATCCTCTGCATCCTGGAGGGCTTTTAGGAAATGACTGAGGGCCTGATCATATTGAGTTAAAACTGCAAAGGATGTCGCTATGGAATAATGGGTTCTAGATTGACCCTTTTTATCCTGGTTTTCCTCCATAAGTCTCAGGGCCTTATAAAAGAAGGAGATCGCAAGGGACTTGTCATCTTTTCTGAATAAATAGGCGCCCTTTCCAAGAGTTGCCCAGGCCACGCCCTTCATATAACGGTTCTTTTCAGATAAGTCCATGGCTTCATTCAATAAGTCAAAGCCCTTGTCATACTCAGTATTGATCATTGCGCGAGCTTGGTCCAACATTAAATCTATTTTATTGATTAATTCTGTCATAAATACCTCCGCCATATATTTACCCAAATACAGGTCTTAGAAACTATTAAATGTACACAAAGTGAACAAGGCCTTAGGCAAGGAAGTCAAAATATGCCAGCAGCCTTCATTATACACAATATAGAATCCACGCAAAATAGTTTTGCATAAAATAGTTTTCTTTCCCCCTAAATTAAAAGACCCCCTACAAGTGTAAGGGGTCCTGCTTCTTATTTTTTATTCTGCTTATTGTACCTATGGCGATCATGGTAATTCAAGATTTTCTTTCTTAACCGGATCACGTCTGGTGTAATTTCAACCAGCTCATCATGCTCAATGAATTCAAGAGCCTCCTCTAGGGTAAAGTCTCTCGGTTTTCTTAGCTTCACTGCATCATCCGAACCGGATGCTCTAACATTGGTTAGTTTCTTATTCTTACCAGGGTTAACAATCATGTCATCTTTACGAGAGTTCATACCAATGATCATACCCTCATATACATCAACTGCTGCATCCACAAAAATTGTCGCCCTTTCACTTAAGTTAAATAAGGCATAGGCCATGGTCACAGTCTTCTCCTGGGCAATTAATACACCATTCAGTCTCTTAGGTACTTCCCCAGCATGTGGTCCATAAGCATGGAAGGATTGAACCATGGTACCTTCACCCCTAGTTTCATTAATAAACTGCGAACGATAACCTAAGAGGCCTCTTGTTGGAATGACAAACTCTAACCGAGTGTAGCCATTCTCTGCGAACATATTCTCCATGGTCGCCTTACGCTGGTTCATTTCTGAAATGATTGTACCACAGTATTCATCTGGAACATCAATGATAACTCTTTCAAAGGGTTCTTCTAAACCATTTTCAGTCTTATGCATCAGAACCTCAGGTTTTGATACCCCCATCTCATAGCCTTCACGACGCATGTTTTCTAAAAGGATTGAAAGATGAAGTTCCCCTCTACCACTAACCTTATAGCCATCTGTCGTCTCTAACTCCTCAACCCTCAAACCAACGTTGACTTCAAGTTCCTTGAAGAGTCTTTCTCTAATATGTCTCGTGGTTAAGAACTTACCACTTTGTCCTACAAAGGGAGAGTCATTAACATAGAAGTTCATCGATAGGGTTGGTTCTTCAATATCAATCATCGGCATGGGGTCCACTAGACCTGGTAGGCCAAGAGTTTCTCCAATACTTATGTCTGGTAGACCAGCAATAATAACAATATCTCCAGATACTGCTTGGTCCTTCTCTACACGCTTCAGGCCTTCATTAACCAAAAGCTTAGAAACCTTACCCTTGCCCTTACTACCATCTCGCTTGGCAATTTCTAGATTTTGTCCCCTCTTAATGGTTCCCTTGGTGATTCTACCAATCCCCAAACGTCCCAAGAAGTTATCATAGTCCAGTGATGAAATCTGAACCTGAAGGTCTTCATCATCTAAATCTGGATAAGTGGCATACCTGTCCACAAGGACATCGAAAAGTGGGTCAAGATTTTTCTGTTCATCAGCCATATCAACTACTGCGATTCCGTCCTTGGCAATTCCATAAACAATTGGGAAATCCAATTGCTCATCAGTTGCCCCCAGCTCAACAAATAGATCAAAGGTCATGTCAACAACTTCCTCAGCTCTTTGGTCCTTCTTGTCAATTTTATTGATGAATAAGATGGGGTTAAGACCCCTTTCAAGGGTCTTTTGAAGAACAAACCTCGTCTGAGGCATGGGTCCTTCACTTGAATCTACTAATAATATCGCTGTATCAACTGTTCGAATAATTCTTTCTACTTCAGATGAAAAATCGGCATGGCCTGGTGTGTCTACAATGTTGATCTTCACATCACCGTGTTCAATGGCACAGTTTTTAGAGTAAATTGTAATGCCGCGTTCTCTTTCGATGTCATTGGAGTCCATAACTTGCTCTACAACAGCCTCATTGGCTCTGAAAACACCACTCTGAGATAATAGGGCATCTACTAGGGTGGATTTTCCTGCGTCTACATGGGCAATTACTGCCACATTCAAAATTTTCTGCTTTTCCATTATTTCCTCGCATCTCTTTTGTTTTAAGTTAACTCAACAAGTATACTACAATATATGCCTTCTGCCTAGCCTAATTCACAAAATGCCAAAGTGAATGCCTAAAGTCCTAGCCGGCCAAGAAAAAAGAAGACTTGATTCAATCAAGTCTTCATAGTAGTTTACCCTTATTTCACCTTGTCATAGGCGATGACAGCAGCCCCTATGGCGCCTACATATTGGCCCAGATCATGGGTTTCAATGGTTTTACCCATGTGCCTGCTTAGGCCAGCCTTGATACATGCGAACTGAGATAGGCCACCACTGAAGAAAATGGTATCTCCCAGGGTCAAGCGGCCTGCAAAGTGACTGGTTCTTTCACATATTGACTCAACAACTCCCATGGCAATGTCTGAGGACTTTTGATTTTCTGCCAAAAGACTGATGACTTCACTTTCTGCAAAGACTGTGCACATAGATGAAATCTTTAAGCTCTGACCACCAGCGACGATCTGATCCAGATCAGCCAAGTCTTCATGAAGAATTCTTGCCAACATTTCCAAGAAACGACCTGTACCTGCCGCACACTTGTCATTCATGAGAAAGTCCCTGACAAACATGTCAGATCCCAGGCTAATGGCCTTGGAATCCTGACCGCCGATGTCAATAACACCACTGGCCTGGGGACATAAAAAACTGGCTCCACGACCATGGCAGGTGATCTCTGTTACCTGCTTATGGGCTTCTGATAATAACTTCCGACCATAACCTGTAGAAACACAGTAAAAATCATCTTCTCGTCCTTGAGTTAAGTGACTGTAGACCTCCTTAATGGTCCTCTTAGGATTGGGGCCGGTAGGCATCATAACCTTCTTTATAATGGTTTGACCATCATAGACAATGCCCTTGGTAGTTGTTGAACCTGAATCAATACCGATTCCAACCATTATAACATCTCTATGAAGGCAGCCATTCTTGTATTTAACTGACCAATATCTGAAGTTGAGTAATCTGTTTCAATGCTGATGTAAGGCTTGTCCATCTTGTTGACAAAAGACTTCACTGTATGTGTTTCAATAGCATAAGTATGACAGGCCTGTAAAATAACATCTACAACAGCATCTACCCTATACTCTTCAATAGAAGACTCCAGTAACTTGAAGCGATTTGGGTTTGGTGACATGCAAGAACATCCAATCTTCAAGTATTTCTCTGCCAATGCATCATACACATCTGGATTTGATTCATCAACTAGGTCCTCAACAGCCTTTGCACCCATGCAGTTTTCATAGAATACAACACGGCCCCCATTGTCCTCAATGGCCTTAACCACTTTCTCTGTAACCCCACCAATTGGACATCCTGTAATAAGAATTCTTGGCTTGTCTTCAAGGTTTTCATTTTTACTTTCAATTGTCTCAATCAATGATTCAATTTCTTTAATGTTCTCTTCGCGGTCAAACTTGAAGGTAGACCCGTAAAGCACCTTGAGAATATCTGCTCCCTCAATAATTGAAGGCTGTTTCTTACCCAAGGCATAGAACTTTTTCAAGGTTTGTCTTTCTCTATTCTTTAAATTAATAGCAGACCTGATGGCCTCCTCTGAAATTGTTAGTTCAAACTGGTCCTCAAGTTGCCCCTTTAACCTCTTTATTTCATCCTTCCAAAGTTGATGAGAAGCTTCAGTAGTAGGATCATTGGGCAGTCGCATCACGTGAACAGGCTTATAGTCAGCCATCATTTCAAACATTTTTCTTTTACCATCACATGTTGTCTCACCAACTACAAGGTCACTGAAGTAAAAATATGGACACTTGTCTGACTTGCCAAAACCATAGCTCGACTTGATCAATGGACATAGGTTTCTTGGTAAATCTTGCTCAGCTAGACCAATGGTCTCATCCGATGTAGCACATAAAGAAACCGTTGCTGCTCCCATAGCTAAAGGCAACTCTTGTGGCATAAAGGTACAGAAGGTACCAATCATTGGACGATTGGATTCCTTAAATGCCTTAGCGGCCATAAAACCATTTCTTCTTGCTTCTGAAAACTCTTCAAATATCTCTGGTAACTCTTTTCTAATTGTCATAACGCCTCCTTAATCTTATAGACTAAATATCCCACATCTGGAGACTGGAATCCAATCGAATTATTTTATATGCCACCAAGTAACTATTAATTATCGGAATCCTAGACGATTTCAGTCCACATAAGATAATGATCTCCTATACCCTAGCCAGGCAGATTGTGGTAAACTAGACTATGGAGGCCTGCAAATGCAGTGATAATTTATGCCAGAAAACAAACTACTCAAGTCTATTGATGTCGAAAGAAATAAGCAAGGGGCTTGGTCTACCTTTGATATTCTAATTCTCTTGCCCTTTGTATATATTATGATCTCTGTTCCCATCCAATATGTGCTCAGAGTCTTTAACTATTACATCATCACAAACTATACTTTGGAGACCTTAAAATATTCAGCCATCAATCTTATCCTTCATTTCGGAATACTCATCATGGCTGTTTCTATAACGACCTACATAGCCGAAAAGAGGCCCTTTTTGTCCCTAGGTCTCAATGGTCATCATCGCTTAAGAAAGTACATCTTTGGCTTTTACATTGGCTTCATGTTAATGACCATTATCACTTTTTTAATTGTTTTCCTGGGTGGTGGTAAGGTTGATCCATCTTTCCTGGAGGTATCCGGTGTCAAAGCCTTCCCAACTATTGTGATCATGTTGGTTGGCTGGATCGTTCAGGGGGCTGCAGAGGAAATCTTTGCCCGAGGCTTTATCTTACCCAAACTAGCCTGTCGGTTCAATATACCCATAGCCATAGCCTTATCGGCCTCAACCTTTGCCCTTATCCACTTGTTTAATGAAGGTCCAAATCTAATTCCCCTGATGAATCTTGTTTTATTTGGTATATTCGCTAGCCTCTATGCCCTCTATGAAGGAGGCATTGTCGGCATCTGTGCCCTCCATAGTTCTTGGAACTTCTTCCAGGGCAATGTATATGGTTTTATCGTCAGTGGTCAGGCTCCCAAGGGAGGCAGCCTGGTAGGTATCATTGTCTCTGACAAGACCATGATCAACGGGGGCTCTTTTGGGCCAGAAGGCGGCCTCATCGTAACAGGTATTCTTATGATTGCCTGCCTTTGGTTTACCTACCTTCTTTATCGCAAAGAAAAACTTGGCATCAAAAAAAATCTCATGTTATAAAAATAAGCCTCTGCAACTAGCAGAGGCTTCCTTTTTTTATAGGAACATATGGAGTAGGAACTGGTCTAGTAAAACAAAAGCTCCTAGAATATAAACATAGATTGAGAACATCTTCAAGCTCTTCTTCTGAATCAAGTCCATCATCCATTTAATAGCAAAGTATCCAGATATGGCAGCTGCCAGAGTCCCGACTATAACAGGTGTCAGGGTCCCCGTAGCCCCTGCCTCTTTTAGGTCCTTCAACTGAAAAACAAGTGATCCTAAGATAGCAGGAATAGACATTAAGAAGGAAAACTTGGCTGCAAACTTACGATCTAAATTCTGAAATAAAGCGCCTGCTATTGTTGATCCCGACCTAGATACAGCAGGGAAAATAGCAAATCCTTGGGCTAGACCGATCCAAACCGCATTCATGGGTTTCATCTCGTCAATCTTTTTCTTTCCAGGTTTCTTAGACTCAACGATCCAAAGCAGGGTTCCAGTGATGATAAAGCCAAAGCCTAGGGTAGATCCAGTCTCAAAGGCAGACTCTACGTAATCCTTGAGCACTAAGGCTATTAAGACTGTAGGTAGGGTCGCCACAACAATATAAATACTCAGCTTCTGAAGGGGTTTCTTGAGCATATCTAAAATATCCTTCCAAAAGACAATAAAGATAGCCACTAGGGTTCCTATATGGAGCATAGATGTGAAGAAAAGGGTTCCCTCTTCTATGCCAAACAAACTCTGCAGTAAAACCAAATGTCCTGAAGAACTAACCGGTAAAAACTCAGTAAGCCCCTGAACAACGCCTAATATAATTGCTTCAATAATACTCATTTAACGTCTCCTTTTCTCATTACCTAGTCTAGTTTAACATACATAATAGAGAAGTTAAATGTTTATCATGTTTTATCTTCAATTAAGTATTTCCAGTACCTCTTAGGAATATAAGCACCCTGTAACTTGGGGTTTCTTCTCTCCTCGATGGCTATGTGTTTATGGAAGGTCTTCCAAAGGGTCTGGTAGATGGCCTCCTCCTCTTCTAGCTCCAAAGATAAGGGAGTCTCAATGGGTCTTATTTCCCAAGTCTTCTTGTCAAAAAAGAGGGCCAAGCCCCGCTTCATATCACGAATAACCCACAGCTGGTCAGCAAGGCGCTGAGCGAAGTGGTCAGCTATTAGGGGAAGCTGGTGGTACTTGGGTTCAATTTCACAATAGTAGATATCCCCCTTCAATCGCACAAAGCGAACAAGGCCCAAAAGTAAGTGTTGTTCTCGCACGACGCCTGTTCTCATTTTCTTGAACTGACGCATGAGGGGCTGTCTGAGATCAAATATAATATCCCTACCCCCCTTAAAGGCGGCTTTCAAGACTAGAAATAGACAGGTTCCCACATCATGATCTTCTGACAAGAAAGCCTGAAGAAAGTTCATGTAAAACTCCTCTCCCAATCGGTCTAGAATCCCCTCATGAACCCGGCTGGCTTTTTGATCACAGGTTTCTATCCAAAGAGTCTGGTCCATAAGCTGGGCCTGATAATGATCATAGCTTAGGATCTTATCAGGAGCTGGTTTGTTATAAAAGCCATCATAAATGGCAGTTAAGAGCCCCTCCAAGCTATTGTCAAACAAGTAGACAATCATGAGGCACCTCCAAGCAAGTTGGGAAAGGCTTGGTCTAAAGTAATTTGATTCAAATCAATATGCTTGGCAACTGGATCAATCCGCACAATTCTGTTCCTTATCTTAATCGGATCCATACCCACATCCCCATAATACCTGCCCTGGGCTAGTATAAAGTACTGAGCCCTCTTCAAGACAACTCCCATCTTCTTTAGATGCTCATAAGTAATAGGACCAAATCGTCTGGCTTGAACTATTTTTCGGGCGGATATATGGCCAATTCCTGGTACCCTAATCAGAAGATCTACGGAAGCCTTGTTCACCTCCACAGGAAAGAGCTCCATGTGTCTCAAGGCCCAGTGGCACTTGGGATCCATCTCCAGGTCCAGTTGAGGATGGGCCTGATCGAGAATTTCATTGGCATTGAATCCATAAAAACGCAAGAGCCAGTCAGCCTGGTAGAGTCTATGTTCTCTTAACAAGGGGGACTTAACACTTGTTGGTAAAAGAGAGTTCTCCTTAACAATGGGAATATAGGCTGAGTAGTAAACCCGTTTCATGGACATATTATTATACATGCCCTCTGATAAGCGAATAATTGAAAGGTCTGTGTCCTGAGTGGCCCCAATCATCATCTGAGTTGTTTGCCCCGCTGGCATGAAGGGTTTGGCAAAGTTAAACCGCTTTAAGTCACTCTTGTTTTCAATCAACTTATTTTTCAGGTAGTTCATGGGTAAGAACATCTGCTTTTGCTCTTTTTCTGGTGCTAGAAGCTTAAGACTTCTTTCTGTTGGCAACTCCAAGTTGATACTCATCCGGTCCACATATAGGCCTGCTTCGTCCAAGTGCCTCTGGTCAGCACCGGGAATCGCTTTAAGGTGAATGTAACCATTATAGCCCTCCCTTAGGCGCAAACGCTTGACAACTTCTATCAACTGCTCCATGGTGTGATCAGGACTCTTAAAGACCGCCGAACTCAGAAATAAGCCTTCTATGTAATTCCGTCGATAAAAGCTCATGGTCAATCGAACCAATTCCTCTGGCTCAAAGGTTACACGTTTGATATCAGCACTTGCCCTGTTCACACAATAGGCACAATTATAAATGCAGGCATTGGAGTAGAGTATTTTCAGAAGGGAAATACAGCGGCCATCTGCAGCCCAAGAGTGACAGATGCCTGGTGCTGAAGTATTCCCTACCATCCCTTTTTTTTTGCTTCGGTCGCTACCACTTGAGGAGCAGGATACATCGTACTTGGCTCCCTCTGTTAAGCATATTAGTTTTTCCTTTAAATCCATATCAACCTCCGTACAGAACATATGTTCTGATTAAATTATACACCCTGATCCCCTTAATGTAAACAAAATCAAAGGTATTATCCGTCATAGGAGGCTTTCTTCGTCCCAAATATTCACTTTGTCACTCTTTTCAGCTATAATAGTAGGTGCACTAACTATACAAAGGAGAAAATATGGACAAAATTTTATTAATCATCGGTGTAGTCGTAATCCTATTAGCAGTTGGATTCTTCTTACTCACTAAATTCAACAAGAAAAGAATGGATGCCCTCTTCATGCAAATCAGTATGACTGTACACCAAGTTCCCAAGCAGAAAAAGAAAAGCTTTATCTTACTCATGCTTATGGAAACCCTATCAGCATCTAAGAATAAATCTAAGACGATGCCAAGCAAGTTAAACAATCAAAAGTACATCAACATGCAAATGTTACAGATGTCTAAGTTGCTTAAAGAGGGTCCTAACCCTAAAGATAAGATGGCAAGAAATGCTCTTAAACTACTTAACGATTACTACAAGTGGGAAGACAACAAAAGAAATAGTCAATCTGCATAAAAAATGACCATGCTCAAAGAGCATGGTCTTATTTTATTGTGGCCCAAAGGTTAAATAAGTTCTATAAACCAATATGATAGCAACTTCCCTACTGGAACTTCCAAGAGGGTCTATTAGGTTATTTCCTATTCCCTGGATAAGCCCATGGTGGTTCATAAAGGCCATGGCCTCATAGGCCCAGCCAGCCACCAGGTCCCTATCATCAGATGCAAGCTCATATGTCTCTAGGCCATACTGGTCGTTTATGACCCTCAGGGTCCTATAAAACATGGTCGCCATCTCTTGCCGACTGATATTAGCGGATGGTTGGAAGGTGGTTTCTGTCTTGCCCTTTATAATGCCAAGGCTATAAACCTTAAGAACGGCCTGGTCATCAGTATCTACAAAAGGATTTTCTCCAAGAGTTTCGACTGTCTGGCCAGTCATCACTTGATACAGGTCTAAAATCAAATAAGAGAATTCCAAGCGGCTAATCTCCAGCTGATAATCATCAAACATATCCTTTACAACCAGGTTAAGTCCTTCAGCAGCCTGGCCCTCCTTTAAGGCCCAGGGGGAATACTTGCTGCTTGCAGCCTCATACTGGTCCTTGGCCATTTTAACAGCCTGATAGGCATCTAGTATCTTATCTGATGCAGTCTTACCATGGTCCTCTTCATCCGGTAGGAGTCTTCCAGTTTCTACTATGATTTTTATGACCTCCTCTGGTGTGAGGTCTGGGTTGACGGCATACATGAGGGCTGCGACACCAGATACCATGGGAGCAGCCATAGACGTTCCATCATACCAAGAGTACTCATCACCTGGTATGGTGCTGTATATTCCCCAGCCCGGCGCCGAAATATCCACCGTTTTTAAACCATAGTTGCTGAAGTCTGTTAACCGTCCCCTATTGTCTATAGCAGTAACTGAAATAACATTCTTCAAGGCTTCATATTCCTCACCATCAGGACCTACCCGGTCACTTCCAAATAAGTCTGGCACAGAGGGATAGATGTCTGTATCATGACCATCGTTCCCTGCAGCCACTACATACAAGATGCTATCCTCCACAGAAGAAATAGCTTCTCTTAATAGTAAGTCATAGGCCCAGTCATATAAAATGACCTTCTCACCGGTTTCTACATCCAGGGTCCACCGTTCGGATCCCCAAGAATTATTAATTATCTTTCCATCATTCTCTTTGGCTATATAAATGGTTGCTATAGCTGAGTCGGTTGTGGCGAATTGGTCATTTAGGTCATCTACCTTGGGATTGGAAAGGATATTGACTGGTAATAAGCTTGTATTGGGAGCAACACCTGTTATCTCTCCTGTTGACCAGGAAGCGCCAATAATACCCGCTACATGGGTACCATGACTTGCAAAGCTATCACCAAACTCATCATACTTGCCAAGTAAAAACTGGGGATTGTAGATCGGGTCTTGGATGACCCGGCCTTTAAACTCAACATGACTTACGTCCAGGCCATCATCCGCGATGACTACGACCACGTCTTTACTCCCCCGAGTCAACTCCCAGGCCGGTAGAATATTAATATCCATCCCTTCGACGCCCTGACGACGGTCATAATAATTTTGACCCATCAGCTCACTACCGTCATTATCAAAGGCCCACAACTCATAAAAGCCTTCTAAATCCGGTCCTTCCTTGCCTTCCTCTCTTCTAATGATTCTTTTGTATATGAAGTTCGGTTGGGCAAACTCAACGCCTGATCTAGCCATCAACACCTGGCAGACCTGGTCTAAGGCCACAGGACTTAAGGCCATCCGCCTACCTTCACCATCCAATAAGTCAAATAGATACCAGTTTTCTAGGCCGGTATCAAGGATCCTTTCTTTTAGGTAAATCCTTTCCCCCTCTAGGGTGACCGGGTCACTGACAGCTTCTGGCTGTATACCACTTTCAGTTTTGATAAATACCTGATAATCTACAAAGTAGTCTGTGGCACCGTACATGGGCACCATGAGTAAGAATATTATAAGGATTGAACAAATAATTTTTTTCATCTCAACCTCCTTATCTTATTCTATCCTTACCCGAATCTCTAGCCAGTAAGCAGGTCAAAAAAATAAAAGACCAGCCTAGGCTGGTCTAAATAATCTATCTTTGGTCTTCATACTGCTTTAAGAGTTTTAAGAATAACTCAGGAATCATTTCCATGTTTTCCTTAGACTCAACGTAAGAGATTCTAAATTGAGTTTGACCTGGGTTTTCTTGACCTGCTGGGAAGTCATAGAAGCCCTTCATTGGAGCAACTAATAAAGTTGTTGAGACACCATTCATATCAACAGCCCCTTGCTCAGCACAGTATAATACGAAGTCAATCGAATCAAAACCTGGCTTAACAACTTTTCTTACATCGATAACTGAGTAAATTGATGCGTCTGGTGATGATACGATTAAGCCTGGCTCAAGCTCCTTAAGCTTGTTGTAAACAGGTAGGATCATGCCCTTGTAGTAGGTTCTAATATCTCCACACCAGTTTAAGATTTCATCTTTTGTTTGGTTGGCAAGGCCACCGAAGATATATTGACCAATTACGTTTGGACATAAGTTGGCTGTATATTCAGCTACTGAACGGTTGTGGAACTCTGGGCTGTCTGTGATAACAGCACCGATTCTTAAACCACATGCATTCCATACCTTAGAAGCTGTTTCAATACTGATTCTTCTACCTTCAATACCAGGAACGTCAGCATCTGATAAGCCCCACACACTTACAAGTGGTTTGTCAGGATCGTAGTACAACTCTCTATATGCTTCGTCACTTACCATCCACATGTTGTACTTAACACATAGGGCAGCTAGATCCTTTAAGGCATCATAGTCATACAGTTGACCAGTTGGATTATCATAAGGAATAACAAGTAAAGCACCTGGATTTTCCTTTTGAATCATTGCTTCAATGTCTTCTAACTTTGGTAAAGTAAAATGTCCATCATCATTTAGTTGACGCTTTAAAGTAACTGTTCTACGACCAGTTCTATTAGCGAACGAGATGTAGTTTGTGTAAGCTGGGTCAATCATCATTAAAGGCTTTTCATCAGATCCTGCAGGACCACAAAGACCAACTAACAATAATTCCATACCTGCTGATCCACCATCAGTTACTTGAATTGATAGCTTGCTTGTATCAAAGCCTTCACACTCTAAAATATTTCTGAAAGCTTCTTGACACTCAGGTGTACCTGCAGTACCAGAATACCTTACAACGCCGTTAGCAAAAGGACTTTCAGGTGCATTCAATTCAAACATTCTTTTTTGCATTGCTGGATTCGTTGGTAACGATACATTACCAATAGCAACATTAATTACTGATTCTGGCTTGTTTTGTCTTTCATCGAATTTGATTTGAGCCAAACGAACATCAGATGGCTTTCTCGATTCGAAATGTGCTGAGAGAATAGGTTTACTCATTTTACATCTCCTTATAAATTAATATAGTAAAGCAAATGCTTTTATCTCTAGATACACCGCAGTATCTCTCCTTATTTTAACACTAGATTTTTATTTGTACACCCATTTTTCAAAAAAAATCAGCTTAATACAAAAAATCTCTCTATTCCAGTCACAACAATGATTCGGAGGGATTTCATCTAATCATTTCAACAAAAAAAGCCCCTGATCAGGAGCTTATAACATCATATCAAAAACCTTAATGGATTGAAACTCATATTCTGCAAGTTTGGAAACGTATAAGCCCTTTTCTTTCATTTGATTCAGGCTTCTTTTCCTATTACTGGCATAGGCCTTCTGGGCTGCCTTTTCCTGAATTTTCTCTCTTACACGCCTGGCTACTCTTGATATGACTGAAGAGGCCAAGATGTCCTTTGGAGAAGGATCTCCCGGAGAACCAGCGGCAGATTCAAACTGCTTTAGGGTGACCGGATCGTTCATCAAACGATTAATGGATGGCATATAGAGGTTTACTAGGCCACCTACTACATATTTTTTCCCATTGGGACCCATCTGATAGATAAAGCTGGGCGCTCCAATAATAGAGCCACCTGAAACCATGTGGCTCATTTCATGGGAGATGACATGATTCTCCCATTGCTCCATCCTTAGAATTTCATTTTTTACTCTGATTGACTCTGCAGAATCGGTCTTTACAAATGCTGGATCTTTTACCTTGAAATCCTCTTTAGGATCGTCTAGTAGATTTGCTTTATCGTTAGTTGGTTGCTTGGTCAGATTCTGATAGGTCAAGCCCAAGTGTCTTGTCTCAAGTCTCATACCATCACCCACTCACTGCCTACCCCAGTCTAGCTTGTTTACACATTTTTTTGACAGATTGTCCAGCTTCTACTAAGATGTCTGTAGGAGGCCTTATGATTTACTTAAAGAAAATAGTCCATAAAAAAAAGACAGTAGCCAACCACTATCCCTATAATATCCCAGCCATACAAACCATGGACCAACTGGATATAAGCCAGCCCATTACATTTTTTATTGGTGATAATGGCTCTGGTAAAACAACCCTCTTAGAAACCCTAGTTTGCATGACCAAGACAGTCAACTTAATAGATGAAGATAAAAATACCATGTCCGGTCCCAGAAAACTTGCCAAGGATTTTGACCTTGTTTGGCAGCAAAAGTCCTTTAGGGGCTTTTATCTTAAGGCCCAGTCCTTCATTTACTTCATCAAGCAACTTGACCTCATGAAAAGAGAAGCCAACCAAGCCTTGGAAGACTTAAAGGACCAATATGCAGACCGGTCCCCCTACGCCTATACCCTGGCAAAGGGGCCCTACATAAAAACTCTCCATGCCCTTGAGACCAGGTATGAAAAGTCTTTAAGTAAACTATCCCATGGCCAAGCCTATTTGGAGTTATTCAAGTCTAGACTTGTTCCTGGTGGCCTATACATACTGGATGAGCCAGAGCTGTCTCTCTCTCCCCATAGGCAACTCTCCTTAATGGCTTTAATCAAGGATATGATAAAAAAAGATTGCCAGTTTATCATCATCACCCACTCGCCCATCCTAATGGCCCTCGACCAGTCCACTATCTATAGTTTCGATGACCATATCATTCGAGCTCTAAAATACCAGGATGTGCCTCATGTTCAACTAACACGAGACTTTCTCAATCATCCCGAGGCCTACTTAAAGCACTTGTAAAACCATCAAGTGGAGCTATTCAACCTGCCTTCTTAGAGCGTCTAAATCATCAAACATATAAGACAGCTCAAGAAAGGATTGACCACCAATCACAATTTCCTTTTCATCACAAACTCGTCCACCTAACTTCCTGTAGAAGTGTCTGTGGGGGTTATCTTTGAGAGCCCATATAACCAAGCTGCTATAAGATGACTCCCTTACTTTCTCTAAAATATGTCCCACGACTTGCCTCCCCAGTCCTTGGCCCTGGTGGCTCTTAGCAATATAAAGGGCGTATATTTCCAGAACATGCTCAGAATCAGCTTGTCTACAGGGGCCATAAATCGAAAAGCCCACAAGCTGGCCCTGCTCCTCTATGACCAGGGTCTTGTTGTTTTGCTTAGTTCCAAAACGACTTTCAACTCTTTCTGTCACCAGGTCAACATTGAGCCTTAAGTCATGCAAATAGTCATCGGGTAGGATCCCCTTGTAGGTTGCCTGCCAGGTCTCAGCCTGAAGGATCACCGTAGGTCTTATATCTTCATAAGCTTGTTCTCTAATCATTTCCCTCTCCTTCTTTCCTAGTAAAATAACTCCAAGGCCCAGCCTCGGAGTTATGAGTATTGTAGGGCCTACATGATTTCCTTGTTGTAGTGGCCCCTGGTATCTGTAGCCTGATTAAATACCTGGTCCGTCATGGATCCCTCTAACTTCCCTTGGGCTTTTCTTATGATTTCCTTAACTTGGTCCGCAGTTTCCAAGGTAAAGTTCAACCTAAAGGCTTCAACGCCCTTAATCTGTCCGACTTCATCTAAGAGGTTCAAGTTCTTGCCATTTAAGATTGTCGTAGTACAGTCTTCATGAGAAAGAATAGGGAAGGATCCATGGTCATCTTTAATCTCATATTGGTGGTTTCGACATTTGCCACACTGGCCCATCTTTTCTAGTGGACAGTATTTTGTGAACAGCAGGGGAGCCTTACCATAAACAATCATCTCCAGACTGGGGCTTCCCCCATTTGTCTTCTCATAAGCATCCAACAGGTCACTGAGTTGGGTCTTATTGATTTCATATGACAGGGTAACCCTCTTAGCCCCAAGCTTGTAGAGGTTGTAACAGGCCACAGAGTTCACCACATTTAAGGAATAATCCGTCACAAAACTATTGGACTCCCTATAATGATAGAGTCCACCATAACCACCGATTAAGACTTGACCCTGTCTATCCTTGTAGGTTGTCTGGTTCCGTCTAATGATGTTTTGGAAGTATACTTCTTCTATACCAGCCTGAATACAGGCTTCATACTGGTCTTGATTGCTCACACTCGCTGTTAAATATGGAGGCCTTGCATCAAAGACAATCGGCTCATGGTCCTTAAGGGTCTTTCTTCTCTTTTTTTGTCGTCCCAGCTTCAAATCATAAAGCCCCTGGACAATTTCTCTTCTAGCCTCATTGAGAAGCTTAACTGGTATAAAGGCACCGGCCTCATCAAAGTCCATGGCCTTGATCTGGAAGATGGTATCTCCTAGCTTAGACAGTTGCTTTTGAACCTGGTCCTTGCTGGTAGGATTCTTAAGGGCCACTTCTAAAGGCTCTTGACTCTCATAAAGGTAGTTTGAATCTAGCCCTTCTGCATCGATTACTAACTTAGCGCCAGGATAGGCATAAACCCTCATATCTATGTCAAAGCGTTTAAACTCCTCTTCCATAGATGCCTGTAGGGTCTTGTAATAATTCATATCCTTACTGATATAAACCCGATCTCCCTTAGATACCCTCTCCTTTATTTTAATATAACAAGTGTCCTGGGCCTTATTGACTAGGTTCCCTGCTGAATCATAGAGTTTAACCGCAGTCAGGTTAATGTCTTCCTGGCCATGGCTGATTCTGATGATATCATTTTGGTGGAGGGTCTCTTTTAGAACCAGTTGATACTTGTCTTTTACCTTCTTGCCAACATGACCGATCTCAAATCCAAAATTATTGGGTCTTGAAATATTGGTCAGGTCTTTCTTGTTCTCTTCAAACAAGTAACCCTTGGTGAAGGTCCTATTAAAGGTTTTAAATAGGCCCCTCTTATCTTCTTCAGTCACCCCATGATCTAGAGCCTTACGGTACTTAGAAACCACGTTAGCCACATAGGCCGGTTCCTTCATCCTACCCTCAATTTTTAAAGAATCTATCCCCCTTAAGTCTTCAATATGGTCAATGGTATTGAGGTCCTTAGCAGACAAAATATAATTCTTATCTATGATCTCATTAGTCGTCTTGTCAATCAACTCAAAGGTCTTTCTACAGGAGCCAACACACCGCCCCCTATTGCCTGACCGAAAGCCTATTAAACCCGACATGAGGCAGTTACCTGAATAGGAAATACAAAGAGCACCATGAACAAAAATTTCAAGGGGGATCTTGGCAAGTCGTTTAATTCTTTTGACTGTATCAATACTACACTCTCTTGATAAAACCACCCGCTTGGCACCCAATTCTTTGAACAAGAGGGTTCCTTCCAGGTCATCGATCCCCATCTGGGTAGAGCAGTGGACTTCTAAGTCTAGAAAGTTTTTCACCAAGTAATCAAAGGCAGCCAGGTCTTGAACGATAATACCATCTACACCTATCGCATTCAGACGGTCCATCTGATTTCTCATCTCTTGTAACTCGTCCTCAAATATGATGGTATTCATCGTCACAAAGATTTTTACATCCCTCAAATGGGCATAGTCTATGGCTTCCTTCAAGCTATCGAAGTCAAAATTGGATGAGTAGGCACGTGCTCCAAACTTCAACATGCCTAGATAGATGGCATCACATCCATTGGATATGGCTGCCTTTAATGCTTCTATGCTCCCTGCTGGAGCCAATAATTCAGTCATAATCTTCCTCTTTCAAAAGTTGTCTATTAATGATTGGACCACGTCTTAGCATCAGTAATAGTGCCTGTCTGTCAACAAAAGATCTCAGCTTAACTAAGTCGGTCTATCAAGCATTTTACTTGATAACGCCTGCTTTTGCAAACTAAAAAATCCCATAGGATGAAGGAAGTTCCTTGTCCTATAGGATCAGTTGAAGTATTGGTCGGAGTGATAGGATTCGAACCTACGACCTCTTGGCCCCCAGCCAAGCGCTCTACCAAGCTGAGCCACACCCCGGGATATCTATATATTACACTAAATACTCAATTTTGGAAATACTCTGGGGACAAGTTAATGAAAAATTTCTTGATTTTATTCATGCCCCCCTTGGATCTAAGATGATTAATCCTCCTACCTGAGGGTAGTTAAATGATATAAGCTAACCAATATAAAGGAGGTTTTTATGAATGAAAAACTACTCAAACTCAAACGTTTTAACTTGATCATGGGGCTTATTCACCTGGTTCAAGGGATTATCATGTTACTTCTATCTTCTCGAGTTATTGAAACCATTGGTGAGTTCAAGCCACAAATTATCCAGTACTATCAAATCTTTAATCCTGAAACTCAGAGTCTAGAAACAGCTAGTAAGGATCTCTTCCTCCTGCCCTTTGGTCTACTGGTTGCTTCCTTTCTATTAATCTCTGCCCTGGCCCATGGCCTAGTTGTCTTAAATGAAAACACTTACTTCAAAGGTCTTAAAGAAGGCATCAATCGCTTTCGATGGTTTGAATACGCCTTAAGTTCCTCAATTATGATTGTCCTGATTGCCACCCTATTCGGTGTGTATGATATAGGGTCTCTCCTGCTAATTTTCCTACTCAATGCTAGTATGAACCTCTTCGGCCTTGTCATGGAGGAAATTAATAGCCAAAGGCAAGAACGCGCTCTTAAATGGGGACCCTTTATCTGGGGGACTATTGCAGGTCTTGGTTCCTGGCTGGTCATCCTCCTCTATATGACGGGTACTGGCAATTTGGACATGGTCCCCTGGTTTGTATGGGCTATCGTTATCAGCTACTTCATAGCCTTCAATACCTTCCCAATCAACATGATTCTTCAATATAAGCAGGTTGGTCCTTGGTCTAATTACCTTTACGGTGAGAGAGTCTACATCATCTTAAGCCTAGTGGCCAAGTCAATCTTGGCTTGGCTGGTCCTATTCGGGGCTATGCAACCCTAAAAGAATTCGGCAGGTATAAACCTGCCGATTTTTATGCCATCATATACTTGATTTGAGGTTCTTTTCTAATAGAACCACACTCCTTAATCAACCACTGGCTAACATGGGCCAGACGTTCATCAAAGTAAATGGCTCCATGGGGACAGACCCTAACGCAGGCATGACACCGAATACAATCAACCTCCCTGAAACTATGGGGCTTGTAGGTAAGGATAATCGATGTGGGACAAGCCTCTTGGCACAAGCCACACCCAAGACAAGAGTCAGCCACAACTGGTGCTAGAGGCAGAGACTGAGACCGATCTGGTATATCTCCATGAGCTTGATAGGTCACATGGTCTAAATCAAAGCCCCCCGGTCTTTCCAGGCGTTTCTTGAGTCTTTGTCCGTAGGCCCTAGCAAAAGCAAGGTCCTCCTGGTCTGGTCTCCCAGTGGCCACCTGGCTTGTATACGAGTGTTGGCCAATGAAACTCGCCAGGGATAGGCTGATAAAGCCTCTTTGATTAAAGATATGATGCATCTCATCTAAAGCATAGAAATAGTCTCGATTCCCATAGATCGCCAGTAGTATAACTGGTGTATTGCTCCCCCTGCACTGGCCCAGGCGCTCCTCTACGAGTTGGGGAATATGTCCCGAATAAACTGGTAATCCAACCACCAATAGGTCATCTGGGCCCAGGTTTATGCTTAACTTCCTCTGGGCCTTAAGGGTCAAATCGTGACTCTGAAACGCGTCACTAATGACACCCGTTATGGTTTCCACAATTTTCTTGCTGCTACCAGTTGGACTAAAATAAATCTGATGATATTGTCCCATAATTTCTTCTTATCTCCTCTTGATCTAGTCTGTGTGTTCAGATATAGCCCCTAACAGTCTCAAGGCATTTCTATAAAAGATTTTCTCAACTTGGTCTTGTGTGAAACCTTCATGGATCAAGGCCTCCGCTAGAAGATTTATCTTAGACATATCCTTAATCTCTAACTGTCCCTCAATACCATCAAAGTCACTACCTATGGCAATAACATCAATACCAGCAAGGTCATAGATATGCTTTATGTGCTTGACCATATCCTCCACTCTTGAGATATCAGATGCTCCTAAAAAACCAGAATAAAAGTTAATGCCCATAAGCCCGCCCTTGTCTCTTAGGGCAAGAATCATATCATCCGTTAGGTTGCGACAAGAGTTGTGTATGCTGCGGGCATTGGAATGTGAAGCAATAATCGGCTGACTTGAATACTTGATACAATCCCAGAAACCACCATCCGACAGGTGGGATACATCTACAATCATGCCCAGATCATTCATCCTCTTAACCACTTCAATACCAAAAGGCTTAAGCCCCTTTTTCTGAAAGGCCTTGTCACAGTTAGGATAACCTATCTCATTCTCATAGTTCCAGGTTAGAGTCAGTGACCTTACACCTCTTCCATAAAAGTGATCCAAATTATCAAGGTACCCTTCAAGGACACCACCTTCTTCTATAGTAATAATACCCGTCACTCCATCCCAGTTTTCATGGATATCCCTTATAGTCTTGCCTGCTTTTATGGTGGACTTATTGAGGTTGATTTCTTCTTCAAACCGGTCAATCATATCATTACAGGTCTTAAATGCATGACTGGTTTCGTTTAAGTCCACATACATGGCAAAAAACTGTGCTAGGGACCCTCCAATCTTCATCTTATTCATATCGATATGGTAATCATTCTTGCTTAATTGGCTGTCTTCGTGAAAAACCTTCCAGATCGTATCACAGTGTAAATCAAATAATCGCATCTTTCTTCCCCCTATACTGCCTTATAAATCTACCCCTCGGGTCTTCTATCATTTTATCACAAAATGTTCCAAACATTTTCCCTAGGGAAATAAAACCACATAAAAGAGACCCTTTCAGGTCTCCTTATGACGGTCTATAAAATTCTTGCAATAATTTTATTGGCACAATGTTGATGGGGTTGACCACCTGACTGGCAATCAAATACATACTCATCACAAAAGAGAATTTCATGATCTGAGTACAAGGAAAAGAGTTCGCCAGACTGCCAAGCCTCTATAGTCGGATCAGGACTGGGCGGCTTGTCAATAAAGGGCTTTTTCACATGGATTTGGATCATATGTAGCCCCCCAGGCTGGGTCTTGTCAATCAAGTCCTTGAGAAAGGCCTTAGCCAGAGGTTTTTGAACCAGGTGGAGAACACTACTTGAATAAACGATGTCATAAGTGTCCTGGGGTCTGAACTCATTAACACTAGCAACCAGACTCTTAAGATTTGTCTTGGTGTCATGGGCCAACTGTCGGGTTTTTTCAATCCCTTTTTGTGAGGCATCAAAGGCAGTTACCTGGTAACCATTCTTGGCAAAGAATACAGCATCCTTCCCCTCTCCACACCCGACTTCTAATAGCTTATAGGGTCTAAGAGGGGGCTTGTGTTTCATAACTTCATAACATGAATGATTGGGCTCGAGTCCCCAGTAGTAGTCCGCCTTATCATACCGTTGGTTGTAGTGACTGTCCTGGGTCTGCTGATTATCCAATAGGTAGTCAATACTGACATTAAATATGGACGATAAGCGACCCAATAAGTCTATGTCTGGAGATGACTGACCCGTCTCCCACTTGCTCACCGCCTGAAAACTTATCCCCAGTTGCTTGGCCAAATACTCTTGGCTATAATGGTACTTCTTTCTCAACTCACTCACACGTTTTCCAATACTCATATCTTGTCCTCCCTGTCTTCATGTCTGTATTATAACACCCCAGACAAGCCAGTAGAATAAACCATATTTCGAGGGTCCTCAACCACAAGTAGAATCCCTATGGTCATTGGACTTAAAGGTCTATCACACTGCCGGTTTCAATGTAGTGAATCCGTTTACCCAACTGAGTTCTGAGTTAGTCATAGATCCTCCAGCTTCAATATACAAGGAGAGGCCATGAACCTTCTTGAAATTTTTCAATTGTCGTCTGTTTTCTGCTAATACCCTTACTTTCATACTCTCCCCTACTTAATAGAATAGCTATAAATATATTCATCATAGTAAATATCTGTTCTTGCCTTTTGAAATCGTCCCTCTTTCATGACTTTGAAACCCATTTTTCTAATTAGGCCATTGGATGCTTCATTTTCCTTAGCTACTGAGGCAATCACTTTTGAGCCTCCTCTTTGGGTACAGAAATCAATTAAGCCCCGAATCATCTCTTGACCATAGCCCTGTCTTTGGTAGTCTTCATGGATACAATAGCCCATATCCCACTCACTTAGGTCCTGGCTTGGTACTAGGCTAGAGGTTCCAACGTAATCATGGCTGGCTTTAGAAACAGCAACAAAATAGTAACAGCCGTCATAGGTCTCCACAGAAGCCTTCCACTTGTCATACAAGTCTCCAGCCTTATCTCTTGGCGGGTCAGACAGGTACTTGCCCATATTCTCGTCTAGCCAAATATTAATGCAAAAGTCAGCATCAGCTATTTTTGTACTTCTAATAATCAATCTATCGGTCACTATTTCAATAGTCATTTCTACTCCTTATGGTCCTAGTCTTAAAAGCTTATTCAACTGGATAATAAAAGCTACATTATCACCTCCTACTATACATCATAAGTTTATAAGTTCATATTATGAATCATGACCACAGATATATCCCACTATCTTGTAAAAATTATCCAAGACTCTTGACCCTGATGATGATTTCTATTTTAATGGATATAAGAGGATGATACCCTTGCCACTTACGGCCTAGAAAGGAAAGTGAAATGATGAAGAGATTACTTTGGCTTGTGATGATAGTTCTTATGGTTGGATGTCAGCAAAATCAAGAATCAGCAAAACAGCCGCCTGATCCACCCGGTAACACCATTGATATAGAAACATACTTTGGTAGATGGTTATACGGCCAGGATGCCCCCAGCTTCCTTTACCTGTCAGGTGACGGAACCTTCACCTGCAACGATCCCCTATTGTTTGACATAGAGCAGGTGACAGAAGACTCTCTTCTTATAGGGGAATGGACTGCTGCAGATAATCGGGTCAGTCTTCGTGTCAACTACTACCTGGCCAATGATAAGGCTGAAAGGATAAGGGCTTACATTGAAGGAGACCTAGTAGAAGGTCAGCTTGTCCTTATGGAAAAAAGGTATGACAAGGATCCAGCCCCCCTTGTCCATTTAGATAAGTTTGTCGGAGAATGGCAAAGAACCCAGGTCCACCAGGCGGACACTGGTTATATTTCCATAAGCAAGAACCTGGATAGTTCCCTTTCCTTCAAGGCAGAAGTTAACTCTGGTGGACACACTGGCAGTCTCTCTTCTAAGGCGATTGTCGTATCTGATAAGCAGGCAGTCTATATACTTGAAGAAGAGGAACTTGACCTTGAGACTGTCTACTTTAGCTTGACCGATCAGGGGCTTGTGGTTGAAACCAGCCCAGGTATTTCAAACATGTTTGGTATGGGTGTCTATATGGATGGGCTCTACACCCAGGATGAACCGGTCTACACCAATGCCAACATCATGCTCGATACCTTTAAAACAGAGGATAGACTCCAAATCCTAAGAGACCTCTTGGGTGAGGAAGGCTTTTCATTTATGGACCTGGTTATGACCAGTGGCTACCAGACCAATGATGACACCTTAACCTACTCTGGCTCTGTCACGGGTGTGGGTTATGGCCTTGATATTATTATGACTGAGGATGACTATGTTTACTGCCTAATCTCTGGTCAGGGGGATAAGGAAACTTATTATACCAATGATCCAAGAAGCAAGGGCCTCATGCACCCCGACCTCATCCAAAGGGTTAGAGACCTGTCCAATATTCGTTTTGTCTATAATGACCTCAATGAAAGCATGGTCTTTGAGGACTACGTTTGGATAAGAGGCCAGTACTCCAAGCCTTCTTCCTGGGAGGAGAGCATCCGATGGGAGAGAGACAAGGGCGAATACATCGAAGTTATTGTCAGTCAAGAAATATTTGATTTTAAGGTGGTCGCCCTAGACTTTGACGAGGACATCAACTTATTTCCAAGTGAAACCCTCTACCAACAGGATCGTCTAGACCAAACCTTTGTCATGGAGACCTACCACCCTGAGGGAATTCCATCAGAAAGTCTCATGTTTAAGGATCAATATGGCAGGCAGTATAGCTTTGTTATTGCAGAGAGAAGCCTAAGGGGAGACCTTTTTGACTTGAATGAGTTGATTATTCCCCTAGACTACCAGTCCCGAAATCACCTGATAAAAAGTCGGGATGATAGCTACCTGGAGGTCCCCTATTTAAAGAACTTGGGGGAATCTTTAGAGGCCTTTATACCAGAGGGTTGGACCTTGATGGATAAGATTGACCTTGACTTTAACGGGGACGGTTACCAGGACCAGGTAGGCGTCTTAAACAAGATATCTGATGATCAAATAGGCCCTCAGGACTACCCTAGAATACTATTTGCTCTCAGGGGAGGCCCCTCTGGATTTGAGCTAGACTTCCAGGATATCAATCTTGTCAGAACAGCTGATGAGGGGGGCATCTTCGGTGATCCCTACCTGCCCCTAACCACAGATGGACTGGACTTTGAGATCAATACCTATGGCGGATCAGCCTGGAGATGGTCTGAGCGCACCCGGTTTACCTACAAGGATGGAACCTGGTACCTAAAGGAAAAAGAAGATACCTATGGCTATGAGGATTATGTCACCAGCTACTCTCTAGACGACTATAGCCTGGGCCTTGGCCATCGAAAAGAAAGAAGTGACGCCTTTGACCAAATGGACTTGGGTCCAGGTGAGTTTGATCTAGAGTTTACTGTCGACCTGGCTGTCATGCCCAGCCTTAAGACCTACAGTAGCCAGTGGTGGTTGAGCCCTAGTCGACTTGGCTACCGCCACCTCACTGACGTCACGACTAAGGAGGGAATTGACCCTATAAGCAAAGAGGACCTAGAACTCCTCATAAACGACACCTATAACATAGAAGACATCAACAAAGACTATATCCTCTTCCACCTTAGGGATGATGAAAAATCAAAAGAGTATCTAGTAAGGTACAACAGGCACTGGTCGAGCGCACATGTTATCCTAGTGACCGACCGGTTTAAGGGCCAGTATGATAGCCTGGGCCAGGCAAGACTTGGTCAGGATGGCCTTTATTATGTAAAAAACCACCTCCTTGTCCATGAGGGGGGCAGTCATGTTGAAAAGGCTACTCTTTACAAGCTTGACTTGTATGGTAACCACCAAGAAGTGGTTAGCCTGGACAACCAGGCTCTTGATGGCGTCTATCCTTATTTCTCTCTTTATATTGAGACCTTGGAAGACCAACTCATCATCAGGCAATACAAGGGTGACTCAAGCGCTTACTACCGAATCAACCAAGAGGACTTAAAAGTTGAGTTCTTGGGTCAAGTGATGAATGAATAACCGTTAAAAATTATAAGGGTAGGCCCAGATGGGTTTACCCTTTACTCGTGTCCTCCTCTCTAGACTAGCAGAGGCGATCGATTATTTTCACTTAATTGGTGTAATTAATCTCATTATTGGGTACAATAAGCATGGAGGTAGTCATGACAAATATTTTTACATTTAATCACATCACCCTAATCCAAGTAGGCTTTTTCATCATGCTTACTGTTAGCATCATCCAACTCAGTCAATACCTAACGGTTAAGTCAGAGAAAACGGTCAAAGACCTATTCTTAGGCAATGTCATTTATGCCTTGTTCTTCTTAACTGTATCTGTGGATATAGCTTTTAAGTCCCTATCTTTCCCTGTATTAGTCGCCGCCCTAGACCTAGGTGCTGTTATCTTTTGGGCTATGAGTTTTAACGCGTCCATGAGTAAAAAACAACCCCATAAACTCTACTTGGGACTAGCCCTGGCCAACCTAATCATTGCATACCTTATCTTTGAAGTTTCTGGTGACTTTATCCTGATAAGGGGGATCACAACCCTTTTAATTGCACTTATTATGTCGAATGTTTTATTTGCTATCATTCAATCAAAGGCCATGAGAAGCTTAAACTCCTTTAAAACAACTGTATTGTCCTTATCTGTTTTCATTTTACTTAAACTAGGTTTGGTTTACAGTCGTTTAGTTGCTATACCAAATGGCTTCAATCTATTTGATAGAAATCTTTCAATGACTTTCTTCACCTTCTTTTCCCTAGCCCTGGCCATATGGATTAATTTTACTATTACCTACATTGACCTTGAAACCAAGAACAAGCAACTCAGAAAAATCAGCTTGGTTGACCATTTGACTGACCTGCCCAACCGCCGGTCAATAGAGTCTAAGCTCCAAGACCTGATTCAACTCCACATTAGGGATAAAATTAACTTTTTCGTTATCCTCATAGACATCGATGACTTCAAAAAGGTCAACGATACTTACGGCCATGACTATGGTGACCAGGTCTTGATCGAACTGGGCCAGATCCTTAAAGACAATATAAGGACCATTGACCAAGTCGGTCGCTATGGGGGCGAGGAGTTTGTCCTTGTCGTCGTCGATGAAGAAAAGGAAAGTTTCTGCAAACGCCTACTTGAATCTATTAGCCACCACCAATTTACTCAAAAGAACATCCATATCACCATCAGTGGTGGTCTAGTTGCCATTAAGAGTAACGACAAGTACTTGGCCTTGAAGGACATCATCTCCCAGGCTGATAAGAACCTCTATAAGGCAAAGGAAGAAGGAAAAAATAGGATTGTTGAATAATTTATAAACACAATAAAAGCCCCTTGAGTTTACCATCACTTAAGGAGCTTTCTTTATTCAGGGTCCTACTTAGAATCCGGAATCTTCTTTCGGTGCCTTGTAGGTGTTGGATGTATAAGCCAAATAGAAATCAATATCAAAGTTATCTCCCGTAAGGATTAGACTTATTTTATATTCATCAAATTCCCATAGGGTTAAGTAGGTTAAATCACCTGTTGATATGGCAATTCCGTAATCACTTGGACTATTCTTCCATAGATCATCATACCAAATCTTATCTTCAGATGTGGGTTTACCAAACTTTTCAATTAGACCAGCTTGTACACGATAATAATCATCAATAAACTCTGTTTTATTGGTGTGTTTGTGAACAAAGGCATTCATTATACTATATAGTTGGTCCTGATCATTGATGTAATAGTAGAGATAAGTGTCAAAAGTTTGTATCTTTGAATAGTAGGCGCAAACACCGTCTTTTTCATAGTCGGGGTCTTTACCTTCATTTGATATGACCTGACTCCTGCATTCCCCCATGAACAAACCTCTGAAGGCATCTACTTTCTTGAGATTACCAGTATAGCGATACTCAGGCGTCTTTTCACCATTTACATACTTATACTCGTACTCCTTATAGGGATAATCGGATTCAAAACCTGCAACAATCCATTCTATCTCATCCTCTCCGGTCTCTTCTTCGACTACAATCACCTCCGACTGCCCCAATGAAATCGTGCTGGTTTGTCCTTCCCACCCAATTTCTTTGTCAAAGATTCCTGCTACCTTCCTTATTGGCAAATAAGTTGTGCCATCATAAAGGATACTATAAGGCACCATCTTGCCACTTTCATTTTCATAACTTTCACCAATAGAAGAAAACTTTTCACCATCAATGTTTATATTCACCCCATTGATAACCACTTCTATCGCTTCCTTAACCCCTCCAGTCGCAAATACAGTAAAGCCAACCAGCACAAATGTAGCGACTAGTATACCTGTTAGGAAACCCTTAATCCATTTCTTCATCCCTACCTCCTACTTACAAATTTCTTCCTAAAGCAAAGTATATCTCAAATTACTGTCAAATTGAATGAAGACTAGTAAATTCAAGATCACATCCGAAATAGTTTTACTCAAGTATTCCTACCCAATAAAATATACAAGAATCTATATCTCCTATAGTCTGAAATATAGGTAATCATATTTAAAGGATCTTTTGCTCATGTGTAGTATGTATCAAGCTTTCATACTAAGGTCTCAGGGTTAAAACCTAAGACACAGCTTCTTAAACACTTAAAAAACTCCTAGACAGGGTCTAAGAGTTTTACTATTGGTTTCATGAAATTCTCCCTTTTATTCCTACAAAGAATACTTATTTTTTACTAGTACATAAGCCATACAATAACAGTGAATCTTTAATACTACCCTTAATCAGAATAGGGTAAATCCATCTACTGTTTACATTGATCATGTTATCTTGTACTTATTAAGCTTCTTAAGTAACTCTAGAAGTGCTTTTTTTTCATCCTTTTCAAGAGTTGAAAACACAGATTCCAGCATGTTCAGATGTTTTGGGAATATCTGGTCAATAACCTCATGCCCCTTGGGGGTCAACTGAATGATAAACGCTCTACCATCTTCAGGATCCCTATCTTTTGTAATATAATCATTTTTAACTAGATTTCTGATGACCACAGTCATATTGCCGCTAGATGATAGTGACTTTTCAATTATCTCCTTGATATTCATCGGTCCAACATGATACAGGGATTCCAGAACACCAAACTGCGCTAGGGTCAACCCGTTCTCCGACAATAATGCTGTCAGTCTTCTTTCCTCAGGTTGCATGGAACGGCGCAATGCTATAACCAGTTTCAAATTCAGATCATGAAGCTCTCCATAACTTATTTTCTTTTGTTTCCTATTGTCCACCATACTCACCTCACATTTGTATATTCTTCCTCAAAGTATCATTTCCACATGAATATGTCAATGTCTATTGTGTAATCCATCGGTGTCCTTGTCATGAATAAGAGCAAGTGACGATCCATTTATCGCTTCCTTTTATCAATTGAAAATGGTTGATCATTCTGTTTAGTAGACATTTAGAATTTCACCTACTGGTTTTCTAAACCCTCTGATACGATCTGATTCCATATCCATTTTCCCGATTGTTATCATCAAAACAGGTATTTCATTCTCAGGCAAAGAGAGAATTTCTCCAACCTTTTGAGGATCAAAATAGATCATGGGGCATGTATCCCATCCCTTTTCTTTGGCCAATAACATGAACTGCATTGCAGATAATGAAGCGTTCCTTAACGCCTCATCATGCATGAACTGCTGTCCTCTAGATTCATACAAGCCATGAATTTGCTCAATTACTGCATTGTACTCGAATTGCTGGAGGATTCCCAGCATCAATGTGCCATTATAGATGCGTTCAGCATCCTTATACGCATCCATATTACCTGTTACAATGATTACACCAGATGCCAACTCAATCTTATATTGGCGTCCTGCTGCTTGAAAGATTTCGAGTTTTTTCTCCTGGTTGACAACCACATGGTATTTTGTGTGCTGTAAGTTAAAGCATGAAGGCACCAAGGGCATCAGTTCGAAGAGATCTTGAATGGTCTCATTATCCAGTTCAACTCCTGGAATAAACTTGTTTGCAGATCTTCTTGTTTTGATAATATCACTTACTGTATTCATAACTTCCCGTCCTTCCTAAAACGCTGAGATGGTCATATCAATTTGTTGGTTGGCCTTATGATGGATTTCATCGCCATCATCCTGTGCCATCGCAGTACCTTCCAATAGTATGCTGGCATAGTCTGTTACGCCCATAAAGCCCAGTACGGTCTTCAGATAGCTGTCACCAAACTCAAAGGGCGACAGCTCTTGACTAGAATAAACACCGCCTGAAGCGTGGATATGGAAAGCTTTCTTATCCTTCAATAAGCCTTTAGGACCTTGTTCTGTGTAATGGAATGTTTTCCCTGCAATCATCAAGGTGTCGATATACATTTTGACCTTGGGTGGCAATGAAAGGTTCCACATGGGTGTAACGAAAACATACTTGTCAGCTTCCATAAACTGTTCTGTAAATTGATTTATGGTATTAACTTTATGCTGCTCTAACTTGATCAGTTCATCAAAGGCTACACCTTCAGCTAATTTACCCCATCCAGAAAATACATCTTCATCGATAAACGGAATATCCAGATCATACAAATCCAATCTTGTTACTTCATCTTCAGGATTCATCTTCATATACTTCTGGATAAATGATTGACCAGCTTTTAAACTGTAGGAATATTGCTCCGACTTTGGATTTGCTGTGATATACAGTACTTTCTTCATAATCTTATTCTCCTTAATAAATGATTGTTTTCTTTTTTTTAACAAATTCTTCAACATACTACCCTCCAACTATCACTAGTTAGTGATATGTTTGTATTTTTTTACTCATCCATAAAAGATGAGTAAATATGACGAATGATTGATCTTAATGTTATTTTATCACTAATTAGTGATATGTCAATAGTTTTTCTGTATTTCTATGAATCCAAATACTTCTGGTACACCATGAGGAACAGAGGCCCCCGACGAACAGAATCAAAGATTCTATTCTATAACTTCTATATAATCCGATATCAATCTATAGTTTTCTTGGGAAGTTTACCTACCCCATGTATTTTCTTTTATCATGATTCCATCTCTTTTTTATATACTCTCCCTTCTCAATAGACTGGATTGGTTCTCTAACAAAAGATATGATCCCTTCCACTACTTCATTGAATGGTAATTCAACTCCCAATGTTTTCTTCGTGAAAACACTCCACCTTCTAATCATCTCACTACTCTCATATATTCTAGATATTCTTTCTAAGTTATCTACCGTGCATTCTTTCTGCCTATTCCTAAAGGTCTCAAAGATTGCCTTACTCAATGTTTCACCATCAAAATCATATCTTGACAAAAGGTAGTAGATATCATAATAATCCTTCATTCGGCTAGTAGTTTCCATTCGACTAAACATCGCTTCTAACTTTTCAGCGATTGTGGATTCAAGAGTATATGATTTAACATTAGGAGAATCAAAACTTTCTAATTGTGTTGGGATATTTACTGAGTCAATTTGAGGAATAATCACATCTCCTATACCAATATCAATGTCAAATGGCGTCCTTGTGTTCAAAATCCTTGCCACAATCTTTAATCTAATCCCAGGATACTTTTTTTGCTCAGTGATTCTCTCAGCCGATTTTACCTGTAATTCTATAAAACTGTTGTCTGTTTCAGTTTTAATTATATCAACAATCATAGCTTTCATCTCATCTATGTCATTTGATACTTGGTACCCTAAAAAGTCAATATCCATTGTTGGTCTACCGTCTAGATCATTGAATGCAAATAGAAATAAACCTCCCTTTAGAATCAAGCAGTTTTTATACTTTGAACATGACAATCTGCGTAGGAATTCTTCTTGGCAAAATAGTTGTAGTACAAACTGATAAGATAACTTTTTCTTTCTTGATTCATTTTTCAATCTTTGCAAAATCGACTTTTCATTCATCATTACATCCACATCCCTATAATTCGATCAACTTTCTTCATTATGTTCATAGCTTTAGCATAATCTATCAACTTAGTCATCCTCTTCTCTGAATCTTTAACATAAGCAAAAATGGCTTTATTGAAAACTTCCTTATCCATTTTCTTTTCATAACGAATTACATCACATATTGTTCTATCTCTATCAAATATCGATATTATATGTCCTTCATATTCTACCGTGCTTCTGCCAAGTTCTATGTATGCATCTATCAAGAAATAAAAATGCATGATTGGATAATCAATCTTATACTTTGATTTGGAATTGTTTTTACTAACTGCAACATGCCATGCATTTGGAACCCTATCTGAATATCCATAGATAAATAGAGCAGACTCTAGACAAACTACTCCTTCCGGGAATAGTTTGCTTATTATAGCAGCCTCTGATACAGGCAAATCATCAATCCATTCATAATATCCAGCCTTAATTTTTCCAACATAGCCTAACTTTATCAACTTATTTAAAGTCGTATTATGATACCCCTTAGAAGTAAAATCAGACAGTTTGATAACTCCACCGTGTTCCTTAAATATTTCCCTATACATTTCAATATTCACGTGAATTTCTCCTCTTTAAATTTCTCGAGCGGACCTATTTACATTATACAATATATATGTACATCTGAACAGTAAAAATGTCCTCTCAGAAATTTAGAAGAGGGTATTTTCACAATACTGAAAAAACAGAATTAATGAAAGATTTTAATATCTTTAATAAAATAAAATGTTAGAATTGCTTTGATTCTATGCTAAAAATGGAACACCGTGAGGGAACAGGGCCCTCGACGAACAGATTCGAATTATTATATAATTTATCTTACTATATCGTCCTAGAACTGTTGCAATTTCATTATATATATATATTATGGTTCTACAACTATCCATAGCAATCCATAACTTATTCGGGAAAAATTCGGGAATTTATCTAGTCTTTTTAAAGAAGGTCTCTCTGAACTCAAAATCCAGAGCCCTTCGGGGCGTGCGGGTTCGATTCCCGCTTTCGGCACCACATAAATATCGATCTTCAAGAGTTTTCTTGAAAGTCGCTGTTTTTATTTTTGTATTTTGCAAACATATTGCAAACCTTCATCTCTTCCTCAGATTCTTTATCTATTTACATGTTTGGTCTTAAGTTTATGTATTATCTTACAACTGAAAATGAATCAAATAAATTATAGATGCATTCAAGTTAGAATGCATCTATATTACTACAAAATTTAAACTGCGTGATGTTACTATTCTTACTTGAAATAAATATTATACGTTTGAGTGACATCCTAAGCGGACTTCTCATTTGTTACAATTAATGGTACTAATCATCAATATAATATAATCAGACAATTCTACCCTTACTACATTCAATTAATTTTATTTTTTTTTGTAAAGAATGAGATTAAATAAATTAACCATACTAATGCACAACCAATAATATTGAATATCTCATAATCTCCAAATCTTGCAAAAATGAATAGAAAACTAAATATAGCTGGAATAAGAATCTTTGGAATTTTAATTATCTCTCTACATGCCATAAACTCTAAGATAATTCCACCAAGTGTAATAAAAACAATTATTCTTGACATAATGATATACCTCCTTTAGTAGTTCTCATTTAGGTACTCGAAACATTTTCCAATACTGATATAACCATTAGTAGATACCATATTTTGAAGTTTTTCGTTAAGAACTGTACCATTTTTTAATCTATCTATTAACTCAATAGGTGATAAATTGTGCTTATACCAGAACTCTGCGTCACTGGCTACGCTTGCCGACAACAGTCTGATTCACATGTTTCAGACTTATGTTCCATATTACTTTAACACAAAACGACTCTACAAAACCACATCCCTGGCAAATTTAAGTTTTGAATAAAGCGATTATAAAACATACAAATGACAAATAGACTTTAAATATTCATTGGTTTCAATTTGTAAATGGTAAAATATTTTTGGACTATCACATTCAATTCTAAAGTTATTCCAAAACCTTTATATGAAGAGATTATTTTAATACCTATTTCATTTGTAATTCAAACTGAAAGTGTATTGTTATTGCATCAGAAAACTCTATAAGGATACCGTATTCGGGAAAAATTCGGGAAAGATCCCTCGCAAAAAAGAACCCCTAGATACAATCTAGGAGTTCCAATACTTCTGACACACCGTGAGGGACTCGAACCCCCGACGAACAGAATCAGCTATTCTATTCTATATCTTTCTATAATTTCTGTAACGTCTGAAAACAGTAAGTTTTCATCCTATAACTTCTGTATGAACTGATATCAATCTATAACTTTGTTGGGAAAATGTTGGGAATGTTGTCAACATGATATTAATCTAAAAATAAAATTCTCATTACATAAAGTATATTTTGGACCTTTCATTTTTTTCTTAACCATTTCAAGGTCTACACTTTTATTATTTTTTAGTTTGAAATACCTGTCTAGATTGCTAGAATCAATTGCATTCCTTGAAGTTATAACTCCAACAAAATCGTAATCTGAATCGTGATAGGCTAATGTTGCATCCCCATGGCTATCATTGCAAAGGAGATAGCCTCCCTCTTTCAGAAACTTCTTGCTATCTTGACCAATAAAACCAGCGTATTGAGATATGATCAAGTCATATTTACCTTTAAGAGAGACCTTTCTATAATCTTCACCAATGAACCCTATTATTGATTTTTGATTATAATACTTATTTTTTTCAATGTACTCGTCAATAACTCGGACCTGTCAAGTTCTCTGTGTAAATTATTTTAGTACCTAAGGTGTTGAGTAATCCGGTCCTCAAATATCAGGACTAGTTCATTGAGTACCTTGGGCCAATTGTGAACGGGCCTATACCAAGTACTTTGAATATCGTTAATTCTCAAAAACAGCAACTTAAAGAGTGACATTTCATTCGGAAATGCGCCTTTTCTATTGGTTACTTTTCTGAGCTGGTTATGATAGCTTTCAATCGTATTCGTAGTATAGATTATTTTTCTAATATTCTCAGGGTAAGTAAATAGGTTTT
>Ga0209272_10000110_pt1 | contig 102927 bp, 77 predicted proteins | sample tdDd002_FD_187125 | JGI IMG/M metagenome (GOLD analysis project Ga0209272, IMG submission 187125) | Marine sediment microbial communities from the Atlantic coast under amendment with organic carbon and nitrate - tdDd00.2 (SPAdes)... | ecosystem: Environmental > Aquatic > Marine > Coastal >...
CCTTTCCCTCTCTTTGGTAAAAGTATTTAACATGGCTAACATCATTGCCATAGTTTAATGTGTCTATCCTTGGATAATCCTGTCCAAATAGTAAACACGGCACTAAATTTAGTAAGGTGTAGATTGCTGATCTCATAATTACTGGTAACGGTTTTAATATGGGGCGTTTGGCATTCCTGCGCTCAAATCTTTCAATTTACAACGACATTTTTTAATTGCTATCATCTTCAATTTTAGCACTATTCGCTAAATGCACTATATTTTTTGTTGTGAGGCGTACTTTAGGGTTATTATCAAATTTATTAAATCTCTAAATGTATCAACCTCTGGAATAAACATCATTTTGTCATTTCCCTCAAATTCTTTACTATTCAAATATCCAGTAAAAAGAGCAATTCCGATCAGAGACAGAGGAATATACCAAATCGAATTCCACTTCATTGAAATAAATATGGTAATAATTCCCAATATCCAAGCAATCAAATTAAGGGTTTCAAATTTGGTTTTTGCGGTCTTAATTTCTGTAATGACCCCTGTAAAATTCTTATTGATTTGTTCCAGAAAAATCCCAAAGTCTTTTTTTAAATATGGTTCAATTTTAGAAGAAGGTTTTAAATCAGCAGTATCCATTCCTCTTTTCGCAAAGTTTGTTTTAATAAATCTGAAAATTGCTGCAGAAATACATTCATTTCCTAAGACTTTTACAGGAGAAATAACTTCAAGTCTAGCATTTTTCGAAATTAGATCACAAACTTTATGCATGGTCATTTCGTTTGCAGGTTCTAAAACACGATACCAAGTATCATCAGAAATATTAATCTGAAATTCAATATTCAAGTATCTACCGAGTTCTTTCCATTCTATGAGATCTCCAGCTAATCTCCAATCTTGCACAGTAGAGTCTAAGGTTAATTCTGCATGTGGATCCGCTTCTGGATCAAACCAAGAGCTCAATCTGTGACTTTCCTTAAAGATGAAGAATACATCCTCTTTTGATAAATTTTGATATTGGACTTCCATGGTTATCTGGTTTTGTATGCCTCACAACTTATATATAAAACGCATCTATACACTTTACAAGCCCCTATAGGGTATGTAAAGTGAGTAAAATTGCTTTTCGCCTATGAAACTACAAAACAATAAAGTATCCACAAAAAATACCTATGATTAATTTACAGCAACTTATAATTTAACGAAATAAAAGACAATGCAGTCTTGTTTGTGGAAGGATACAGCGAGTGAGGCTCTCAGATAATTACCTTTATTCTTAGCATTTAAATTGCTTTGGCATGTTTACTTTCTTAGCAGTCGTCGTAATTTTTTATACTACATTAACAATCTATAAATCGTCTTGCTTTTGATTTCTACAATCTAAACTTAATTACTATCTAATTTTGCATTATTATAAACTACCTTAAGCCTAAGCCTTACAATATTCGCTCAATTATCTTTTGATCTAAAGTCTTTTCTATACTCTTTAACCCAATTTCCATTGGTCGTCAAGTCGATTTCCATACTCCTTAACCCAATTTCCATTGGTCTTCAAGTCGATTTCCATACCTCCTTAACCAATTTCCATTGTCCTTAAGTCGATTTCCATACCTCCTTAAGCCAATTGTCATTGGTACTTAAGTCAATTGTCATACCCCCTTAAACGAATTGTCATTGGTACTTAAGTCAATTGTCATACCCCCTTAAGCCAATTGTCACTGGTACTTAAGTCAATTGTCATACCCCTTTAAACCAATTGTCATTGGTACTTAAGTCAATTGTCATACCCCCTTAAGCCAATTGTCATTGGTCCTTAAGTCAATTGTCATACCCCCTTAAGCCAATTGTCATTGGTACTTAAGTCAATTGTCATACCCCCTTAAGCCAATTGTCATTGGTACTTAAGTCAATTGTCATACCCCCTTAAACCAATTGTCATTGGTACTTAAGTCAATTGTCATACCCCCTTAAGCCAATTGTCACTGGTACTTAAGTCAATTGTCATACCCCTTTAAACCAATTGTCATTGGTACTTAAGTCGATTTCCTTAAGTCCTCAATTCAATTGAAATTACAACGAATATGATTTCCAATTGGCTCTACTTATATTGTGTTTTCTTATAAGCAATTTCACATGCTCACTGGATCTTTGCAATTGCTATTGGTATCACTTCCAAATCAAGCTACTTGATCTTTACATTACAATTGTTACTTATTGGCAACTTCTACCTTCCTTCCCACTCGCCGTAGAACTCCTCAAGGTATTGTTCCATAAATGTGTGGCGCTTTTCAGCCATAGCTTTACCTGCTTTGGTATTCATACGATCTTTCAGTAACAATAACTTCTCATAAAAATGATTGATGGTTGGTGCTGTACTGTTTTTATACTCCTCCTTTGTCATATTTAAATTGGGTGCAATTTCAGGATTGTAGATCTCCCTGTTTTTGTGCCCACCATAATTAAAGGTTCGTGCGATACCAATGGCACCTATAGCATCCATACGATCGGCATCTTGTATCACATCCAATTCCAGTGATGTAAACTTTTGAGCCTCTTTTCCTCCTTTAAATGAGATGTTGCTAATGATATTCTCAACATGAACTATTACTTCCTCATCAACTTGTACCGACTCTAAAAATGTTCTTGCCTTTTTAGGACCAATGCTCTCATCTCCATCGTGAAATTTAGAGTCAGCAATATCGTGCAACAAAGCTCCCAATTCTACTATAAACAAATCAACATCCTCCTTTTTGGCAATCTGTCTGGCAGTTTTCCAAACCCGATAAATGTGCCACCAATCGTGTCCTCCTTCAGCATCAATTAGTGTTTGTTTTACGAATTCTATGGTTTTATCTATGATAATCTGAGCTTTCATTCTTTTGTTTTTTGTTTGTGATTAAGCGAAGATAATTAAAATGACAGGATACGATGGGACATCTGTCCTTTAGTATCACTCCCCTTCTCCTATTTCATCTCTTTTCTAAGCAAAAACTACTACGGATAGTTTTAGAAATATTCTATACTAGAACAGTCAAAACTCTTCGTACTAGAATCTTAAAGCAAGATCATTTTTACAGATTTAAATACATAGAATAAAATAAGGCTGAATTGTATACATTTACCGAATATTTACCCCTCATCTACCCTAAGGTCTATTTGTATTCCTTATTCTAGAATAAATTTTAAATATGACCATTCAAATTATAGAAGTACAAAATAAACGCCAACGCAAAGCCTTTGTTAATTTCCCTTACGAACTCTATAAAGACAACAAATTCTGGGTTCCTCCTATAAAGTCTGGAGAGTTGGAATTGTTGCTTCCCGAAAAGAATCCTGCCTTTGAATTTTGTACCGCTAAATTTTGGCTTGCTTATCAAGACAATAAAGTTGTGGGTCGTATTGGTGCTATTGTTAATCAACTAGCCATTGATAAAACTGGTGAAAAAATGGGGCGAATCACTCGTATGGAGTTTATTGATGATCCTGCCGTTTCGAAACAGTTATTTACAGTTGCTGAAAATTGGCTGAAAGAAAAAGGTATGATTGGTGCAATGGGACCTCTTGGTTTTTCCAATCTCGATCATGCTGGAGTATTAATCGAAGGGCATGAATGGCTCCCTTCTATCGCCTCTGATTATCATTTTGCATACTATCAGAATCATTTTGAAAATTCCTCTTATCTGAAAGAAATAGATTGGCTGGAGTTTAGAATTAGCTTGCCTGAAGAAACACCAGCAAAAGCAAGTCGTTTGGCTGATTTAATTCAAAAACGACACCATTTAAACATCCTTAATTTCACCACTAAAAAGGAACTGGAACCGTATAAGGAAAAGATTTTTAACGTATTTAATGATGCTTTCGCTGATCTGTTTGGCACGTTTAAATTGCCCGAGAAATTAATTCGATTCTACGTTTCAAAATATTTCCCAATTCTGAATCCTCGATACGTAAAAATCATAACGAGTCAGGAAGATCAGTTAATGGGCTTTATTATTGCGATTCCTTCCTTATCAAAGGCAATGCAAAAAGCGAAAGGGAAACTCTTCCCATTCGGATGGTGGCACATTAAAAAGAGTCTAGAGAATCCTTGTGAAATGGATTTAATGCTTACTGGTGTAGATTACAAATCTCAGAAATTAGGTTTTGTTTCGATATTAATGAATGAATTGCTAAAAACATCAAATGCCGATGGATTACGATTTGCTGAAACCACGGGAATGTTAGAGAATAATTATGTAGCCATTCAATTGTGGAAATCTTTCGATCATGTACAGCACAAACGCAAGCGTTGCTATCGTAAGATGTTCTCTTAATTGCATTTGTAAACCAATGAAGGAAAAGAAACTTCCCCATTTGAATGATAATGATCCGTCGGTTCTGCAGTTAAGCATTGAAGCTTTGCAAAAGGAATTGGATGTCGTAAAACAAGAAACTCTTGCCTTTGAAAACATCCTTCGTGCTCGTTTAACCAATGAGATTGTAGAGTTGCAGGAACTCACTGTTCTATATAAACAGCAGAAAAAGGCTAAAAAAGAGAAACGATTGGAACAGAAGCGACGCGGGAAGAATTATCGCGAACCCATCGGTCTTAAGCCTTTACCTAAAAGTAATACTAACGTATCTAAACCTGAGGAAGCAAAAGAAAAAAAGCGCTTGTACCGTGAAGCCATGTTACATGTTCATCCCGATAAATTCTCAATGAATGAAGATAAATTGGATTTGGCTACTGATGTTACCTCTAAGCTAATTGATATTTATCACACAGGAAGTTTGAATGATCTGCAGTTATATCATGCTCATATATTTAGTGGCAATGCGCTTCATCAAACCTTTGATGTTTCCCAGGAACTTCAGAAAACACCAACTCAAGATCTGTATCTTGAAAAGGAAAAGGCACGATTGGAAGGGTTATTAAAAATAGCAAAGAGTCGACGAACCTATATTGTTCTTAAGGAATATCCCGATCCTCTTTTGTTTGTTGAGGAATTACAACTGTATTATGCAGACAGAATTGCCAAGTTCAGAAAGCGCACCCGGAAAGCAAAAATTCCCCCGGAATAGATCCCGGGGCAGAATATTTTCTTCAATTCTATTAGCTGCTAATTACAGCTGTTGTAGTTGAGGTGGTTATAAGCATGATGACCACAGCCATTAAAGCATCGTGAATTTCTTTCACCGCTTTTCCTACTTCGGAACTTAGCTGTGCTTCTTCAATAATTGCTTTTATCTTCTTTTTGTACTCCTTCGCTCTTTCTTTTCCAAACACTTCTTTATTAAGATCACACATATCAATAAGACTTATCAACATGGCTTCCTTTGAGCTAATTTCTCGCTGATTTAAAAGAATATCATTCAAGCGTTTTCTCAATTCGTTTTCGGGCTTGGCATTTTTAGTCGGATATTTATCATTAGAAAATACCCAAAGAATCTTTTCCTCTCTTCTGGTTAAAATGCCATCATCTATCAGCTTGTTTACAGTTTCATCCTTGATATGATCTGCCTTGTTTCCCATCATCTCAACCCAAGTTTGAATCTTTCTTTTCTTTTTCGAATTGCGAATCATATCCAAAAAGTAATCCAATAAAATATCATTACAACTAGCACTGGATTTTACTTCTATCTTCTTCTCTTTAATCTCAATTCTTTCTTGTAAGGATAATTCAAGAATTACAGCCCCAGCCAATCCGTAACCAAAAGAGAAAGAGTCGGCAACAATACTTCCCTTATCATCATCTAATGCAAGAAGGGTTAACTGATCAACTAAATTTAGATTCATATCTGTATATAATTTAAAGATTAAGGCTAATTTACTAATTATGTCGCACAAAAAATCCCAATAGATGTTAAATTTCTATTGGGATTTCTCTGTACGGACACGCCATAGCATTTATCCGTAATGACATGCCGTGGCATGTCACTACTAGTATCCTACACCCGCAGCCATAATGTTGTTCGGATCGAAAGCATGGCAAGGTGTTACACCGTGTACCATATCACATTTAGGGCAATGTCCCTCGAACTCTTCCATAGTGAAGGTTTCTTTACATCCGTGACACTCAATGTCCATAGGCATTGGCATCAATTGCTGAGCAAAACCCATCATTCTTACCTTGTCAACTACTTGTTGTCCATTTTCGAAACTTCCTGCGCAACCGTCATGCATAACTATTTCCTCCTTTTAATAGATTTAAAATTTAAGATCTCCTCCAATTTCAAAATCTGATTTTATTTTTTTATTCTTAATTTCTAATTGATAATTCTTAATTCAACACTAAAACCCAATGTCTTCTTTACGGATAATCTCTCCGTGGCGTAAACGAGTTCTCATGTTCTGAATTACAGAATCCATTCTTTCCAATTCCGATAATAGGTTTTCCTCTTCTCCACTAGTTTCAATTACTTTATGAATTCCACCATTTTTAATTACGATACGTCTGTCACCCATTAGTGCTAGAATTGGATCGTGAGTTGCCATCAGTACAATTTTCTCCTCTCCAACCAATAATTCCAATGCTTTCTTACGATCGATACCTGCATTCTCAATCTCATCAATCAAGATAATTGGCGATTTACTTAAGATCGCTGTATCTGCAATCATCAAGGCTCTCGATTGTCCTCCACTCAAACTGGTAATTGGTGTATCCAAACTAAATTTCTCCCCAGCCAACTTATTTGCCTGATCAAAAATTTTCATGATCACGCCTTCCACATCCTCAACCAGTCTACTCTGTGCATGCAGTTCAATAAACTCGTATACCGAAAGATCCATTACAAAGTTCATGTTCTGCGATAACTGAGCTACCAATTTATGACCTGATGTCACACGCCACTTTTTATCTCCTTTTTCACCATTCACCAAAACAGTTCTTGATGTTGGTGTATCGTTATGAGCTACCCACTCAATATCTGCTAACAATCTACTTTTTCCCGATCCCGTTGGACCTACAATACAAACAATCTCACTCTTGTTAATGGTTAACTCTCCAAACTCTTCTCTTTCTCCTGATTTGTTGGTTCCAGGCAATAAGGTGATGCTATTTACACCTTCATCCTCATCTTCACCAAGGAATTGCAGCATTTGGCTAATGTATTCTGTCATAGAATTCAATACCTGAGCCTTATCCATTGCACGATTTTCCTTTTCTTCTTCATCTTCCAGAATGTTAAGGAAATCATCTAACTTTTCGTTGATTTGTCCATCAACATCCAGTGTATTCTCTTCGAAAAACCCTGGAAGAAATGGATACTCCTCGAACAAATCGGCAATTGTTTTTTCTTGTATATCTTGTATTGTGATCATTTGTTGCTTTTTTTAATCCACCAGCTAAAGCAGATGGCAAGTGAATTGGAACTTGTTACTTTCTCCTTATTACTTTTTCCCCTTCTTATCTTCCATATCTATTTTACGAACATTACCCATTTGGTAACTCTCACCAATTCTGGTTTCGCCTAAACAGTATGAACAAAGTGCCGATGGCATTGAGAATCGTAACTTTTCACCAACTAAAGTTTTCACCTCAATTTTTTCATCATATAATAAAGTACTCAACTCATAAGCTCCCTGACCTGTTAATCCATTTACATGCATAATACTTGCTCCAGGATTTACCGTATTCACTCTCGATGCGAATACTTCTCTCTCCGCCTGTGAAACAATATCGCCTTTTGTAATGATAACGATATCTGCAGATTTCAACATGGGTCCAATTTTCTTTGGAGTATTGATACCACTTAAGTTATCAATCACACAAACAGCAGTTACACTTTTCACATAGGGAGAACAACGGTTACATAAACCAGCACTCTCAGTAATTAAAATATCCAAGCCTTCCTTAATTCCCCACTGGGTAACTTCCTCAATATTACTTACGAAATAATGATCAGGACAAAGAGAACCAGATAATCCTTTCTTCACTTTAACTCCTGCTTTCTCATATAAAATATCATCATCGGTATAAAGACAATCAAATTTTACGACGCCCACTTCCAATCCGCGCTTTTGGAATGAATCAATGGTTTTCAAAATCACCGCTGTTTTTCCTGATGATGGAGGTCCTGAAACTGTAACTAAGTTCATATCTGGTGTTGTTTTTCTGTTAGTGTTTAATAATTAATCGTTATTGGGAGCATAATTTAAAGGTCCCATATTTGCAAACGATTCATCCTGTATGGACTTTTTAAAGATAGTATCACATTTTGTAATTAACGAACCGATATCGTTACTATTGATGTAATCCCAACCTAACCACATGAATTTATTCTCTTCCGGTAATCTGTTATCTACATTTGGATTGATGCTTGGAAACAATCCCTGGTGTGATAGAATCTCACCAACACCTTCTGAAGCAAAGAAATCGATAACCGGCTGTGTTTTATCCAATCTATCCTCTTTTGTCAACATGAAAATCGGGCTGATAATCGCTCCATCTTCAGGCCAAACCGCAACCATAGGTCCTCCTACTTTCACCATTTTGGTAAAGAAATAAGGCATAATTGTAATTGCAGGCTTTTGATTCTTTTTGGTATGTGATTTCACCATCTGTGAAGGATGCATACTTTCCAGCAAACAAGCTCCTAATCCTCTTACTCCCTCTTCTCCATAAGCTTTGTAGATATGAAGTAACATAGAGTTAAACAAATCAAAATCACTAATAGGTAAACTTACGCTTCTCTTAAATTCTGGTTTAAAAATATCTGCCCATGTACGAGGAACTGGTCTGTCTCCTAATTCATCCTTGTTTACAAGAAAAACTGCCGGCACAACACCAATCATCGAGTAATGTCCTTCCGGATCCTTCAAGCAAATTTCATCATTGTCAAAATCTTTGTTCAAGCGATCGAAACCAGTACTATCTTTAAAAACACCCTGCTTCTTGAATTTTCCCATCAACTTTTCGTCAAAGAACAAATCAAAACCTGCTGAGATAAAGATATCTGCCAAATTATCTGCATTATCCTGATTGATTACATCATCGATCAACCAATCCAATCCCATTGAAGCAGCCTTTAAATCATATACTATTTCATTCTTGTGCTCCTTTTCATATCCCTCAATAAAAGAATCTATTCCTTCAACCAAAGGAACTCGCACCGGACAAGGCAATAATCCTTGAACATGAACAGAATCTTCCTTTTGCTCTTTCGTCTTCTGATTTAAATCACCATCAACCTGACCACGATTCGAATCAATCCCCTCAACCAATAAATCGGTAAAGGTCTCCACATTTAATTTTTTCATTTTAAGAGCAACCTCCAGAGAAAGTGATTTCCCAAACAAAGCTCTTTTCTTTTCATCCTCTAATTGCTTGAATCCGTTTGATACGAAAATTTTCACCGTTTCCGGATACTTCGTACAAATCTCAAGTAAACTATCTGTGGTTTTAAAATATTGATTCTCCATTTTGAAACAGATTTTTAATGATTTCTTGGTACAAATGTAGATCTAGACCGAAAAAAAAACTGTAACCGATGTTACACTATTCATTTTTCTGCGTACAACAGGTAAAAACTCAACAATGAGAAAATCATTTTTATATGACTAAACGCTTAATTAAAATGCCTAAACAGCTATTTATATTGATTAAATTTCATTTGTGCTTTTTTTCAAGTATATTTATAACAGAAATTAAAGCACGATATTTTAAAATTATCAGTCAATTTTCAATCAGAATGATAGATGCAAATAACATATTTAGTACTTTAATCAAAAGAATTATTGTAATTCTTACTCTTCTGATTTCGCCTTTTTCGCTGCTTGCACAAACCGATCTTGTAAAAATAGATTCCGATTATCAAGTCATGTATTGCTCAGCAAATAATGGCATTGTTGAGTCGGCTCAAGAAATAAAACTTCTCATTAAAGGTCCAAAAAACAAAAAATGGTTTGTTAGTTACTCTATTAATAACAGTCCTGCAATGATTTTAAATGGGGATAAAGGAATTGAAGTGTCGGAATATCAAATCTCATTTTTTTTAAGAAATTTTAGCAATAGAATACAAGATTATACCATAGAATTAAAAGAAGCCTGGCTGGAAGATTTAACACCACTTACTATCGATGAGGGAGCTGAATCTGCAACCATTCAGGTTTTACCACTTGCAGCCCCTGAATTAAATGATTATTACCCAAAAGCAAAAACAAAATCAACACAAAACTATTCAGCACTAATTGGAAAAAACTCTTCTTATTCATTCATACTTCCCGATGGTGCCGAATTAATTAATGATAAAAGTAAAATCTCAGCGTCTAGCCAAGAAGTTGATCTTAAATTAAAATGGCCAGATAAAGAGGGAAACCATCTATTAAAATTAATTGAAACAGATGCTTTCGGATGTAATAGCGATACCATTTATGCTGGAGTAGAAATTGTAAAATCGTTTCAGGTAGATTTAGGTAATACCAAGTACATTTGCGAAGGAGATGAAATTACACTTCAACCAGAAATTGATCTTCCTTCTGACTATTCGTTCAAATGGAATACCGATGCTACTAGCAAAGAGATTCATGTATCCGAACAAGGAAATTACGAGCTAACTGTAACCGATTTAACTGATGAGCAAGTTGTAAAAGCAAACGTTCAGGTGGTAAAGGTCAAATCCCCTGAAATAAATATTCCTGATTATTTAGCATTCGAAGGTGATGAAAACACAATAGATATTTATTCAGACGGATGCTCTTACCTTTGGAGTGATGGTTCTACTAAGAGTTACAATTCTTTTACTGAATCTGGAGACTATTCGGTAATAAAAACATCTTCCCAAGGATGCTCTACTAGCAAATCGTTTAAGTTTAAATCATCTGACGATCTTTTCACGCTTGAATTACCAGATGTAATTCACATGTGTGGTGAAGAAAAAATGTCACTTAGTCCAAGTCTATCCATAGATCAGGATTATACTTATGAATGGAATACAGGCTCAACCGAATCAACAATTCCAATTGATACCGAAGGTATTTATCAGCTTACAGTTACCGATCCTGATGGCTTTAAAAAATCTGCTAAAACTGAAATTTCTTATCACATGAATCCTATTATTGATTTAGGTGCTGATTTGATTCTTTGGGACGGAGAAACAACTGTTTTAGATGCTCAAAATCCTGGAGCAGATTACATTTGGAACAATGGAGAAACCACTCAGACAATTACAATTAATAGCGGTGGTGTCTTTGTTGTTGAGGTTTCAGATCAGTACGGCTGCTCGAATAAAGATACTATTATTGTAGATTACAAACATGGACAAAAATTTGGAGTGTTTCTTGGTGAAAACCAATCCGTATGTCAGGGGGATTCGGCATTTGTTACTGTACAGATTGAAGGTAATCCAGTTTATCCTCTTACTTACAACTGGGTTAATTTAAATCAAGACTCACCTGAAATTTATTTAAAAGAAGATGGAGAATACTGTGTTGAAGTAAGTGATGCCAATGGCAATATTGAAACAAGTTGCATTGACATTGAGGTACTACCTGTTCCCGAAGTAAATTTAGGAAAAGATCTGGTTTCCTATCCTGATAAAGGAATCGTTCTTGATGCAGGAACGCCAAACTGTTTTTACACATGGTCTACAGGTGAAATCACTCAGAAAATATCTGTCAATACAGAAGGAATTTACTGGGTGGAAGTAAACAACGAATTCAATTGTACCGCAAAAGATAGTATTGAAGTAGGATTTGTTGAAGATTATCCATTTGTTGGATTACCAAAGGCATTCTCTCCTAATGGGGATGGACACAATGATAAATTATTTATTAGAGGTTCCGATTTTAAGGAAGCTACCCTTATTATTTACAACAGGCTTGGGCAAAAACTATTTGAAACCAAGAGTATTAATACTGGTTGGGATGGTTTTTTTAAAGGTGAAATGCAGGATATAGATGTTTACATCTACGTTCTGGAAGTAACCTATTTAGACGGTCGATCTATTCTGAAAAAAGGAAACGTAGCACTTCTTCGCTAATTGCACTTTTTATTTTACTTAAAGTTGACTAAATTAGTTTTTGATTTAAAACTAACCCACTATTCACATGCTCATTGCTAAAAACCTCAGCAAATCTTACAAAGAAGTTAAAGCGCTATCAAATGTTAATTTAGAAATTCAAAAAGGTGAATTGTATGGAATGCTAGGACCGAATGGTGCTGGAAAAACAACCACCATTAGCATATTGAGTTCTTTATTAAAACCTGATACCGGAGACATTCTATACAACGGAAAATCACTATATAAAAACCTATCAAGTTGTAAAAAATTAATTGGTGTGGTTCCACAGGAAATTGCTCTATATGAAGATCTAACCGCAGAAGAGAATTTAAAGTTTTGGGGAACAATGTATGGAATTAAAGGCAGTAAACTTCAAAATAAATCGGATGAACTGTTAGTGTTCCTTGGTCTATCTGATCGAAAAAATCATAAAATAAAAACCTATTCTGGTGGGATGAAACGAAGAATTAATATTGCTGCTGCCCTTCTTCATGAACCAGAAATAGTTTTTATGGATGAGCCGACCGTAGGTATCGACCCTCAAAGTAGAAATCTAATTTTTGAAGTGATTGAAGAGCTTCACTCTCGAGGACTAACAATGATTTACACCACACATTACATGGAAGAAGCCGAGAGGTTGTGTGATAAAATTGGAATTATTGATGAAGGAAAAATAATAGCTGAAGGAAGTTTGGATCAACTCAAAAAAGCATCGACGATTAAGGAGGAAATCCACATGAAATTTCTAAATCCTCAAAAGTCTGATTTGAACGATTTACAAGAAAAATACAAGACTCAGCTACAAATTCAAGAGAACAATATGACTTTTTCCTCTTCTCAAGCTAATGCCGATCTTCCAGAACTAATACAAGCTTGTGCGAATTCAAATATCCTACTAGACAAAATAGACATTCGCAGCTTAAGTCTGGAAAGTATCTTCCTTGAATTAACCGGAAAATCATTAAGAGACTAACTTTCAACCCAAAACTTCACATCTCATGTTTACTATAGCACTCAAAGACATCAAACAATATTTCAAGGATAAAACTGCTGTTTTTCTATCAATTCTTCTTCCTATCGCATTAATGACCATTTTTGCCTTAATGTATGGAGGTATTGGAAAATCTAAAGAATCACGACCGATCACCTTATTATTTTCTGATCAGGACAATACGGAATTGTCAAAAGAAGTTTATACCACATTAAATGAGGAAAAAGGTCTTCAGTTAATTTCCAAAACTTATCCGGAAGCTGAAAAACTAGTAAAAAAAGGAAAAAACAGTGCTGTATTGGTTCTTTACAAAGGATTTCAGGACTCTGTTGAAACTGGAAAAAAGATACCTATGGAATTGTTTTACGACGAAGCCAAAGAAATAGAAATAGGATTACTTCAACAAGCTTTATGGTCAAACCTATTCGGTGTTACCATGAAAAAAGGAATTAAAGGTAAAGTAAATACTTGGATTAGAGAGAAAAATCCAGATATGGCAGAATCTGAAATCGAAGACATTCAGGCACAAGTTGCAGAGCAATTCGAAGGATTCAACAATTCTGATGAATCTTCGGAAATAGAAGAAAATTCTGAATTACCAATGACAGCTCTTGTTGGAGAAAAAAAGAATGGAAATCTGGGATTGGTTCAAGCTATTGCTGGCATTGCGATCATGATGCTTTTGTTTAGCGTTTCAGCAAGTGGTGCTTCCCTACTCAAAGAGAAAGAAGACGGTACATTTAGACGATTACTCGTTGCTCCAGTAAGTCCTTCAGGAATCTTGTATGGCAAAATGCTTTCCACTCTTTTCATGGCAATTCTGCAACTTACCGTAATGTTTCTTTATGCGTGGTTAGCTTTGGGCTTAGACATATTTATTAATCTTCCTGCTCTTGTGCTAATGATTGTTTGTGCAGCAATTGCCTGCTCAAGTTATGGAATATTCATGGCATCTGTTTGTAAAAGCAGAAAACAAGTTGAGAGTTTATCTACACTAGTTATTCTACTTATTTCGGCACTTGGTGGGAGCATGATGCCTCTTTTCTTTATGCCAGCAATCATGAAAAAACTTGCTGTAGTTTCAGTAAACTATTGGGCTATGGAAGGTTTTTTCGATATTTTCTGGAGACAATTACCACTGATAGATATACTTCCTAAAATGCTAATTTTATTAGGCATTGGTGCTATTCTAACTACAATTGCTGTTATTAGCTTTAAAAGAAATTTATTGAAAATGGTATAAGTAATTAAAGAGTAAATGAGGAGTTAGTGAATGAGTATCTTTTTTTATTCAAATAACTCATTCATTAAATAAAAAGACAATTTCCTCTTTTTCTATTTGAAGATTGATTGGAAAGCCTTATTATTGAGGAAATATTTAAGAAAACAATAATGCTCTATCAACAACTATCTCAATCGCCAGTCTTCAGAGGGATAAATCCTGAAGAACTGGAAATACTTCTTAATAATGCTCAATATCAAATTAAAAAATATACAAAAGGCGATATGGTTGCCTTTAGGGAAGACAGGTGCGAAAATTTAATGATAGTGTTACAAGGCAGCGTAAAAGGAGAAATGCTTGATCCATCAGGAAAAAGCATTAAAATTGAGGATATTATGGCTCCTTACCCAATTGCATCTGCATTTTTATTTGGTCAGAGAAATCAATTCCCTGTAAATGTAACCGCAAATGATAATGTGGAAATATTTTCATTGGCAAAAGCTTCTGTAGTAGATCTTTTTCAGGATAATAAAACTTTCCTCATCAATTACCTGAATTTAATTTCGAATAGAAGTCAATTTTTAGCTAATAAACTCATGTTTTTAAACTTTAAAACCATTAAAGGAAAGTTGGCTAACTATATATTAAAACTAGCTGCCCCCGATAAAACAGAAATTACTCTTCCTAAATCGCAATCTGAAATGGCACAGTTTTTTGGTGTTACAAGACCATCCTTTGCACGTAGTCTTAAAGAAATGGAACAAGAAGGACTTATTGAAACCAATAGAAGAGACATAAAAATCCTAAACAAACAAAAGCTTATCAGGCTTCTTCAACAATAAATCATTTTTTTGAAAGAAGATGTTACTAAAGCATTTCAGAAAAAAATTTATTCTTAATTTTGTGGGCTGAAAAACAAGGCTAATCAAATTTGACTTTGCTGATCAAATTGCTTATTCTGTCTTTCAACTTTTTGTTTTACTCAAAGTTGAGCGATACAAAGAGAATTTAAAGTCTGAAAATGCAAAATATTCAAAATCATAAAGAATGCACAACAAAACCAACATTACTGACAAGATTTTTTGGGTAGGAACAAACGACCGTAGAACCCACATTTTTGAGAACTACTGGCCACTACCTAAAGGAGTTGCCTACAACTCGTATGTTATCGTTGATGAAAAAGTTGCCATTGTAGATACTGTTGAAAAAGGTACAATGGATGAATATTTAGATAATATCGAAGAAGTTCTTGATGGACGTAAGGCAGATTACCTAATTGTGAATCACATGGAGCCAGATCACTCCGGATCGATTCGTTCTTTGGTTGAGCGCTACCCGGAAATGCAAATCGTTGGAAACAAAAAAACATTCCCAATGTTAGAACGTTTCTACGGAATTAAGGCAAACCTTTTGGAAGTAAGAGAAGGAGATCAAATAGATTTGGGAGAACACATGTTAAATTTCCATATGGTTCCAATGTTACACTGGCCAGAAACCATGGTGACTTTTGAATCAAACAATGGAATTCTTTTCTCTGGTGATGCGTTTGGAGCTTTCGGTACTCTTGATGGTGGTATTTTCGATGATGAATTGGATTTGGATTACCTTGAAGAAGAGATTAGCCGCTACTATTCAAATATTGTGGGTAAATATGGTCGTCCAACTCAAAATGCACTTAAGAAACTAGGTGGTTTAGATATCAAAATGATTTGTGCTACTCACGGTCCAATCTGGAGAACACACATCGCTGATATTGTTGCTAAATATGACAAGTGGAGTCAGTACAAAACTGATGAAGGTTGTGTTATTGTTTATTCTTCGATGTATGGAAATACTGAAAAGATGGCAGACAATATCGCTCGCCAATTGGTAAAAAGAGGCATCAAAAAAATTCGTATTCACGATTCTTCTAAAACACACCCATCTTATATCATTAATGATATCTTTAGATTTAGAGGTGTAATTTTAGGAAGTTGTGCATATAACGGAGATGTTTTCCCAACCATGGAGACTTTAATTAATGAATTGGAACATATGGGCGTTAAAGATCACGTTCTTGGTGTGTTTGGTTCAAAATCGTGGGGAGGCGGAGGTCTTAAGCGATTGAATAAATTTGCTGAAGCAATTAAATGGGAAACCATTGAAGCTACACCGGAAGCTCTTTGTGCTCCAAACAGCGAAGATTTCGACCAGTGTGCAGCACTTGCCGAAGGAATGGCAAATCGTTTAAAAGAATTGTACAAGTAAAATTCTTATTACATATATACGTAAAACTCCTCCAAATTTGGAGGAGTTTTTTTATATCTAAAACTGTGGTTGATATGAAATTCCTATTTGCAATCGCATGGAATCATAGTTATCCGAATGATCCAAAGCATAAGTGATATCAGTAAATAATTTATCTTTTAATTTAAAACGTACACCTATAGTAGGAACAAACCAAGCATTGTAATTTAAGAATCGATCTTCATCAAGATTTCTATGATAATTCTCATCATCTTTATCCTTTGGATTCAAAATACCTTCAGCAATTGATAATAAATCGGTTCCAACTCCTAAAAATGGTTGCACATCTCCTTTTGTTATATACCACTTCATGTGTACAAGCCACAAAAATTGCTTCTGATTAAAATCCGCCTCATTCGCTTTTTTATCACTGAGAATTTCATCCCAATATTTCAAACTGAACTCGGTTCCTCCATAAAACTTAGAATTATTCCAGCCTATATTTAAGCTATAAACATGTCCCGTTCTCGCAAAATCATTTGTGGAACCTAAAGTCCAATTTTTTCCTGCCTGAAAACCAATTTCAAACTCTGTTATCAAATCCAGATTCACTTTATCTTTGTGTGTTGGTTTTGAATACTGATAATATTTCTCTTGCGATTTCGATAACAAAGAAAATAGGAACATGAAAACCATAAGAAGTACTGTTCTTTTGTATTGCATAGCCCAAGGATTAAAAAACAATACCAATCTGTAATCTTGTAAAAGTATAATCACGGGAAGAATTCACGCTAAAACCAATATTACCAGAAACATCTGGTCCCATGGCAAATCGAATTCCAAAACTTGGAACAAACCATGCATTATAATTTGGTTCATCATCACAAGCACAATGATAAGAATTGTGATAACAATCATCATCTTCACTATCTAAAATAGCTTCACCAAGGCTGATTAAATCTGTTCCAATTCCCAGGTATGGCTTTACTTTTCCTTCTCCAAGGAACAGTTTTGTATGAACCAACCATAAAAAATTCGACTCCTCAAAATTCAATTCTTCTGCATCTTGTGAATCAACAAAATCGGTCCAGGAGGTAAACGTCAATTCGGTTCCAAAATAAAAAGTTCCACTATTCACACCCAAATCAAGACTAAATGCCCCACCATTCTTCGCAAATTCTTTCACATCTCCTGACGTCCACGCTGATCCATAATGAAATCCGATCTCGAATTTGGATGTCCGCTGAAAATTTTCATTTGAATTTTCAAGAGGCTTGATATTGGAATACTGTGCTGATGTAGTTAATGTATGAATTAGCAATCCACAAAGAAGTAAAAATGATAATTTGGTTTTCATGATTTTGATTTTAAAGTTGTCCTTTCCCTGTCAAAATATCCCTCTCTTCAGTATTATGACACCTCTTATAAATCAATTACGTATATTAAGTTTTACGCTTAACAGTTTTTAACAAAAAAAACCGTCATGATTGACATGACGGTTTCAAATATGATAATAATATTCTTACTTTAATTTTTCAATAGCTGCTTTAATTCTTCTGATAGCTTCCGCCATTTGTTCTTCGCTGGTAGCATATGACAAGCGCAAACATTCAGGCGCTCCGAAAGCTTCCCCTGTTACTGTTGCAACATTTGCCTGCTCTAAAAGATACAAACTAAGATCAGTTGAAGAGTTAATAGTTAGACTACCATTCGACTTACCAAACAATTCACTTACCTGTGGAAACAAGTAAAATGCTCCTTTGGGTTCTCGAATCTCGAAACCAGGAATTTCCTTAAGTTGTGCAAGAGCCAAATCTCTTCTTTTATGAAAAGCGTTTCGCATGGAAACCGTTGTTGACTGATCACCTTCCAAAGCTGCTACCGATGCCATTTGTGCAACCGAAGATGCACCTGATGTCATTTGTCCCTGAAGTTTTCCACAAGCTTTGGCAATCCATAATGGAGCAGCGATATAACCAATTCTCCATCCAGTCATGGCATAACCTTTCGAAACTCCATTAATAACAACCACACGATCTTTAATTTCTGCAAATTGTGCAATACTTTCATGTGCTCCAACATAGTTAATGTGTTCGTAAATTTCATCAGACATGATCACAATATCCGGATATTTTACAAATACATCGACCAATGCTTTCAGCTCCTCCTTAGAATATAAGCTACCTGTTGGATTACTTGGTGAACTAAACAAGAATGCTTTAGTATTTGCTGTAATGGCATTTTCCAATTGTTCAGGAGTGATTTTAAAATCCTGATCTAAATTAGCTGGTACGTATACAGCAGTTCCTTCTGCCAATTTTACAATCTCGCTGTAGCTAACCCAAAAAGGAGAAGGAATTATCACCTCATCACCCTTATTCACTACACTCATCATTGCATTTGCAATAGATTGCTTTGCACCATTTGAAACAACTATTTGATCTACAGTAAAATCAAGATTATTCTCTCTTTTTAGTTTATTAACAACCGCCTGACGTAATTCTACAAAGCCAGGAACTGGTGAATAGTGCGAATAATTATCCTCAATCGCCTGTTGAGCCGCTTTCTTTACGTGGTCAGGGGTATTAAAATCCGGTTCACCTACACTCAGATTGATAACATCAATCCCCTGAGCTTTCATTTCTCTACTTTTCTGTGACATTGCAAGAGTTGGAGATATTTCCATTGCTGCAATTCGGTCCGAAACTTTCAACATTCTAAATTTAATTTAGGGATTTAAAAAATTGGTTAATACTTTTGTTAGATATTTTCCCCCGTGTAAACAAAATGAGTGGTTCTAATTATCATTTTTTTGCTTACCAAGTGTAAAGATACTGTTTTTAAACATTCGAGGAACTTATAAAAAGTAAAAATTCTAAACCTAAGTATAAAAAATGAAGGACTTTCTGGAAATAAGTAAGTACATTCTACCATCGCTGGTTGTTTTTATAGCAGCATATCTTGTAATTCGTGAGTTTTTAAAGCGAGAGGAGAAAAAACAAAAATTTGATATCTATTTGGCTAACCAAAAAGAAATCACACCAATTAGATTGCAAGCTTACGAGCGCCTGATTATTTTTCTGGAGAGAATTCACCCTGAATCTCTTATCATCCGTGAAAATGAAAATGGTTTAAACAATCAACAATTTCAACATAAATTGATCAATTCTATTCGCACGGAATTTGAACACAATCTTTCTCAGCAAATCTACATATCACCTAAACTTTGGGTGTTATTAAAAGATGCAAAAGAAAGTATGATTCAACTAATTAATGCGGAAGCCTTACAATTAATTCCAACTGATGCATCATTAGGTTTAAGCAAGGCTGTAATTGAAGCACATATGCAATTTCAAAATTCCGCAATTGATAAAGCCATTGAGGCATTAAAGGAAGAAATAGGTTTAATCTGGAAATAATAATTTCCAAAATCAATGAAATATCAATTCAACTCTATCTCATTGACTTATTTTACGTATTTTTGCTGAAATTTTCAAAAAAAGTACCACGATGATATCATTCGACGACATCAAATTAAGCAAGCAAATTAGAATGGCTCTGGACGAGGCAGGTTTCGACAAACCTACTGATATCCAGCATGAAGTGTTTTCTCCTGTTCGATCAGGTAAAGATATTATTGGAATTGCCCAAACAGGAACCGGAAAAACTCTCGCCTATCTTATGCCAATTTTAATGAAGCTTGGGTATGCAAAAGGAATGGATCCCAGAGCATTAATTGTTGTTCCCACTCGAGAGTTGGTACTGCAGGTATGCGAAACAATTGAGTTATTAACACCATATATAAATATTCGTGCATTAGGTGTATATGGTGGTGTAAATATCAATACTCAGAAAGAAAAAGTTTACGAGGGTGTTGATATTTTAGTAGCTACTCCTGGTCGTTTAATGGATATTTACATGACCAGAGTCCTGAAGTTTACCTTTATCAAAACATTGGTAATTGATGAAGCTGATAAAATGATGGACTTAGGTTTTATGCCGCAATTGAATGCCATTTTCGAAGTTCTTCCTGAAAAACATCAAAACCTTTTGTTCTCAGCAACATTCTCGGATACCGTTGCCAAACTTTCAGAGGATTTCCTTGTAACTCCTGAAAGAATTGAGGTGGCTCCACAAGCAACAACAGTTAAAAATATACTTCAGCAGCAATATCACGCACCAAATATTTTAAGTAAGATTAACTTACTTAAATACCTTTTGGAAGACAAAGAGGTATTTAATAAAGTAATGGTTTTTACCGAGACCAAAAAGAATGCTGATAGAATTGTTGAGCGTTTAGAGAAAATACTAGGTGAAGATTTAAGTGTTATCCACTCTAATAAAGCACAAAACACTCGTATCAATGCACTGAATGCATTTAAAGAAGGACGTGCAAGAGTAATGGTAGCATCAGATGTTGCCGCTCGCGGTATCGATATCGAAAATGTAAGTCATGTTATCAACTTCGATATACCAACCAACTATGTAGAGTATGTTCACCGCGTTGGTAGAACCGGTCGTGCAGAAAAAGAGGGTACCGCGATTAGTTTTGTGAATGAGGTTGAAGAGGAATTGATGGAAAAAATTGAGGACTTGATTCAAAAGCCAGTATCATTGGAATCTATTCCCTTAGATGTTGAAATTACATCTCAGTTGTTGGAAGATGAAAAGAAGCAAACCCGGAATATTAAGGTGAAAAATACCATTAGCAGAGACACAGGTGCTTTCCACCAAAAGAAGGCTAAAAATATGAAAACACCTTCAGGTTCCAAAGGGCGACTGAAACAGTTAGAAGCTCAAAAGCGAAACCGAAAAAAACAAAATAAATTTAAGAAGAAATAAAAAAAAGCCCTTATCGGGCTTTTTTTTATGACTTTCATTATAGTAACCCACTGCATGTTGACCAAAATAACGTGGTTCGTTAGGTTGAAATCATAGATTAATAATTGTATATTAATAGTATTATATACAATTTATTTAATCCCCTATGTCACCATTTAAAAGTTTTACTAACTTTTTTAGTTGGATTAATTCTTTCAAGATTAAATCCAAACTCATAATTCTTTTTATATTACTTAAAGTTATACCTATCGCAATAATTGCTTTTATTGCTTTTTATGGAGCTATTTCTTTGGAAAAAAAATTAATTCCAAATATTGAAAAAATTTACAAACAACACCACAACACATTCAAAATTGCATCATCAGAATATATTAAGGAGAATATTACATCCCTTGATTCTGCATATCAAAATAATATTGAAAACCAGGGAGTAGAAATTGGTAAACAAATTGCAAATTTCTTATACCAAAGAGATCAAGATATAATTCTTTTAACTACTCTCCCTATTGCATATAGCACATTTAAAAATTTTGCAACTGTTAACACCTCACCATTACGAATTCCCGCTAAATATAGTTATGACAAAAAATATGGGATTTGGAAATCCTTAAATAAAGAAGTTATTAAACCTGTCTCTATAGGCGTTCCATTACCACAAACCAGTAAATATTATAGTTGTAAACATTCTTCAAAAATTCAGAATAAACAAGTTCCTATCTATAAAGAAATTAGTTTTATTAACCTATCTGGACATGAAGAAATAAAATATAGTACTTTAAGTAAGGATCTTAAAAATATAAAATATCGGCGAAACACCTATATAAAAGCTGAAAGGTATTTTGATAAGATTCAAAGCTTGAAAAAAGGAGAAGTATATGTTAGTGATGTAATAGGTGCCTATGTTAAAGCACAAATTCGAGGAAAATATAACATCAAAAACACAAATGAAATTGGTATAAAATTTAATCCCGAAAAATCGGCATTTGCCGGCATTGAAAATCCGGTAGGTAAAAGATATAAAGCTATCATTCGTTTTATTACTCCATATTATAAAAATGGTATTAAAATTGGATACATATCTTTAGCATTGAATTTTAGACACATTCAGGAATTTACTGATTATGCATCTCCTGTACAAGGAGAAATTAGAGATATTCCTAATTCTGAATCAGCAAATTATTGCTATTTATGGGGACCTGAAGGTTTACTTATTGCACATCCTAAAAATTACTATATATCTGGTTTTAACCCACAAACAGGAAAAAGAGTAGCTCCTTGGATGCATCAACAGTTATACGACGAGTGGAAAAGTTCCGGTGAATCTGATGCATATACTTTTCTTAAATCAGTACCTAAGTGGTACGAGCCAGAAGACTTTCAAGCTTCATCTAAGGAGCAACGACTTGATTCAGGTCAAATGGCTTTAGATATTCGATACTCTCGTGAACCTATGTGGACAGGATATGGCTTATTCCAAATTACGAAAGATGGAGGATTCGGATCCTATCAATATTTTTGGGATGGTAAGTGGAAATTAATGACAGCTTCTCCCATACCTTATTTTACAGGGAAATATGGCAATTCTCCAAGAGGATTTGGTATTGTTTGTCTTGGAGCAGATGTTAATGAATTTCATAAATCTGCCTCCAAAATGGAAATCCAAATAAATAACTTGGTAAAAAAAGAAGGAGAAATATTACAATCTAATCTAAAAGAAAATAAAAAAATTCTACATAAATTCTCAATAAGCACAATTAAAAATTTGAGTTTTGCCTCGGTAATAATGATTTTTATTGTAATCCTTATCGCAATTTGGCTATCTAACCTCTTAACTTCAAAATTAAAAAACCTCACAATTGGAGCTCAAGAGTTTGGGAAAGAAAATTTTAATTTTAGAATTCCTGTAAATACGCACGATGAAATTGGTTCTCTTGAAAAAGCCTTTAACAATATGGCAAGAGAATTACACCTAATTAATAAAAAACAAAAAAAATATGAAAAGCAGATTATTGAAAAAAATAGTGATTTAAAAAATATCAGTTATTTCCTCAATCAGTTAAAAGAACATTCTCCTGATGCATTATTTGTACATCAACCATCAGGTCAAATTACAGAAGTCAATCAAACTACTGAAAAATTATTTGGATATTCTAAAGATCAAATTCGAAATTTAAGTATTCAAGATTTAAGTAGTTCAAAACACAACCAAGAAGAAGCTCTAGCAAAAATTAATGAAACAATGCTTAAAGGTTGTGTTGATTTCGAATGGGAATTAAAGAATAAAGCGGGTTTAATTGTTCCTGCTACCGTCAGGTTAAGAAAGATAAATATTAAGAATAAAGAATTTGTGCTATCATTTGTTACGGATATCCGAAAGCGAAAAAAAGCAGAACAAGATGTTAGAAAAGCCCATAAACAATTAAGCGATATAATTGAATTTCTTCCTGATGCCACATTTGTAATAAATAAAGAAAAAATAGTAATTGCCTGGAACAAAGCACTTGAAAATATGACTCAAATTCCCAAATCTAAAATTATTGGAAAGGGTAATTTTGAATACTCGATTCCTTTCTATGGAGAGCGCCGACCCATTCTTATTGATTTGATTGGAAACGATGATCCATTATTAAAGAGTAAATACCAAAATGTTACTCAACAAGGTCAATACATTATGGGAGAAGTATATGTCCCTTCTCTATATGGCGGTAATGGAGCAACAGTTCGTGTCACAGCATCACCTTTAATAGATGAAAATGGAAAAATTTATGGAGCAATTGAATCTGTTCGAGATATATCGCATGTAAAAAAAGCCGAACTAGAATTAAAATTATCGGAAGAAAAATACAAAGCTATTTTTAATGATAGTGTTCTAGGCATTTTCCAATCCACACTCGATGGACAATTAATCAATGCCAATATAGCCTTTGCAAAAATGATAGGTTTCTCAGATGTAAATGAAGCCATCAGGAAATGCAATACTAAAGAATTCTACCTCGAACCAGAACGTAGAACAATTATTATTAAAAAATTACTAGAAGAAGGTAAAATTATTACTTATGCTGAAAAATTTATAAATAGATCTGGCAAGGTGTGGATAGGTAATATAAATGTACGCTTTGTAAAAAACGCTAATAATAAATCGAACTATATTGAAGGATTTGTTGAAGATGTTACAGAATTAAAAAAATATGAACAAAAATTAATAGAAGCAAAATTAAAAGCTGAAGAAAGTGATCGTTTAAAATCTTCTTTCCTGGCTAATATGAGTCACGAAATAAGAACTCCCTTAAACAGTATTATAGGTTTTTCTGATCTTATTAATCAAAAAGAAATGGAAGAATCAAAAAGGAATAAGTTTATTAATATTATTCACAAAAATGGAAAACAACTTTTAAGAATAATTAGTGACATTCTTGACGTTTCTAAAATTGAAGTTGGTCAACTAGTTATTACAAAATCAGAATTCTTAGTAAAGGAATTTATGCAAGATATCTACACCAATTTTTCAGAACAGATTGAAGAAGAACAAAAAAGTCACTTGAAATTTATACTGGATTTTAAAGAAGAGTTGAATAATATTAAAATCATAACAGATCAAGGTAGATTACAGCAAATTCTTTTAAATCTTCTTGACAATGCTCTTAAATTCACTGAAAAGGGATGTATAACCTTAGGTTGTAAAAAAACAAAACATTCAGAAATATTATTTTTTGTAAAAGATACGGGAGTTGGTATTCCTTTAGAAGATCAAAATAAAATTTTCAAACGATTTATACAGGTTGAGGATGCATCCACACAATTTTTAAGTGGAACTGGTCTTGGTTTAGCTATATCAAAAGAATTAACTAAACTACTAAATGGAAAAATTTGGTTAAATTCAATACCTCAGAAAGGCAGCACATTCTATATTAGTATTCCTTCCAAATAATACAAAAACAGTCGACCTTACATAAAAATATCAAACATTCCTGTGATTAAAATAGTAAAATCTCGATATAACCATAACTACATCGAGATTTTTAATTTATCAAAAGATTATTCTTATACTTTTAAGTTACTCTTATTTTCCTCGTAAAAACTTTCTATTTGTTTAGCTGTAGAATTAAAATTTTCATAAATTTTTCTCCTTTTCATCAACTCTAAAACGGCATCCTTGCTGTTCCACTTCTCAATACGTATTTCATTATCGTATAAGTAGCCTTCCATCTTCTTTTTGTGAATATCAAACAAATCGTAAAAGGCAGAATAAAAAAGTACCATATCGAATTTAATGTGGTTAATGGCTTTTGTTGTTTTAACCGACTGCCAAGCCGCAGTTGAAAGTAAACTAAATGTCATTGCAGGCAATTCAATTCCTCTCAATTTTGGCTGTGCATTATAATGCCCAATCAATGAATCAATCAGAATTACACGCTCTTTATTTTCAGAAATCATTACTCTTAATCTTTCAATATTTAAATCAATTTCGTCCTTTAAATTGATCTCCGCCTGAAGAGCCAATGCCTCATTCTTTTTAGTTTCTCTCCACTCATCAACACCCAATGCCAGCAATACAGCAAATACTACAGATAGAATTTCCACTGCAATTTTAATGTAAAACTCTTTTTTTATACCATTAGGAGTTACCGGTTTTTCAACATTTTTTTCAATAGGTTTTTTGGGTTTTCTCTTTGCCATATTCGGGTTAAAGTTTAATCGTATTTTGATAAAATTTTTATAAGAGTTCAAATATAAATAATATAAACAAAAGTTAATTACATAACTTTATTTTTGACAGATTAAAACAAAAACAGCCGAACTTAAAAAGTCCGGCTGTTATAAATATATAAGAGATTAAATATTATTTAATCATCTGAACGCTACGTTTTACGAATTTAGCTAGCTCTTCTCCTTTCAACATGTTGTTAGATAGTAAAGCCAAATCGATCAATTGTTTTACCAACTGATTGTCTTTACCAAACTCTTTTAACAAGTTTTCCTTTTCCGAGTTCACTTCAGTAATCTTATTTTGAACTTCGGTCATCTTGTCTTTCTCTTCCTGAGGAACTTCTTCTTCCTTCTTATCTTTCTTTAAAGCTTCTAAAGCATCTCTCTCTTCAAACAAAGGAGTTAACTTAGTGCTTACTTCAGAAATTTTATCGCTTAGCTTCGCATCTTTATCATTCAAGATAGTTGCCACCAAAGCATGATCAGTATTCACAACCAAGTTGTAAGAATCTGGCATTTCACCATAGAATCCCATTCCGGCATTCATTGCAGCCATATCTTTCATTCTACGCATAAATTCCGCTTGAGTAATCATTAATGGCTGTCCTTCTTCACCTAAAGATTCGAATGTCACCATATAGTTTACACCATCAGTTGGCAATTGAGAATTGAATACAGGAATCAAATCAGTCTTTTGCTCTTCTGTAAGCTTAGATTCTTTTACCTCATCTTTCTGGATCAACTTGTCAACTACGTCAGAATCGACACGAACATATTTCTTGTTGGTATCCTTCTGCTCCAAATGGTTAATTACATGATTATCCAACTGGCTATCCATCAACAATACATCGTAACCTTTTGCTTTAGCAGCTTCGATATAAGTAAACTGAGCATCCATATCGGTAGCATACAATGCGATGATATTGTTTTCCTTATCGGTCTGATTTTCTTTAATAATTGCTTCGTACTCTTCCAAAGTGAAATACTTTCCTTCAGTATTTTTCACCATAAAGAATTTCTTGGCGCGATCAGCAAATTTCTCTTCGGTCAACATTCCGTACTGAACGAATAATCTCAAATCATCCCACTTGTTTTCAAACTCAGTACGATCTTTCTTAAAAATTTCGTTCAAGCTATCAGCAACTTTTTTGGTAATATGATTCGAAATTTTCTTCACATTTCCATCAGACTGCAAGTATGAACGAGAAACATTCAATGGAATATCCGGTGAATCGATAACACCATGAAGAAGAGTTAAGAATTCAGGAACAATACCTTCTACCGAATCGGTAACGAATACTTGGTTGCAGTACAATTGAATTTTGTTCTTCTGAATTTCTACGCTGTTCTTAATTTTTGGGAAATACAAAATACCGGTAAGGTTGAAAGGATAATCAACATTTAAGTGAATGTGGAACAGTGGATCCTCTCCCGCTGGATACAACTGACGATAGAAATCACCGTAATCTTCTTCTTTTAAGTCAGAAGGTTTTTTTGTCCAAGCTGGTTTAGTATCATTAATGATATTCTCCTCATCAGTTTCTTCCTGTTTACCATCTTTATATTCTGTTTTCTTTCCAAAAGCAATTTCAATTGGTAAGAATTTACAGTACTTGTTCAACAATTCCTGAATACGACTCTCTTCCAAGAAAGCCTCTTCCTCTTCAGAAATATGCATTACAATATCAGTACCTCTTTCAGCTTTTTCAACTTCTTCAAGAGAATACTCAGGATTTCCTTCACAACTCCACTTTACAGCCTTTGAACCTTCCTTATGAGAAAGGGTTACAATATCCACTTTATCGGATACCATGAACGAAGAATAGAATCCTAAACCAAAGTGACCAATAATTGCATTAGCCTGATCTTTGTATTTATCCATGAACTCTTCAGCTCCGGAGAATGCAATCTGATTGATGTATTTCTCAATCTCTTCCTGAGTCATACCAATCCCTTTATCAGAAATGGTAATGGTTTTTGCTTCTTTATCAATGTTTACACGAACGGTTAGGTCACCTAGCTCTCCATTAAATTCGCCAGTAGAAGCCAGTGTTTTTAATTTCTGAGTGGCATCTACTGCATTCGATACAATCTCTCTTAAAAAGATATCGTGATCTGAATACAAGAATTTTTTAATGATAGGAAACAGATCCTGACTGGTAACACCAATTTTTCCTGTTGACATACTTTTATATTTTTAGATTTTAATTTCTATTTAACGTTTTCCCAATAGTCAAAGCCTGTGCCAATACTGCAAAACTGTCAATAAGACAGAAAAGATGAAAAAAGTGCAGAAAAATGTCAGTCCATATCATTATAATCGTGCAAAAACTTCATTTACTCCTCCAATATTCCATTAAAATCGAAAACTTCTATTTACATGCCAATGCTATTTAACCTTTTTCTACTTTTATATACATTATTGACAGAAGATAGAAACTATGCAAGAAAATCAAAACCCGGTAATCACGATTCAGAATCTTGAGAAAAGCTACCAAAATGGTAGAGTTGAAAATAAAGTATTAAAAGGAATTAATCTGGAAATCAAACCTGGACAAATTATAGGATACATAGGACCCAATGGCGCCGGTAAATCAACAACCGTAAAAGTTTTGTGCGGCTTGCTTACCGATTTTGAAGGTGATATCTGCATTCTTGGCATGAATCTACGAGAAGATGCCACCGAGATCAAACGTAAAATTGGATACATTCCCGAAAATGCAGCTTTATATGAAACGCTAACACCAAGAGAATATCTGCAATTCGTAGGTGAATTACAAGGAATGGAATTGAACGACATTAATAATAAGACGGAAAAATTATTAGACTTATTTGAGATGAAAGCTCATGCTGATGAAAGATTGAATTCTTTCTCGAAAGGGATGCGACAAAAAATTCTGATCATTTCTGGTCTGATTCACAATCCTGACATCATTTTTATGGATGAGCCACTATCTGGTCTCGATGCCAATTCGGTTATCATTGTAAAAGAGATTTTGACTCAGCTAGCTAAAGAAGGCAAAACCATATTTTATAGTTCACACATTATGGATGTTGTTGAAAAAATATCCGACCGAATCATACTAATCGATCAGGGAAATGTGGTTGCTGATGGCAGTTTTGAAGAACTAAATTCAAAAGCAAGCACTGGTTCGCTGGAATCCTTATTTACAGAGCTTACAGGAACATCAGGGCACAGTAAAAAAGCGGAAGAAATTATTAACGTATTCGAAAACTAGACTTATGGTACGATCTATTTTATTCCTCTTTAAACCCTTAATTAATGCAATGGGCGCAGACTTCAATCAGGTTTGTATCATTCTATCTGCCAAGCTAAAAATGGACAACCGCAGAAGCATGTCCATGTCACAAAAAGGGAAAGATTCCAACCATCAATTGTTATTACAAACATTCATTTACGGTTTTCTAGGACTACTAATTGGTCTTCTTATTCTCACAATACCAAACCCTTTGGTAAGTTATACCATCTTCTTTTCTTACATCATGGTCATGATTGCCATGTTGATGATATCAGAATTTACCAACGTACTAATGGATACACGCGATAATAGTATTCTAATGCCGCGACCAATTAATAGCAGAACAATTGTGTTGGCAAAAATACTACACATTGCTTTTTACATGCTACATATGAGTCTCTCATTGTCCTTATTCGTGATTGTAACAACTCTTATTAATCATGGCTTTGTAGCTATGCTAGTTTTGCTTTTACTAATTATACTGGCAGCTTTATTCACACTGTTTCTAACCAATATTTTCTATTTGGGATTGATAAATGTGGTAAACGGGCAAAAGTTAAAAGATATCATTGTATATTTTCAGGTGGCAATGGCAATTCTATTTATGGGTGGATATCAAATTATGCCTCGCATGATGGATATGTACGATATTTCCAATATTCAAATACCAATTCACTGGTGGTCTTATCTTGTTCCTCCGCTTTGGATGAGTAACAGTATGGAAGCCTTTATAAACAGTGTTTACGATTCCTCACATCTAATTTTCTTTGCATATGCTCTATTGGTTCCTGTTCTCAGTTTAATTTTTGTAATAAAAGTACTAGCTCCGAAATTCAACAAAGCCTTGGCACAACTTGATGTTGCCGGTAGTAAAGAGAAAAAGGTAGTTAAGGAGAAAAATAAGGGTAAAGGCTTTGTATCACGATTAAGTAGATTATTCACCAAAAACAGGGTTGAATCAACAGCATTTAACATGGTGTGGCTAATGAGTGGACGAGAAAGAAAATTTAAACAAACCGTTTTTCCATCGTTTGGCTATATTTTTATTTTCATATTGATATTTTCCTTTCAATCGAAGGATGCATTCAATTTGGAAACACTTGTCGAAAGCAATAAATATCTGTGGTTTATTTACACTACAATATTTGTTTCATTCAGCATTACTCAGCAATTAGGCTATAGCGATCAAAACAAATCGAGTTGGTTTTACCAGATATTGCCAATTGAAAGACCTAGTGAGGTTTTGTTGGGCGCTTTTAAATCTGTAATGATTAAATACTATGTTCCTATATATTTAATTGTTTCGACTGCTGCCATTGCAATTTGGGGCTTGCCTGTTATCGATGATCTTGTTTTAGGTTTTCTTTTGGTAAGTATAGTATCCTCGCTGATGCAATCGTGGAGTGAACCAATATTACCATTTACAAAGGAAAGACTGACTCAAGATGCAGGTGGGAATTTCGCAAAAGGAATGCTATTAATGATTTCCGCATTTGGAATCGGTTTACTTCATTATGGTTTAAGCTTATTGCCTTATGCAGTTCCTATTGCTATCCCAATTCTTGCTGTTATCCTCTACTTCAGATTAAGGAGTTTCAGAAAACTAACTTGGGCTAAAATCAAAAACTAAGCAGAAAAATCAAAAAAGTCCAAAGGTCAAATGTCAAAATAAAACCTAAAAGACATTACTCTATCATTTGCCACTTGGCTTTAGCCAGTGGCATTTGTTTGCAACACCTCATCCTATCCTTCTCCTACAGGAGAAGGGAACATGGCTTCGAGATGTGGCATTATTGATAATCTCACTTTGAGTAAGAATATCAAATAACATGCTGTTAAAAAAACATAAAATACATTAAACAGTTTACTAAGCTTCAACCATTTTTTCTAAATTCACACTTGACATTCAAATAATATTGTTTCATTAAACACAAAACTAACAAGATAAAAATTAACTGTTTTAACCTAATATTTAATCGAATAGATAATCATTTTAATTTGCTAATTACTTTTTATGACAAAGCCAGGCAACCATTTATCAGATAGTTGCATTATTATTTAATATGGCTTACAATAATCATTAAAAATAAACTGTAACAAAACCCAAAACACCGTCGTCTCATTTATATTAATAGCAAATACCAAATCATGACAAAAAATTTACTATTTCTACTTTTTTGCTGTTTATCTTTTACAGGATATTCTCAGCAAATATCAGGAAAAATTACTGATACTGATGGAAAGGCAATTCCCTTTGCCAATATCTACATTAAAGAGTTGGCTACCGGAACCACCTCAAATATTGATGGACAATATCACCTCGACCTGCCAGTTGGGGAATGGAATCTACAATACAGATATTTGGGTTACAAAACCAAAGAAGTTAAAGTTAGCATGAGTGAGAATGACCTTGAAATGGATGTTGCCCTGGCTTCTCAAACCTATCAGTTAAAAGAGGTGAAAGTTCTGGCAAGTGGTGAAGATCCTGCCTATTTCGTAATGCGTAAAGCCATTGCCATGGGCGATTATTATACCAAGCAGGTTAGCGAATACGACAATATGGTTTACCTGAAAGGATCAGGAAAAATTACAAGCGTGCCCAAATTGTTTAAAAAGAAATTAGCCGAAGAAGACATCACTGTAGGTAAAACTTTCGTGACTGAAAATATCTCGAAAATACATTTCGAATTGCCAAACAAGGTGGAAGAAGAAGTAATTTCAATGCGATCATCAGGCTTAGATGAACAAGCGGATCCAATGCAATTCATTACCACTAATTTGTACAATACCCGCGATGATGGTTTCATTTCCCCACTAGACAGAAGTGCATTTAGCGTATACAAGTTTCAATTGGAATCGGTATTCGAAGATCAGGGAAGAACAATCAACAGAATTAAGGTTATACCTAAACGAAAAGGTAAAGATCTGTTTCGCGGTTTTTTAAACATTGCAGAAACCTATTGGAACATACACTCTGCCGATTTAAAACTAAGTTTACCAATGACCGAAGTTCACATGCATCAATTGTATGCTCCGGTTAGCGATGGTGTTTGGATGCCGGTAAGTTTCGATTTCAACATCAAATTTAAAGGCATGGGATTTGGCTTAAATGCTATGTATGTTGCTTCTATTAAGGATTACAAGGTAATACTAAATCCTGATTTGGATCATGACTATCTAAAACAGCAAGAACTAGCCCGTAAACAAGAAGAACAAAATATTTCGGATCTGACCAACGAAGAAGAATCCAAAGTTTTATCAGCAAAAGAAAAAAAGCGCAAAGATGAGATCAAAACTCTTCTGGAAAAGAATGACATGAACAATTCTGAAATGCGCAAATTGTACCGCCTGATGGAAAAAGACAATCAGGTGAAGCGCAAGGAAAAGGTAAAACAGCCTCTGGAAATTAAAATTGAAAAAGTAAAAGTGGCTAAGGGTGCCAAAGATAAGGATTCGCTTTACTGGGCTGAAATGAGACCTATCCCACTTTCGGATGATGAGAAGATCAGTTTCATAAAGAAAGATTCAATCGTAATTGTTCGCAACACCCCAGAGTATAAAGATTCTGTTCGCAGAGCCAATCGCGAATTCAAATTTAAACATATTCTTTGGGGGAAATATTACAAATACAAAGAAGAAAACTCAAGCCTTTCTACTCCCGCTTTAATCGGTTTAGATAAAATATCATACAACACAGTACAAGGTTTTACTTTTAATGCTCCTTTTCGATACACAAAAAAAGACACTCTTGGTCATTACTTTAGTATCGCGCCCGATTTCACCTATGCATTTTCACGAAAACATCTCGACTTTTCGGTAGGTAGCCAATACCGTTATAATGGGGAAAAACGTTCTTGGATTGGTTTTAAAGCAGGAAGCGAAGCTGTAGATTTTAATGCCAGAAATGGAATTGACCCAATGCTAAATGCAATGAGTTCGCTCTATTTTAAAGATAATTATTTGAAATTATACGATAAAAACTACGCCCGAATTTGGCACTCAACCGATATTACAAATGGGCTGAGTTTACATACCAGTTTGGAATATGCCAACAGAAAGCAATTGTATAATACCAACTCCTGGTACATTTCCGATCCCGATGACAATGAATATACATCTAACATTCCCGAAGGAATCCATCCTGAATTGGTGAAAGACAATAAGGCATTTACATTTACAGCCAACCTGGAATACACACCTCATCACAGATATTATATGAATAAGGGTGTAAAAAGAATGACTTGGTATCACAATCAGCCAACATTTGGCTTAATTTACAAGCAAGGAATAAAAGATGTTTTCGATTCAGAAACAGATTACTCTCTTTTAGCAGCATCGGTAAAACAAGGTTTGGAAACTGGCTTTAACGACCGATTAGAATACAAAATAAAAGCTGGTACCTATCTTTCGAACAAGCAAAGCTTTTTTGCCGATTATAAACATTTTAACACAAGCAAGCCAACCGTAATGATTGGCAATACCTGGGATAGTTTCCGATTGTTGGATTTTTATCAGCACTCTACTACCGAAGATTATCTGGAAGCTCACTTGCAATACACATCAGATCGTTTATTGCTGAAGCGCCTGCCAATTCTGAACAACTCTTTAGCCCTTCAGGAAAGAATATTTGCCAACTACTTAACTCACGAAAACAAAGAGAACTATTGGGAAGTTGGATACGGCTTATCGCAGATTTTCTTACTATTAGATGTTGAGGTAGTTTGGAGTTTCGATGGTAAGAACCATAGAGATACAGGAATTAAATTGAAGTTTAATTTGTAAGGAGATAATACATAAACCTGTCAGATGCTGGCAGGTTTACCAAATCCAAATTCCTATTGCCGATATCATTATTCTTATCACAAACATGCAAAAAGGTATTGAGGCATAGAAAATTTGCATTCGGTGACAGGAAAATTTCATAGGAGACATAGCAATTTGCTATCTTCGAAAGCAAATTTCCATTTTAGGACAGAAAACTTGCTATCACATCATAGCAAGTTTTCTATCATTTTTATCACTTTTCCTATTACCGATAGGAAAATTGCTATCCGTAATAGGAAATTAGAAGTCGGACAAAGCAAATTGCTCATTTACGATAGCAAGTTTGAGGTCAAGTATAGGAATAGTGAAGTGGTCGAATGTATTGTATAAGTCAAAGGATGAAAGCTTGAGTTCTTCAAACTCTGCGCCGAACTTTTGAAATAGTAAATCCATTCCAAAAACAGAAAGGCTTAACTCTACAAGCCCAAATATGCCCCCTTATATTGCTGTAAGTTATATTTGCACTATGAATTCATAGAATTTTCTATGTGGTAATAATATTGATACCCTCACTTGAAGTGAGAGCATCAAATTCCTAATTTTAATTCTGTATAATCTCTCACCAATTTAAAAATACCTTCGTACTGGGTGTAAGGTAATTTATCTGATGTATCAGTAGTTTCGTGGTAATCGGCATTATCGCCATGAGTGTAGAAAAACACAGCCTTCACTCCTTTTTTGTGGAATGGTGCATGATCGGAGGATGAAGATTCACCTGTAGGGTACATCTTAAACACATACTCTTTTTCTTTGTTGATGGCATTAAACTTTTTCATCTCGCCAGGAACCATTTTACCATTGATCACATAAATAGCTTCTGACCCCGTGCCTAACATATCAAAATTAAGCACCATTTTGGTTTTCTCTAGCGGAAATAATGGGTTCTCAACATAGTGATTCGATCCCAATAAACCAGCCTCTTCTCCACTCAATAATGCAAACACCAAGGTGTAATGCGGTTTCTTTTTTTGAGCTTTAAAGTGCTTCGCTAAATTCAATACCATGGCAACACCACTGGCATTATCATTAGCTCCCGGATACATCTTCTCTCCAAAATATCCCAAATGATCGTAATGCGCAGAGTAGATAATGCAAGTATCCGATTTCCCAGGAATGTAACCAATCAAATTTTGAGTATTGTATTTCTCTATGAACTTACTTTTAATATCATAAGTGATCTTCTTTACATCAGGAGTAATCACATCCGTTTTCAACATGAAAGTTGGATAATCAACTGTTTTTGTTCTCGCCGAGTACTTCAATTTTCCATTAACAAGCACCAATCCTTTCGCATCGAACACATTCTTTTTCAGCATGGCTTGTGCAAAATTGTATAAATCAGGATTGTTCAATCCAGTTGAATCAATAGCTAAAAAAGAATTAGAGTGATCCTCTTTCATGAAACCTGCCAATGCTCTCGAATTAGTTAAAATATCTTTGTTGATCCATTTCAAATCCGATTCACCAACACAAGTTTTTGAATTCGGATTCACAATGTACTCACTTGCTGGCTCTAATTCTTTTCCATCCAATTTTAAAATTGTTTTCCCTGGATATGTATTTATAGAAATTGTATAAGGCTGATAATAATTGTCTGTAAAACCTTCCAGTTTCAAACTCTTCATCTCTTTCGATAAATAAGCTGCTGCAATACTATCTCCTTTTTTCACATATCCTCTACCATGAAATTCTTTTGAACTCAAAGTATTTACAAGTTCTTTAGTATACTTCATATCTTGCGCAAAACTCGCTGATGATAGTAGTAAGCAAATAATTCCAGGTAAAATTTTAATTTTCATTTCAATCTGTTTTGGTTGGTTTCGGTTATCAGCAATTCTATTAAGATCTTGCTTTGTATCTATTCTAAACTATTTTTCTTTAAGGTAAAATTTGACTAGACTTCCTTTATCTCCTGCAAGAAATCCGACTTTACTTTCTGAATCGTAATCCATGGTATGAAACGGTCTGTTATCAATTTCAGTCCAATTTTCACCATCATCGGTAGAAATAGCTGTTCCACTGGGTCCCGTTGTCAACCACAAATCCTCTTTCAACTTTAATACACACTCTTTAAAGGCGACGGTACTTTCTCCTTCAGACATTTTCCAGTTTTTCCCTGAATCTGTCGAAACAATTACATTTCCATTACACTCTTCAATCTTCTTGTAATTTCCTCCTACTGATATAGCTCTGTTATTCTCATCAATAAAAAAGGAATAAATTCCTTCTGTTGATGTTCCTTGAATAATTGGCGTTTCGTACGCCATCCAATTCATTCCTTTATCCTCCGAGTAATAAATTCTGGAGTGTATTCCTCCTGTGGCAATCCAAACTTCAGAATCGCCACGGGTTACAATGCCTGTTCCACTGGCAGCAAAGGCATATTCTCCTTGCTTCAAATCAGGAATGGATTTAGCTTGTAGTCGTCTCCAATTCTCTCCTCCATCATTGGTAATTAAAATAAATGGTTTCGAATCTATTGCATCACTGGTTAAAATTCCATCCTCGCTGTTCCAAAAATCAATTCCATTGTAAAATGCTTTCTCATGTTTGTTCTGTTGATTCATTTTCCAGGTTTTACTACCATCCCTAGTAGTATAAATTCTTGAATCCGTCCCATTACCACAGCTCATCAATACTACATGATCTTTATTAAAAACATGTAAATCACGAAAGTCTAGTTTTTCAGCACCTGGTACTATTCCTCTATGCCATTTTTTACCTCCATTATTGGAGTAACAATAATTACCATTGGTACCTCCTACCCAAACACAGGAATCATTTAGTAGGTGAATGGATCTAAATGTTGACGTAGAAGATGAATTTTGAGCTTGAAATTCAAGGATATCCTGCTGTGCCACCACTTGGAGAGACAACAAGATGAACAGAAGAATGAATACTTTTTTCATAGGTCATGAAATTACAAAAAAAAAGAGGTCTAATTGACCTCTTTTTTGTTATCTATTTCCTAATTCATGTTTGGTAAAAAGGAGTACTTCTCTCCATATTCCAACATTTGTTCTGTAAAATCCATAGGATACGAGATTTTCACATCCACTATTTTACCATCTTCCAATACAGGATGATAATCAGGATTGATAAAGCCGGCATAGGCAGCTAAATTCAGTTTTTCGAATCTTTCTTTTACCTCTTTGTGTAGATCTTCATCAACTTTAACTCCATAATCTTCAACCAATGCTTTTCCAGCTTCTAAATCACCCTCAGATTTAATGCGCTGAACCTCGGCAAGCAATTCGCCAAATAGGCTTCTCAGTTTCCGATAATCGTTCACAACAAAATAACTTTTCCCTTCCTTGGTAACTTTCTCAACTACCTTATCAGCTTCTCCTTTCTCGAAAACCCATTTAGCAATCAATTGACGATTTCGCATGTGAGATTCCTCAATATCTTTTCCAAATTCAATTCGTGTCAATTGCGTTAGTAAGCCATTACGCATGTATCCATCGTACTCGGCTTTTGCCACATCCAATGTTGGCATTAAACCAATTTCAAGCATTTTAGGGTCCAACATATAGTATAGTGCAAACAAATCTGCTCTTGCCTCCTCTAATGTAGAATGGTAATTTTTCAATGCATCCATACCAACACCTGGCAATAACTGCCCTGAACCATGCCCTAAACATTCGTGTAAATCGGTATGCAAATTCCCTCCTAAATGTCCATGTTTTTTTGCTCTTGCCACTTCTTCTTCACTATATGCAAATTCTTCAAGCATTCCCCCTTTTAACGATGATTGATGATAAGCGTGGGTAATATTATCGATGGTAACAGATTTACTTCCGTGTTCTTTACGAATCCATTCGGCATTTGGCAAGTTAATTCCAATTGGCGTTGCCGGATGACAATCTCCACCCAACATCGCAACGGTAATTACCTTTGCACTAACTCCTTTAACTTCATCTTTCTTGAATCGCTCATCAACTGGCGAATTGTCTTCAAACCATTGTGCGTTGTCCGAGATAATTTCGGTACGCTTTGTGGCTTCAATATCTTTAAAGTTTACAACAGATTCCCAGCTTGCTTTAAATGCCAAAGCATCACCATAAACTTCAATAAATCCATTTACTACATCAACATGAGCATCCAGATCTTTTACCCATAAAATGGAGTAATCATCGAAGGTTTGTAAATCACCAGTTTTATAGAAATCAACCAGTTTTAGTAAGGATTGCTTTTGCAAATCGCTATCGGCAACAGGTATGGCTTTCTCTAACCAAAACACAATCTTCTCGATTGCATCTGTATACATTCCTCCAACTTTCCAGATCTTTTCTACAAGCTTGCCATCATCCTTAAGTAATTTGGAGTTTAATCCTGCAGAAAGAGGTCTTTCCGGATCGCCCTTCTCAGCATTTTCATAATGGGCTTCAACTTCAGCCTGAGTAACACCTTCGTAATAGTTGTTTGCCGAATCGGCAATCAAATCCATTTCAGGATTTAATACTACTCTTTTATTATCGATATTCTCATCAAAAATTATAGGAACCAAGCGTGTCATCAAATCAACTACATCCTCTTTTTCCCCCAGCGGCAACAATTCAGAATTGGTATTCGCCAATAATTCTCCAAAATATTCCTCATCGAATTCAGGCAAAAACTTATCCATTGAATAATGATGATGAATTCCGTTTGAGAACCAAACTCTTTTGGTATAAACCACAAACTGTTTAAACTCTTCGCAATCTTTATCTCCATCGTAAGATTTTAGAATTGCTTCCAGAGTTCTTCTTATACTAAGATTGTATTTATTGTTTTGATCGAATAAAATATCTCTTCCGCAACGAGCTGCTTCAGCCAAATAATAAATTAATTCCTTCTGCTGCAAACTCAACTCCTCAAATCCAGGAACCTGATATCTTAATATTTTGATATCGGCAAATTGTTCGGTTTGATATTTAAATGATTCGCTCATATTTCTATTTATTTCTAACGTCAATATTCTCTTTTAACTCCCAAATTCCTTTTTTAAACTCTAATGCATCATAAGAAAAATCGGGTCCATAATATTCAAATTGGTTCTCATAAACCGGAAGTGAGGGAGCCAAATGATCAAATACCAATTTCTCCTCTTTCTCAATATACTGAATGGTCATACTTGCCTGTTTGGCATATTCGAACACAACTCTGTTCAGCATTTTACCTCGCCAGGAAATCAATGCTTTTCCAAACTGAATATTATTCTTTTTATCAATGCTTAAAACTTCAATCAGCTTCTTATTTGTCGAAAAATTATTTCCATCCCAGGCTAAAAGCAAATATGTATTTGCCCCTTTCGATTTAAAAGGAATAATTTTATAATACAGTGCACCAGACCAATTATCTTGATTTTGATTTGTATACATACTGGCATCAGCACAATTGTCCTTGAGAAGAATCACTTCTGATTTTCCTTTTTTCACCAATTGTAAAATCCCATAATATAGATAGCTTCCATTGGAAAGTACACAGTTCCAATTGTAAATTCTAAACAAATTATCTGGGGAAGTTAACTTACCCATTTTATCAAGCTTAGAAAATGGGTAGTCAAAACTTTCTTTTTGATTCAATATCTGTTCAAATCCATCCTCAATCTGATCACAAATTTTCAATTTAATTGAATCTGATTGAGCCAATTGTAACTGTTCAAACAGCTGCTTTGTCTCTGTTTCAAAATTGACTAAATCTGATTGAGCAGTTCCAAAGAATGAAACCGATAAAAGTAGAATAAGAAGAATTGAAGATCGCATAATTTATTTGTTAACCTTATCCATTGCCTGAATTAGTAAATTGGCAGCATGGTGAATTTCTTCATTAGTAATATTCAATGGTGGTGCAATACGGTATGCATCATCACAAAAAAGAAAGGCATCCATAACAACTCCTATTTCATATGCTTCTTTCATTATTTCCAGCATAATTTCTTTGGATTCAACTATCACAGCAATAAAGAGACCCAATTGTCGGAAACCTTTTACCATAGGATGATCCTTTAACAACTCAACAAAAAGTTCACCTTTCCTTTGAGTATCAGCAACCAAATTTTCCTCTAACAAAACCTCTAAAGAGGCATGTGCAGCAGCACAACAAACCGGATGTCCTCCAAAAGTTGTAATGTGTCCTAGCATTGGGTTTGATTTAAAGGAATCTAATATTTTCTTATCAGAAATAAACGCTCCTACCGGCATTCCTCCGCCCATAGCTTTTGCCAAACACAAAATATCAGGAACAACATCAAAATGTTCGAAAGCAAACAGCTTACCTGTTCGACCAAAACCCATTTGTACTTCATCGAAAATCAACAAAGCTCCTATCTCTGTACAACGAGCTCGTAATGCTTGAATGTATTCTTTCGAAGGAATAATCATTCCACCTTCAGACTGAATCGGTTCCAAAATTACACATGCCGTTTTTTCGGTAATCTGATCCAAATGTTCCATATTATCGAACTCAATCATTCGAACATCTGGCAGTAAAGGACGAAATGCATTTTTCATTTCTTCATCGCATAATACACTTAAAGCACCATGAGTACTTCCGTGATAAGCTCTTGTAAAATGAATGATTTCTGAACGCCCTGTATAACGTTTTGCTAATTTTAATGCTCCTTCATTGGCTTCACTTCCTGAATTCACAAAATAAACTGAGTTTAAGCCCTCAGGAAGATTATCGCTAAGTAGTTTGGCTAGTTTAACCTGCGGTGTTTCGATAAACTCACCATACACCATAAGGTGCATGTATTTATCTACCTGATCTTTTACAGCTTGACGAACACGGGGATGTCCGTGCCCCAGGTTACTAACAGAAACGCCCGAAACGAGATCCAAATAAGGCTTCCCGCTCGGGTCGTACATATATATTCCTTCGGCTCTTTCAATTTCCAAAGCAATTGGAAAATCAGAGGTTGTTGCTACGTGTTGTAGAAATAATTGTCGATTGGTAATCATATCCAGAATTTTTATTGAATACAAAATTCACAAAAATCCTGCTATTAAAAAACTATCGGGTCATTAAATTAATATCACCCATTAATTTATCACGATAAGATTTACCAATTGGAATTGATTTAGGACCTCCATCTGTTTCAATTACAACAGAATTGTCTTCAATCATTTCAATTTTGCTAAGATTTACAATGTAAGAGCGGTGAATTCTTGAAAATCTTGCCGCAGGCATTTTTTCTTCTATTGCCTTCATTGTAAAGTGAATTGTATACTTCTCTTGATAAGTATTCACTACTACATAATTCTCTAAGGCTTCAATCCATAAAATATCATCATAATTCAAACGAACCAATGATGAATTGCTCTTGATAAAAATTTCATTCTTATCCTGAACAAAGCCTACACTATTCTTATAGCGCTTATTAGCTTTACTTACGGCTTTAAAAAATCGACTATAACTAATCGGTTTCAAAAGATAATCAGTAACATCATATTCGAATGCTTCAAGAGCATATTGCTCTTTTGACGATATAATAATGATTTGAGGTGTAGTATTCAGGCTATTTAAAAACTCCATCCCACTCATTTCTGGCATTTCAATATCCAGAAAAATTAAGTCTACAGGCTCGTTTTTCTTTATGTTATTAATTGCATCAATCGCACTTGGATAAGATGCTCCAAAAGTTAAAAAATCAGTTCTTTCAATGTAACTTTCAACTACCTTTCTCGAAAGTTTATCATCATCTATTACAACACAATTCATATAGTGGGATTATTTAAGGTCAAGAAAAAGGGAATAAATTTTATTTATCTACAGTAATATTGTCTTCATCAAAAATAACAATCTTTTTACCATTTCCGAAATATTTTCCAAAAATATTTACTGCTTTAAAATCCCAGGCTTAAAAAGACCAAAATCCTTTAAATCAAATGCTTTTATTTCGAAGAATAAACTCCTGAATCATTTTATCTCCAGATCGGACTGTTTTTTTTAACCATTCTAATTTCAATTCTAGTTTTTCCACCTCACTCAGTTCCCAATTTACATTTGTCCTTCTAATTTCGGTAGACAAATGATTCAAGACTAAGGCAGCTGATACCGAAATATTAAAACTCTCGGTAAAACCATACATGGGAATCTTCACAAATTCATCAGCATTATCCATAACAACATCAGACAAACCTGTTAATTCAGTTCCAAAAAAGAATGCAGATTTCCCTTTTTGCAAGTCAAAATCGGGCAACAATACATCATTTGTATGGGGAGTAGTTGCTACGATTCTATATCCTTGTTTTTTTAGGCTTATTATCGTGTCTAAGGTATTTTCTTCTTTAGCATTATGCCTATGCAGGTCAACCCATTTTGAGGAGCCCATAACCACTTCTGGATTTAAAGTGTACTCATTCGAATTTTCTATCACATGCAAATCCTGGATTCCGAAACAATCACAGGATCGAATGACTGCACTAGCATTTTGAGGCTGAAAAATATTCTCCAGGACAACAGTAATGTACTTCGTCCTGTTACAGATATTTTTATCGATTAAATCCAATCGATGTTCTGTTGTAAATTGTTCAAGAAAACGAACTGATTCGATTAGTTGTTGTTTTTCCATTCTCAAAATTTAGGGTATAAAAAAAAGGAGGTATTGCTACACCCCCTCAATTTCGTTTGACTTACAATTATCTATTGTACAGAGTCAGCTAATTCTGAACCAGCCTTAAATTTAATAACCTTTTTAGCTGGAATATTAATTGGCTTACCAGTTTGTGGATTTCTACCAGTTCTAGCATCACGCTTTGAAACTGAAAAAGAACCGAATCCTACAAGAGCTACTCTATCGTCGCCTTTTAATGCTTCAGTTGTAGTTTCGATAAAAGCATCTAGTGCTTTTTTAGAATCAGCTTTAGTCAAACCAGCTTTGCTAGCAATTGCATCAATTAATTGAGCTTTGTTCATAACTTTATAAAATTTTAGGGTTAAAAAATGCTTTTAAATTTGAATCATATACAAATATAAAGGATTTCTGAACGTTTGCAAATTTCAGTTAGGAAAAAATATTAAAAAATCGTTTTTACAAACATCAACATAATAATAAGCTCTATTTTTACAAAAGCCCCTTTTAATGTATGAAACAGGATTATTTATTAAATCATAACAGAATTTATCTCAACAATTAATTTAACTCAATACAATTTACGACAAGCGTTTCACAATTAAAACAATCAACAAAACCTCAAACAAAAACCTCTTCGCTCCTCATTACGAGCACCTTACGTGACCTCATGCATTTCACCCGACTATTAAACATGTTCTCATATATTTGAAAAACAAAGAGTAAGCAAATTCCTTACTTTTGATCTTATCCAATATCATATTAACTATTTAATAATTGGTTTTTGAGGTCAGAATACTCCCTCCCAATCAGAATACTATTTTTTTCCTTCTGAAGGCATTCTTTCAGATATGTTGGAATTTCCACCTCCACTTCTATTGCTTTTTCCACAGTATCCTTAAATTTAGCAGGATGTGCCGTCTCCAAAAAGACACCAATCTCATTCTCTTTATTGATGTGCTTTTTCAATCCAAGATAGCCAACTGCTCCATGAGGATCTAAAATATACTTATAATTGCTATAAACTTCAGACATTACCTTTTCTGTTTCTTGATCAGAAAACCAAGCTCCTTTAATGTCTTTAATAATTTCGAAATGCTCTTCTCGATACAGCTCCATCATCCGGGCAAAATTACTTGGTGCTCCCACATCCATAGCATTTGAAATGGTTTGGACCGATTCTTTCGGCTCATAATTTCCATGTTCCAAATAATCAGGGACAACCTTATTCTTATTCGCTGAAGCCACAAATCTCTTTATTGGCAGTCCCATTTGTTTTGCCAACAAACCGCCAGTTAAATTGCCATAATTTCCACTTGGTACCGATACAACAATATCCTTATCACGATTCTGTAGTTGAGCCAAGATATAGAAATAGTAAAAACTCTGAGGAAGTAATCGGGCGATATTAATTGAGTTAGCCGATGTAAGTTTCATTTTTTTATTTAGATCCTCATCGGCAAAGGCTTGTTTTACCAAAGCCTGACAATCATCAAATGTACCATCAACCTCCAGGGCAGAAATATTTTGTCCCATTGTAGTCAACTGTTGCTCCTGAATTTTACTAACCTTCCCTTTAGGATAAAGTATGATAACACTTACGCCTTCTACTCCAAGAAATCCATTTGCAACCGCACTTCCTGTATCTCCTGAAGTGGCAACAAGAATGGTAACATCCTCCTTGTTTTGTTTTGCAAATGCACTTAAACAACGACTCATAAATCTTGCCCCCACATCCTTAAAAGCACATGTTGGACCATGAAACAATTCAAGGCTATAAACTCCTTCTTCTATTTTAATCAGAGGAATAGGAAAATTAAATACTTCTTCTGTTATATTTTTTAGTTCTTCGTGGCTGATGTCCTCACCAACAAAATGCTTCGCCACCTCAAAACCTATTTCTGCCATACTCATATCCGGTAAATTATCGAAAAACTCTTTCTCTAATTTTGGTATTGATATTGGGAAAAATAAACCTTTATCTGGAGCCAAGCCTTTTATAACAGCTTCTTTAAATCCGTATCGTAAATCTTTATTATTTGTACTAAAATATTCCATTGTTCTTTCTTTTCAGGATACCACTTTTATAATACTCTAACTCCTCCATCACTAACTTTGGACACATATATCTTGTAATCCAATTCTGTTTTTCTATAGGCGGTATCCATTGCCGTTGCAATTACGTCAGCAGAATCTTTACCTTCAGCCAAAGCAAACACCGATGGTCCTGAACCAGAAATAGAACAGCCCAAAGCACCTGCTTCCATAACCGAAAGTTTCAATTCATCGAACTCAGGAATTAATACCTTTCTTTGTGGCTCAACAATATGATCCTCTAATGATCTTCCAATCAATTCATAATTTGAAGTATACAATCCCGACATCAGACCGGCCACATTTCCCCATTGACGAATAGCTTTCTTCATTGAAACTTCAGGAGATAACAACTCACGCGATTCTTTTGTTTTGATCTCAATTTGTGGATGAATAACAACACACCATAAATCTTTAGGCGACTGAATGTGGATTACATCCAATGGATTGTATCCGCGAATTAAACAGAAACCACCTAAAGTAGCTGGTGCTGCATTATCAGCATGAACATCACCCGATGCAACTTCCTCTCCTTTCATAGCAAAATCAACCAATTCCATTCTGCTATAAGGATTTCCCAACAATTCATTTACTGCTACAACTGCTCCTGCAGCACTTGCTGCACTCGATCCTATCCCACTTCCTGGTTTAATATTCTTTACAATTTCAACATCAAAGCCCTGATTACTCTTTAAATCATCGAGAAGTGCCTGAATGGCAACTCCTGCAACATTCTTCTTTGGATCTGTTGGTAAATTCTCATAACCGTTAACGGGAGCAATAACGATCTTCTTTTTATCATTTTTACTTACTACCATTTCATCTCCCACCCCATCGATGGCAAATCCTAATATATCGAAACCGCAACCAACATTAGAAACGCTACCTGGGGCAAAAACTTTTACTGATTCTGACATGTATTTCAGATTTTTGCTGTCAGCAATTTACTTCCAGCTTTATTTTAAAATTACTTTATCTTCAATGATAACAGGCAGTTAACTGCTTATTCTGATGATATCTCCAAAAATACCACAGGCTGTCACCTCTGCTCCAGCTCCAGCGCCTTTCACTATTAATGGTTGGTCATCATACCATATTGTATTCAATGAAATCACATTGTCTTTTCCATGAATATCATAGAATGGGTGATCCGGCGTTACCTCTTTCATACCTACATTTGCTTTACCATCTTTAAATGAAGCAATGTATCGGTATCGGATATTTTTCTCTTTCATCACCTTCCGCCATCCTTCAAAGTAATCGTTATTTGTTTCTAAATCTTTCAATAACTCTTCAGCAGTACTTCCGTTTAAACACGATTTAGGAATCATTGGCTGATGTTCTACATCTTCCACCTCCAACGGATAGCCAGCTTCTCTCGATAAAATCAATAATTTTCTAAGCACATCCATACCACTTAAATCAATCTTAGGATCCGGTTCAGTAAATCCCTGTTCCATTGCCATTTTAACTGCCTCAGAAAAGGATTTACCATTATTGAATTCATTCATGATGAAATTCAAACTTCCGGAAACAACCGCATCAATACCTACAATTTTATCGCCAGTATCAATCAAGTTATTGATCGTATTTATTACGGGCAAACCTGCACCAACATTACTTTCAAACATGAATTCAACGTTGTGCTTTTTAGCCGCCATTTTTATTCTTTTGTAATTTTCAAAATCTGAGGAGGCTGCAATCTTATTACAAGCGACAATCGAAACAGTTGAATTTAAAACTTGCTGGTAAATTTTACTTACATGTTCGCTTGCCGTTATATCAACAAAAACGCTATTGCGTAGGTTTGCCTGATCCATTCTTTGAACAAATTCTTGCAAATCGGCTGGCTCACCCTCAACATTCAACTTTTCAGACCAATTCGTAAGTAATTTTTCATCATCTGAAAAATACATTTTTCTGCTATTGCTAATTCCGCGAACAATTAACTGTATTCCCTTTTCCTCTATTAAAAAATCATATTGATTTTTAATGAATTCAAGCAGCTTACTTCCAACATTTCCAACTCCAGCAATATACAGATTTACCTTTTTATAAGTGGTATCGAAGAATTCCTCATGAATAACATTCAAAACTTTTTTGATATCCTTGGTTGGAACCATAAAAGTCAGATTCATTTCGTTTCCTCCCTGAGCCATAGCACGAATGTTTACGCCATTCTTCCCAAGAACACTAAACACTTTACCTGATATTCCCGGTGTAAATCCCATATCTTCACCAACGATAGCAACAATTGAAAGATCTTCCTCCACTCCCGGATCATTTACCAAGTTCATTTTAATCTCCATAGCAAACTCATCACGAACTGCTTCAATTGCCTGTTCCGAATCATCCTTATGAATTCCAACACTTATGCTATGTTCCGAAGATGCCTGAGTAATAAGAACAACATTAATTTTACTTAGAGCCAAACAAGTAAAAAATCGAGATGCAAAACCACTTATCCCAACCATACCACTACCAGATAAAGTAAACAAGTTGATATTATTTACAGAAGATAATCCTCTAACAACGGAACGAATCTCGCCAGGAGTTTTACTTATTAAAGTTCCTTCATCCTTTGGTGCAAAAGTGTTTTTTATTCGAACATTAATCTGATTCTGAACAACTGGAATCAATGTTGGAGGGTAAATAACCTTTGCTCCAAAATGGGAAAGTTCCATGGCTTCCTGAAAAGACATTCTCTTGATTGGCTTAGCTTGCGATACCAATCTCGGATCAGCATTATACATACCACTCACATCGGTCCAAATTTCAAGCTCCGAACAACTTAAGCCTGCAGCTAATATTGCAGCGGTATAATCCGATCCTCCTCGTCCTAAAAGAGTCATTTCGCCTTTCTGCCCCGAAGCAATAAAGCCAGGAAAAACAGCAACCTCAAAATCCTTTTGTTTAATCGATTCAAGGTTTTCATTAGTTTGCTCGCTATTCAGATAAACTCCCTTGCCATTTTGGGTTTTAATAAACTCTCTCGAATCACAATAAATAGCATCAATTCCTGACACCTTAAGATATTCTGAAATAATAACAGATGACAACAATTCCCCGGACCCCATAACAGTACTTCTCACTTTCTCCGAAATATCCTGAAGTAAATAGACACCCTTTAAAACTTCCTCAAGTTCATTAAACTTGATTTTTACAGTATCACAAACCTTACCTGATAAATATAATTCTTGAATAACTCCAAAGTGCCTATTCTTTAAATTCTCTAAAGCCTTCTCGTAATCTTTGTTTCGATCACAAGACAAACTAATGCATCGTTCCAAATCATCTGTAACTCCGCCAAAAGCTGACACAACTACAACTTGCTTACAGCTCTCATTATTCTGCTTAATGATTTCCATTACCCGTTTGCAATTTTCTGCATTAGCAACCGAGCTTCCTCCAAATTTTAAAACTTTCATGTTTTTGATTTCTTCTGATGACTTCCTCTCCGTACAAATGTCAATTCTATCATCAATTATTAAATATTGGTTATAGTTAAATTAATAGTCTAACACAAAGAAAATTACGCGATATTATTGTGGTTGCATAATTCTATTTATGAACTTTTGAGTATAAACTCTCCCCTTTGGTGATATGTAATTATATAAACCCCCTAAAGGGTTGTTGTGGTAGGTGTAATTGTTGCAGTAATATTCATCGAAATAAAATGCATAGAATAGCGCATACCTCTAGTTGGCATGTGCATCATTGATTCTATGTTAGTCATTTTATTCATTATTTGATATTACCTCATTCTTAAGAGAATCAAATATAGAAATTTTTTAAAGTAGAATACCGAAATCACTGAAAATCTTTCGAAAAAATAACACAGAATTAACATCATCACACTTTATTACAGCCAATAAAACTTGTTGATTAACGAATCATTTTAAAAATAGCAACTGCCAAATCACCAATATTAATAACTATTTACCAGTCGTTTAATAAATCTTAATTAGAATCATTCCATATAAAAGTCGTAAATTGGGTTTTTATTCACTAAAACATATTTGTCATGAAAAAGAGGATTATGCTCTTGTCTGCGTTTTTGTTTTTTGCATTTATCGCATTTGGACAGGAGAAAGAGGAGAAAAAGACGATTGTAGTAGAAAGTGTTTACATTTTACCTAAAAGAGGTATGGCTGACGAATTTGAAAAAGCCATTAAATCTCACAACGAAAAATTCCACCCTGAAGGAGATCATGTTGCTGGTTTAAGAAGAGTAGATTACGGTTTGAAAGCTGGCTGGTACGTCTGGATAATGGGACCTACCACCTACGCCGCATTAGATTCCAGACCAACAAAAGAAAATGGTCATGAAGAAGATTGGAATAAAAATATTGATCCGTTAGTTGAAAAATATGGTGCTGTTAGCTTATGGAATTTTAACGAGAAACTCTCCTTTGGAAAAGATCTTGTTATGAATTCTAAACATTACGAAGCATGGGCAGTTGATTTAAAAAGAGGTCAGTATTACAGGTTTAAAGCTATTGCAAAGAAACTCATGAAAACTTCTGAAAATCTCGGAGTTGCCTTTTTGGTTTTTAACAATCCACTTCATACTCCTAAAAGTGCAGATATTGGATTGGTTTGGAATTTTGACAGTTATGAAGCCTGGTCGCAGGACATTGGATTTATGAAAGAGTTTGAAAAATTATATGGTAAGGGAAGTTGGCAAAACATGCTTGATGAATGGTATGACATTCTTGTTGATTACAATGCTGAGCTTCGAACAATTGTAAAATAATAAGCATTTTTTTTCGATCATAATACCGATAAGATATTTCTTATCGGTATTTTTTATTTCCCCTTTGGATATTCAAAAATGATGATAATATTTGTATTACACATTCAAAACAAAGCAAAATGATAAAAGGAGTAGTATTTGATCTTGATGGCACTCTAGCCAATTCGATTGAAGATATCGCAGATTCGATGAACAAAGTACTAATAGAAAAAGATTTCCCAACACACGATTACTCCACATACAAAACCTTTGTTGGTAGAGGCGTTAAAACATTGGTAGAAAATGCACTTCCGGAAAATCACAGAACAGAGTCTGAAATTCTATCGAGCTTTAATCGCATGATGAAAGTATATGATGAGAATTGTATTGTTAAAACTTGCTTGTATCCAGGTATCCCAGAATTGTTGACCAGTCTAAGTGAAAAAAATATTAAAATCGCCGTTTTCTCGAATAAGGCAAATGAATTAACTCAAAAAGTAGTTAAAGTGCTGCTAGCCGATTGGAAACTTGAACATGTATTAGGCGCAGGTGGAGATATTCCAAGAAAGCCAGACCCAAAAGGTGCTTTACTAATAAGTGAAAAAATGGGAATTCCTCCTGAGGAATTGATTTACGTAGGCGATTCAGGCGTAGATATGGAAACTGCACACAATTCTGGAATGCATGCAGCTGGCGTTCTTTGGGGATTTAGAGATATGGAAGAACTTCTTGAGAATGGTGCCCAAACTATTCTTGAGCACCCTATGGATTTAATCAAATCCTTAACTTAATGATCATGTGATTTTTCTTGAATCACTACACTTTCATCATCACAAAAGCCATTTATTTCAGGCTGTAAAGTCACATGATTTATTTCAAATTCATCATGCAAAAGGTGCTCCAATTTGTGGAGTACCTTATTTACTTTACTAAGTGGAAGATCCTCTTTAAAACTAATATGTGCTTCTAAATTGATTTGCTTATCATCCAATTGCCAAACATGAACGTGGTGCATATTTTCAACTTCATCTATAGTTTTAACCTTATCGTTAATTTCATCTAAATTAATATGAACGGGTGCAAATTGCATTAATATGCGAACACTTTCCAAGATCAATCCCCAACTTGAATACACCAAATACAATGCGATTGCGATTGAAAGAACACTATCTACCCAGGCAACATCCCAAAAAGTCATAGCCAAACCACCTAAAACAACGGCAACAGACGAAACCATATCTGATAATAAATGTAAATACGCCGACCGCATATTGATGTTGTCTTTCGCATCATTCTTTACTAGTAATACACTTAATCCATTTAAAATAATAGAAGCTACACCAAGTATAATTACCAATCCCGATTGAATTTCCTGAGGTTCTGAAAAACGTCCAATGGCTTCTTTTAGAAGGAAAAAAGCAATTACAATTAATGATACTGCATTTATTAATGCAGCTAATATTTCAGCTCGTTTATATCCATAAGTTTGTCGGGCAGTTTGTTTTCGTCCAGATAATTTACTTGCAAACCAACTTATTATCAATGCCAATACATCCGAAAAATTATGCATTGCATCCGACATCAACGCCAAACTTCCTGAAATAAAACCACCTACAACTTGGGCTACTGTAATTCCAATATTCAATAATATTGCAATCCCTAAATTTCTACCTTTAAGCTGTCCGTGATCGTGAGAATGATTGTGTTTCCCCATTTTTAAATTCATTTGATCTACTACAAATATAACAATGCAATCTATTTTTTAATCAAACTAATTATAAATAGGCTCTCAATTTTTCTATCAAATTAAAATTCCTTTTGCCAATACAATTCATAAATCCCTGATACCATCGGGTGTTTACGAGTTTCACACTATTTTAACGAAAACGTTAGCACAAGAATAGAAACACATACACATTTGTAGATTCATTAATATTAATATCTTTACCCCATTAATAATAGTTTAACTCCGAGTTTATCATTTCTAAACAACTATTTTTTTAGAAGCACGAATGATAAACCGATGGGTAAATTTGGAAACGAATTTGCCTCCCGCAGGATTGTAAATCCAAAATTGGAAAGGAGAAATGTTTTATTGTAAGAATAAATAGTTTTATTGTACTATACAATTTAGCATTGATTCTTAGAGACATGAACCTTCAATTCTGCACTGAATTGGAGGATTTTTTTTTATGGAATTAAGAGAGAACATACTACTAATTGCAGGAACAGGTCAAAATGTTGGTAAAACACTTTTTGCCTGCAAATTGATTGATCAATTAAAAGATGAACATTCAATTGTTAGTATTAAAATTTGTCCACATTTCCATGAATTAAAATCTGAAGCAATGATTTTAAAAAAGAATGAAAACTATACAATTACAAAGGAGACAACAACAGAACACAACAAGGATAGTAACAGAATGCTAAAAGCCGGAAGCAATGCAGTTTACTTCGTTCAAACCAAAGATGAATATTTATCTGAAGTTCTCTCTTTTTTTGATAAATTTATAAACATTACTACACCTGTAATAATTGAATCGGGTGGATTAAGAGAACTGCTTACACCAGGACTTTTTTTAATGATAAAAAATAAAAACAGTAACCAAACAAAACCCAAAACCGAAAAATATTTGCATTTAGCAGATCGTAAAATTGAATTTAATGGTGATACATTCAATTTCGATCCAGCAAGAGTGAAATTTGCAAATAATAAATGGGGGATAAAAAACTAACACTATGATAACCTTTCACGAAGCTCTAAAAACGGTTAAACATGCCACTAAAAAACTGGAAAAAGAACACATTGATATTTCAGATTGCTTAAACCGTGTTTTGGCTGAAGATGTTTGTTCAGACATGTGCATTCCTCCTTTTAATAAGTCGGCAATGGATGGATATGCCTGCAAAAAATCAGACTTAAAAGAAAATCTGGAAGTACTTGAAGTTGTAGCTGCAGGAACTGCCCCAAGTCTGTCAATTGGTGACAAGCAGTGTTCTAAAATTATGACTGGTGCTATGGTTCCTGATGGAGCTGATACTGTAATAATGGTTGAACACACAGAAGAAATAAACAATAACTTAATTCGATTTACAAAAGAAGATTCCAAATCTAATATTTGTATAAAAGGAGAAGATATTGAAGAAAATGATGTTGTTTTAAGCAAAGGAACACGCTTAAAATCGCAACACATCTCTGTATTAGCAACAGTTGGTTGTGCTAAACCTTTGGTATACAAACAGCCAAAAGTAGCAACAATTGCGACAGGAAGTGAGTTGGTAGAGCCTCATGAGAAACCAAATCAATCACAAATTAGAAACGTTAACTCATGGCAATTGCAAGCTCAATTGCAAAAAATGGGCATTACGGGCAATTATCAAGGCATTGTTTCAGATTCTAAGGATGCAACCAAAGAAGCCATGATAAAATGTATTGAAGAAAATGACATTTTGATCATTTCCGGTGGCGTTTCTGTTGGAGATTACGATTACGTCCCACAGATACTAAAGGAGCTCGGATTTAATATCTGGTTTCACACATTAGCGGTAAAGCCTGGAAAACACACTGTGTTTGCTGCCAAGGATGGAAAGTATGTATTCGGCATGCCAGGAAATCCGGTTTCTTCATTTGTTCAATTTGAATTATTGGGTAAGCCTCTGTTGTATCGATTGATGGGTCACAATTACAATGCACCAATGGTAAGAATGCCAATCTCTCAAGATTATAAGAGGAAAAGAACCGACAGACTCGAGTTCATTCCTGTACGATTTAATGCAAACAACAGAGTGGTTCCCATTAAATATCACGGATCGGCTCATATAAATGCATTTACACTTGCTGACGGCATTATGGCTGTTCCGCGAGAAGTTGACGAATTTACCGAAGGAGAATTTGTACATGTTAGACAATTATAAAAGAAATATCAACTACCTGAGAATTTCGGTAACCGATAGATGTAACTTAAGATGCACCTATTGTATGCCCGAAGAGGGTATTGACTTAATCGCTCATGAAGAAGTTCTAAGCTTTGAGCAAATTGTAGATTTTATAAAAGAGGCTGTCTCAACCGGAATTAATAAAATTCGATTAACCGGAGGAGAACCTTTGGTTAGAAAAGGCATTATCGATTTGGTTCAACAAATTGCACAAATACCTGGCATTGAAGATTTGGCTATGACAACAAATGGTATTTTGTTGGAAAAATATGCTGCAGATTTGGCTAAAGCTGGATTGAATCGAGTAAATATCAGTTTAGATACTCTTAATGCCAAAAAGTACAAAACAATTACTCGTTTAGGTGATATCGAAGATGTTTTTAAAGGTATTAAAGCTGCCAAAAATGCAGGTTTACATCCTGTAAAAATAAACTGTGTTCGCATGCCAGATGCAGATCTTGACGACATTGAAGCACTCAGAAAATATTGCTCTCAAAATGATCTGGACTTGCGTTTTATCAAACAAATGGATTTGGCTACCGGCGAATTCTCGATTGTTGAAGGCGGTAAAGGTGGCAATTGTCAGGAATGCAACAGAATCAGGTTAACTGCAAATGGTAAAGTAAAACCTTGCTTATTCAATCAAAGTGAATTTGATTTAAAGCAGTTAGGAGCTAAAAAAGCAATAGATAAATCTATAAATCAAAAACCTGAAGCTGGAACCAAAAATAAAAAAGGCAGCTTTTATGGTATTGGTGGTTAATAATTAGAAATTAAGATGGGGAAATTTAGTCATATAGATAATGAAGGAAAAGCCAACATGGTTGATGTAGGCGATAAAACTCCACAAATTAGAGAAGCTAAAGCAACAGGTTTAATCCAACTGGAAAATGAAACCATTAAGTTGATTCGAGAGAATTCGATGAAAAAAGGTGATGTTTTAACGGTTGCTGAAATTGCAGGAATTCAGGCAGCTAAAAAAACCAGCGACCTAATTCCTCTTTGCCACACCTTACAAATCACAAAAGCCGAAGTTAACTGTAGCATTGTTGAGAATGGTGTTAAAGTACACACCAGAGTGCGATGCATTGGACAGACAGGAGTTGAAATGGAAGCTCTAACCGCAGCTAGCGTTGCCCTACTTACCATTTACGACATGTGTAAAGCTGTTGATAAAAATATGGTAATAGGACAAGTTACACTTCAGGAGAAAACAAAAACAGATTTGAAATAAGAAATACAGAAACCATGAGCATTAAAGAAGTAGCAGTACTCTCTGTAAATATATCTGAGAAAAAAGGAACCATTAAAAAGCCAGTTGATAAAATAGAATTAAATTCTATAGGAGTTGCTAAAGATGCACACTCAGGAAATTGGCACCGACAAGTTAGTTTACTTGCCAAAGAAAGTATTGATAAATTCTCAGAACAAGCCAAACGAAAAATCGACTTTGGAGAATTTGCCGAGAATATTACTACCGAAGGACTCTTGCTACACCATACCGCTCCTCTTGATAAATTCACACTTGGTAATATGGAACTTGAGGTAACTCAAATAGGTAAAAAATGTCATGGTGATAATTGTAGCATTTTTAGAGAAATTGGAAACTGTGTAATGCCAAAAGAAGGTATTTTCTGTAGAGTATTGAAAGATGGAGAACTAAAAGCTGGAGATATTTTAACCTACAAGCCTCGTGTAATTAAAACAATGATAATTACACTAAGCGATAGAGCCAGCAGAGGAGAATATGCAGATAAAAGCGGTCCATTAGCTGAAAAGTTGTGTGAAGATTTTTTGAAATCAAGAAATCGCCATTACACCATTGATAAGCATATCATTCCTGATCAAGAAGAAAAATTATCTGAACTACTAAATATAGCAAAAGAGGAAGAGTATGATATGGTTCTTACAACAGGAGGAACTGGGATTGGACCAAAAGATATCACCCCTGAAGTTGTACAAAAGCACATCACAAAAGAAATTCCAGGAATCATGGAATTAATTCGTGTGAAATATGGCATGGAGAAAGCAAATGCATTGGTTAGTCGGGGAATTGCCGGTGTTATGAATAAAACTTTGATTTATGCTATGCCAGGGAGTCCAAAAGCAGTAAATGAGTATTGTTCCGAAATTTTTAAAACCGTTGAACACTCCTTATACATGCTAAATGAACTTGATTTGCACCGCTAATTAAAATTAATTTATCTGACTTACAGCGGCTTCAGAACAATTTATAATTTATTGCAAAAAAATGTTTGGTAGCAATCAAATTTCATCCTATATTTGCACCCGTTATCACAAGAGATATCAGAGCTGATAAGGCTCACAGACATATTGGAGAGATGGCAGAGTGGTCGAATGCGGTGGTCTTGAAAACCATTGTGCGGCAACGTACCGGGGGTTCGAATCCCTCTCTCTCCGCTTCTAAAAGAGAGTTTCATTAATTTGAAGCTCTCTTTTTTTATGCCAATAACTGGAAAGATAAAAAAGATTCCATCTCACCACCTATCTCTAAAAATAATTCTGACTTTATTATCCCAGCTTTAAACTTTAAAGAAATCCATTTGGTTTTGTTAATCAGTGATCTATCTAATTCCAGATGTGCCAAATTAAATGCAAAAAAATACCCTCTGAAAATAAATTCAGAGGGTAATAAAAACTCAATATTAAATAGTCATTAGGCTTTTGGCTCAATTACTAAAAGCAAATCGCCTTTAGCAACAGAATCGCCAGAATCACACTTAATCTCTTTTACAGTACCTTCTGCTTTAGCATCAAGATTATTCATCATCTTCATAGCTTCAAGTACTACTAATGTATCTCCTACTTTTACTTCATCACCAACTTTAACTTTGCACTCAACAATCATACCTGGGATTGGAGCAACAACGCTTCCTGTAGCCATTTCATCGTTAGCAGATTCTTTTTTCTTACGACCTTTAAATTGAGGCGTAGCAGGACCGTTAGGATCATTAACTTCTACAGTAAAAGTTTCTCCTTCAATTGTAACTTCAAGCTCACGACCGTTACCTTTTCCTTTAGAAGTAAGTTCTCCAGAAAGTGCTTTTCTTACCAACTCATTCTCTTTTTCAACTTCTTCCATGGTTTTAGCTTTTACATCAGCTGGAACTTCCTCCAAACCATATTTCCATTTCAAGAAGCGTTTTCCTGTTATAGGATAAAGTGCGCATAAAACTTCGTCATCGATATCCTTAGCAAGATCTCCGAATTCAGCTTTAACATCTTCCATTTCTGGCTCAAGAATAGATCCTGGACGAGCTGTAATAGGCTCTTCACCACGAGGATAATCCTTCAATGCTTTCTTTTGAACTTCAGGATCGATTGGATGAGTCGTTTTACCATACAATCCGTAACAAAGGTCTTTTACTTCTTTAGTAATTTGAGCATATTCTCCTTCGTAAGAATCGAATAGTACATTGTTTACCGTCTGTACACCAACAATTTGAGATGTAGGAGTTACCAATGGAATGTTACCTAGCTGCTTACGAACTTTAGGAAGTAAACGATACACTTCTGGTAATTTATCCAGTGCATCCATTGCTTTCAACTGATTTACCAAGTTAGAAAGCATTCCACCTGGAGTTTGGTGCAACAATACGTTAATATCAGTAGTAGCATACTTAGGATTGTTATCCAAGTGCTTATATTTTGGAATGTATTTCTCCATTTCTTCAGCAATTGCATTAATCTTGTTAATGTCCATTCCTGAATCACGGTTTGTTCCCAACAGAGACATAATCATTGGCTCCACAGCTGCATGAGAAGTACGGTAAGCGTAAGGTCCGATACAAGTATCAACGATATCTACACCAGCTTCGATCGCTTTAAAAATAGCCAAGTCACCCATACCAGAAGTAAAGTGAGTGTGCAAGTTAATAGGTGTATCTGTAAATTGCTTAATTTCACGAACCAAATTATAAATATCATAAGGAGCGATCAATCCAGCCATATCCTTAATACAGATAGAATCAACACCAAAACTGATAAGATCCTTTACCTTATTAAGGTAATATTCCATATTATATACTTCACCACCCAAACGAGGCTGATTCAAAGTATAACATACAACACCTTGTAAGTGCTTCTTGTTATCTTTAATAACCTTAGCTGCAGTTTCGAAGTTTCTGAAATCATTCAACGCATCAAAACAACGGAAGATATCCATACCATTATCGATAGAACGCTGAACAAAAGATTGAACTACATCATCAGCATAGTTACGGTATCCTACCACATTCTGCCCACGAAGAAGCATTGAGAATGGAGTTTTAGGCATATGTTTTTTCAACACTCTTAAACGCTCCCATGGATCTTCACCCAAGAAACGGTGCATCGTATCAAAAGTAGCACCTCCCCAAGTTTCAACAGCATTATATCCTGCATCATCAATCATTTCAGCAACAGGAAGCATATCTTCTGTACGTCCACGAGTAGCAAAAAGTGACTGGTGTCCATCACGTAAACTTACGTCATTAATTTTAATTGGATTTTCTGCCTTTGGACGATCTTTGCCAAAGTTCAGCTCGGTCATTTGTAAGACCCCGTGTTTATCGTATATCATCTTTTTATTTTTTTTGTTGATTAATACTTTTCCAAGTAACTCGGAAAATAGAATTATGCACTTCGTAGACTTCGACCACGAAGCTGTACAATCTTACGTTTGGTCATCATCATTTTAATGCCAGTACGTGACCATGAACCATTAGTCGAACCTTCATTCTTTAATGCTTCAGCTTTCTCTAACTCTATGTGGTGAGCAACCGCTACTAAAGCTGCTTTTTTAATCTTTTCTTCTCGTGTCATAATTATTGGTATTAATAATTAATTTATTAAAAGTATTTCTTACAATGGAATATTTCCGTGTTTCTTAGCTGGTAGAACTTCTGCTTTTGTTTTCATTGCATTCAATGCATCTATCAAACGAGCGCGAGTTTCGCTAGGAAGAATTACATCATCAATATATCCTCGCTGAGCTGCCAAATAAGGAACGTTAAATGCATTTTCGTACTCCTTAATTTTCTCATCAGTCTTAGCTTGCTTATCATCAGCAGCAGCAATTTCTTTCTTGTAAGAAGAGATTACCTCTACAGCACCCTTAGCACCCATCACAGCAATTTCAGCTGTTGGCCAAGCAAATACCATATCAGCTCCTAAAGGCTTAGAACACATTGCTAAATAAGCTCCACCGTAATCCTTACGTGTTACCACAGTAAATTTAGGTACAGTAGCCTCAGCATAACTCCAAAGTAGTTTAGCTCCGTGACGGATAATACCACCTAGCTCTTGCTGTACTCCAGGAAGGTATCCAGGAACGTCAACAAATGTTACCATTGGAATATTGAAAGCATCACAAGTACGAACGAAACGAGAAATCTTATCAGAAGCATCAATATCCAAACAACCTGCCTGAATTAACGGCTGATTTGCAATAATACCTACTGATTGATTATCTAAACGACCGAAACCGATTATTGCATTCTCTGCATAATGCTCGTGCACTTCGTAAAATTCTCCCTGGTCAAGCACTGATTCAATAATACCCTTCATATCATAAGGTGTTTTTGGATCATCAGGAATCATAGTATCTAATTCTTCGCAAACACGCGCAGGATCATCACCCATCGCCAACTGAGGAGTTTCTTCTAAGTTGTTGTTTGGCATATAACTTAATAAGTCGCGGATTTCTTCAATTGTAGCTTCATCAGAATCGCAAGCGAAGTGTGCGTTACCACTTTTGGCGTTGTGAGCCATAGCTCCACCCAATTCTTCAAAAGTAGTTTCTTCACCTGTTACTGTTTTAATCACATAAGGAGATGTAATAAACATGTGACTCTGCTTTTTAACCATGTATACAAAGTCCGTCATTGCTGGAGAATAAACTGCACCACCGGCACAAGGACCCATAATAGCAGAAATCTGAGGAATTACCCCTGATGCTCTTGAGTTACGCATAAATATTTCACCGTACCCCTTCAATGCATCAACACCTTCTTCTACACGTGCTCCACCAGAATCATTAAGTCCAACAATAGGAGCTCCAGCGCTAACTGCCAAATCCATTATTTTACAGATTTTTGCAGCGTGCATTTCACCTAAAGATCCTCCTCTGGAAGTAAAATCCTGAGAGTAAGCAAATACTGATCTACCGTTCACTAAACCATGACCAATAATAACTCCATCAGCTGGAATTTCAGTTGACTCAAAGCCAAAGTTAGTACAACGATGTTCCACAAACATATCCAATTCTCTAAAACTTCCTTCATCAAAAAGCAAGTCTATTCTCTCACGTGCGGAAAGCTTTCCTTTATCATGCTGCTTAGCAACACGAGCTTCGCCACCCATCTTTTTAACTTCTTCTCTTTTTTTCTTTAAGAGATCTAACTTTTCAGATACCTTCATTTTATATGTTTTTTCAAGTAATTTGCTAAGAAAATCTCACGGAATTTCTATTTTACTTCAATTGCTATTCAATTTAAAACCTAATTCTTTAAAATCTGATTTTTTAAAGTTCAACCTTTTTAAAGAATTATTTCCTTATTGGATGACGAATATAAATACTTTCATTGTAGATAAGAAACTGTTTAAAAACACCACCTCACGTTCGTAAACGTTTGTATATCAATCCTAACTACTAATAATTTTCATATATTACCCTATGCTTCAGATAATTAAGTCGCAACAATCGACATTTATCATATTAGACCAAAATTTCACCCAAATACTATACAACATATAGCATTTGGGTGAAAATACCCATTGTGAGAATTGTTCAATATCATTTTCTATTATGCCACAAATACACACTAAAAGGTCTTTTTGTTGTTTTTTTTACTCAAACAGCAACTACCAATCACCAAATCACCTATTAATGGATTTAATTACATGACTATATCAAAATGTTAATGGTTGATTTTTTTTACAAATAAAAATCACACCTGTTCATTCATTAGCTAATATAAATGCAGCGAATATTTTTGTTGCCTGATTAAAAAATTATAAATTCTGTCTGTCGAAAAAACACGGTTTATAATACAAGAAATAGATTAGAAGAACTCATTACATCGCATTACGCATATAAGGATTTTTTTCTTTATTCAATAGCGAATTTAATCTTGAGGAAGAATCGATTATATTATAGAAAAAATCCTACCGAAATAAAATCATGATTAATACTTACTAAAAGTAACTCATGGATTACAAATTGTAATTATCTCAATGATTAACAAATAGATCTAGTTTGTTTCTCATATTCATCCTTAACAATTCTATATAGCTAATGAGATATAACAGAACTAAAAAATAGAATGGTAGTAGATTATTTTTCACTACTTAAAGTTCCAAGGTAAAATAACGTTGATACTTTTCTATTCCCTTAATTGAGTTTAAAATATCCCTAATCAGACCTAATAATAAATACAATAATTATATTAAAATTCTTTTTGTAATACGCTATTTTATTCTACTTTTGTCCCCACACAATTATCCTTACGGATATCTGGAGAGATGACAGAGTGGTCGATTGTGCGCGCCTGGAAAGCTCGTGTACCGCAAGGTACCGGGGGTTCGAATCCCTCTCTCTCCGCAACAAAAAGCAGCTAATTTTTAGCTGCTTTTTTTATGTCCAAAACTACCGTAAATAAAGGAATCTAGATGATTTATCACTTTTAAGTATCACATTATTAGAGAAATTTAATTAACATTATTCAATAAATTATTGTTATACTAATCTGAAGGAAAACGACCATGGTGCAACATTCGTGCAACAAATTTTTCACTTTTTCGCTTTATAACACGTCTTTACACCACTTAAATTTGGAGCAACAAAATGCAAAGTGTTTTTGCTTCAAAATAATATCAAATCTATTTTAACCTAAAAAAACAAAAAGCCGCTCCAAAAAATGAAGCAGCTTTACGCATTCCAATCCCCAAAAAATTACGACAGATTTACCATCTGGTAATGATCTTCCGAAAATTCATCTTCCTCGACTGTACCAAAGAAGGCATAAATATGAGTTGATCCTGGATCAACCGGAAGAGTGATCTCTGCAGATTGATCTGATCGAACCGCATCCAAATGGATGATGTGCACCCTTGTTGCACTCATCACAAGCAAATGCAATTTGTCACCGGCATTACCTAACCCAGTTGAACTTTCATCTTTCCAGGTAATTTCAATTCCTGATGAGACTTCCGAATCATCCTGAATGCTAATATTGGATGGCAAACTTAAATTGCCGACTGATGCTCTGAACTGAGAATAGTTAACCAAATCGCCACTGTCATTGAAAGCTGGCATATTGGTTTTGACAAAAAGATTGTAACCGGTCATTTTACCTGCTGATAAATTCCAAACCGGACGGATCAATGTTTCCAGCAATGATGAAGCAAAACTGACAACAGCTTTAAATCTGCTTCGTTGCTTTTGCTGATCTTCACTATTGGAAGAATTCGGACCTGGTAGTGATTTGATGTAATTCACACCCTTCCAACTGCTCCCAACCACTGAGCCCACTTTCCCCGTAAATGGACCCAAAATTCCCTGATTGTATTTCCCCATGATTAAAGGTTTTTAATTAGTACTCGGTTAATTAACATAGAATTGAGACAGATACAGACCTGAACCCTAGGAAGTATTAGACTGCTTCTTTCTCTCATCTAATTTTTTCCACCAGCGTTTTAGTAAGCATACAATGATGGTTGAAATTGCACCACCGATAACCGAAATTATCGCCTCGGGACTGTCAATTGGTACAGTTTGAGCTACATCTATGGTTTCCATTTGCAAACCCAAAGATTCGGCTACTCCCATTGTGGATAGTGTCCCAACTAAAAATGATGATATCTTATTCATAATCTGATGATTTGGTTAGTATTTATAGCAAACTTATGTATCTTTCCAAGAGGAAACCACACCAACAGATTGATTTACTTTGGTTTACACTACATTGCTTCACATTAATATTTGCCAGATGAACGAAACACAACATTTACAGCTCAGATTACTCAGAGACAGCTATTCTGCACAAACAACTCTTGGAAAATTGTTTGTTGATGGTATTTTCTTTGGCTACACCCTGGAAGATACAGTTCGTGCTTACGGAATTAAAGTTGAGGGTCACACTGCAATTCCTGCTTATATCTATAAAGTGAAGGTGGACTATAGCAATCGCTTTAAAAGGGAAATGTGTTTGATCTATAATCAGGATGATGGAAGTATAAATGCGATGGGAGTAGAATTTACCGGGATTCGTTTTCATGGTGGGAATCGGCATACAGATACTTCAGGTTGTATTCTGATAGCTAAAAACCGTATTTCGGATACGGTAATCCAGGGAAGCCTGGAAAAACAATTGACCTTGCTGGTTGATCAGGCAATTGGATCAGGAAAGAAGGTGGTGCTTGAAATTATCAACAGCTAAGCCTCATCCAGGGTATTTCCTGCTATCTGATAAATACCAAACCATTATCCGAAATGCGGGTGGGATGTCAAGCTTTTTGGTGGATTATTTTATCCTCTTAAAATTACTGAATAAAAAAATCCATCAAAACTTTGTATAAGCTTGACTTGTTGACTGAACTGCCAGGTTCATGCGGGGCAAACATCTGATATTGGAACTGACAGAGGAAATATCTTTGTTTATCAGGGAGGAGGAAAAAAAGTAACCAAACTTCAAATTCCAAGCTTCAAGAAAAAACAAATTATCTGGAGAAATAAAAAAATACCAAGCATTCAAATTCCATCAAAATGTTGATTGGTTATTACTCATAAATAAATCGTCCTTACTTATTTAATACTGCTATACTGATACAAAAATCTCTTTTTGTTTTTAATGCCTGCATTATAAATGGGTGGTGGTGGGGTTGTTGGTGGTCATGAGCTGCAGTGCCTTAAAGGCTGCGAGCCGCCCGCGAGTGGAAGGGTGTGACTGGCAAGGAAAACAGGTTAAAAACCTGTGATTGACAGCCAGCGGTTTTTGGCGGCTTTTTTGAAGCGGTGTTGGCTGTTGCCGGGTGAAGCATGGTGTATGCTTGTTTTTGAATGCTTCTGTTTGGAATGGATGAGAAAACAATTGGGTTGGAGGTGCTTGACCCGGGTGGGTAGGGAAAGGGATTTGGACAGGTAGAAAATTTTGCGAGTCAAACTCATCGTTCTCAAAACAATTCTCTCCTACCCTATTCGCATGGACTTTTATTTAAAGATAGGATGCAAAATTTTTACCAGGGAAAAGGACTGCCCGTGGGGCTCAAAAAAGATGACAAAAACGGCTAGCACCCGACCCAGCAGGCGAGCCTAAAATGAGCAATGGAGGCTTTTTAGCATTTGGAGTGATTAGCGACAATGGCTCGGAAAGCCGGGAATTGCTGTGAAGGACGAGTGGTTGAGCGCGAAAATTATGACAGGGTGAACCCTAACTGAAAGACGGGATAATTGATAAAAAACAGCAAATTAAAATTTGCGAAAAACAAACACCACAGTTGAAGCAAGGGTGAATTGCGTGACAAATGCCTGTTGGTTGTGTAGCTACTTGTTTAAAAAAAGAGCGCTACCATAGAAATCAAGCGGAACGACCAATAGGATTTTGGAAGCCCTGGCGGAATTTTTGCCGAGACCCGAGGAGTGAACGCCATATTTCCTTTTTATTTTCAAATTTTATTTAAACGGTTAAAAGTCTTTTCCATTTCAATGGTTAGTTGTTTTGAGATTCCACAATCCTGGGCTACATATCTCCATTGAGAAATGGCTTCTTTTACTTGCTCCAGAATTGATTCTGGTTTCTTCAATCCAAAATGATTCGCCAATTTCAGCAAATGTATTTCTCCTGGGTTTTTACTTTCACCTGCAATCATCGTGTTATGCAAACCATAAGCCGAAGTGGAATAAGTTAGATCATAAGCTGGTGCCATTTTCCAATTCCCCTTAACATCCATTAAAAATGAAAAGTTTTTAGAGTGATCATCTCTGTTATGCGCATAGACATTAAAGGCTGCCAGTCGGAATATTTTTTCGTAAGCATTCACATGCCTTTCCAAACGAAAAGCGCAATCCATCAGGTGCCCATAATCCATTGTACTCATTCTGAAATTATCATGCATTAATCCACTTGCTGTATGCACATGTAGTCTGCCCTTTTCAGTTCTGTCGAAACGCTTAGTTCCAAAATAGTTTTGACCTGATTTTCCATAAAACAATTGACATTCACTCATTTCAATTCCTGCTTTTAGAGCCATTTGATAGTAAGCGTATTCAATTTTAGCAATCTCTGGATTATCCTGCGATGATGGAAATTTAATCAACCATTCCTCAAATTCACCAGGAATTTGATTGTAGCCATGAATCAACTCATTGTTTTTCTTGTTCAATCCCACCAAGATCTTAGGGCGAGCACCACCTGAGGATCCACCTAATGTAAAAAGCTCTTCTATCATTTCTGTACTCTCCCCTTTGAGAACATGTGCCATCTCTTTGGCAATGACGTCTAATTCCAGTTGCTTTTCAAAATCACGAAGTCCATCCTGTTGCGGCAGGTAAGACAGTGCTCCCATACCAGTCTTTCCAACATAAGCCAACCTATCCAATGGAGTCAAACTGAATGTGTCAATTCCTTTTGAACTTAGGCTGCGATCCAACAATAGTCTTCCCCAGCCATCGGGCAAAGAATCATTAAAAACACCATAAAGTCCCTCAAATGGGTCTTTTTCTGCATTTGTAATTTCACCTGTATGAGGTAATTTTATCGGAGAAATATTCAATCCTGTTTTCAAGAAATCGGAATGATATCGAAAATAGATCTTACGATTATTTAAAACCAACTCACCTACTTTGTATGATTGACCTTCCAAATTAAGGTTTACTAGTACATTTTCTATCCCAGTCATTTCTTAAGGTTTTGTGGTAAATAGTTTTTCAATATCGGACTGATCTTCCTTTGTTTGAAAAACAGACTCGAAATCACCTAAACGATTCATCAGGTGTGCCAATTTGAGAAGTGATTCTAAAGAGATTTGCCCTGTTGCTTCAAAACGTTTTAAACTGCCTAAGGAAACTCCTGATCGCTCAGCCATTTCAACTTGTGAAATCTTTAGGCGTTTGCGTAAAACCTTATGACGTTCCGCCAAGGCTTTACTCATATCCGTTGGTGTTGATGATAGTGAATACATATAGCTAAAATATTAGCTAAATATACGCATTTTCATGCAAAACGGCTAATATATTAGTCGTTCATTACATTTGAAACGACTCAATTTTAAATTTATTTTATCTGTAAGTATACCTTATCGGGTATAAAATAATGTTTTTAAATATCGATTATACCTGTTCGGGTATAGTTTGTTTTTTAGACACTATTGCTTAAAGCAAAAAGAAGATTTTAATATTATTGATACCCTCACTAGAAGTGAGAGCATCAAAATTAAATTCTGATAGTGCAAAATATGCTATTAGGTTGAAATAAAGAATCCTGTCAGTGACCAGACTTGGAGTTAGAGAGCATCGAGGTTTATTTTTAAACGCTGTCAGGTCTGAAAAGACGCTGACAGGTTGAAATATTGAAGTTAGTTATATTCGGAGGCTCGGGTGAAGTGAGTATCCAAAATTTCAGGTAAGGGTACCCACCCTGAAGGACGGGGGAATACCAAATTAACATCAAAATCAATCTTATAAAATGTCTCTTTTCAGCTATATCTTCGTTAAAAAAGATGCAAGGTAAATGGCTATCTCTTACTTTTTTGCCTTGATCTAGCTAAAAATTATTCCATTTTTAATAAAGCTAGTTTCGAAATTAAATTGGTATAATTGATAAAAAACTACAAATTAAAATTTGCAAAAAACAAACACCCCAGCTGAAGCTAGGATGAATTGTAGATTTACGAAGGTGTTTTTCTGCCAGGCAGAGTACGAGATGCAATCTCGCACTAGCAGGAGCTGAGACCCGAGGAGTGAACGCCATATTTCCTATTCCTCTATTGCATTCAATTTCCATTCTGGCCAAATATCCTTAATTTCTAAGCTAGAATTCACCATTGGTACCTGTTCCGGTTTATTTATTGTAATTGCTTTTAAAGGAATTTTCTCCTGTAAATACTCAGAGAGTTCCTGAAATGATATTTTTCCTTCCGTTTCTTTTATTTTTTTCAATAAGAAATAGGTGAATAAGCCATGTTGTTTTTCTTGCCAAGCGCTTGAGACCTGATTGCCAGAACTTGATGCAAAAACCAAAGTATTTCCTTTTAAATACTCTTTCCTGGGTATCACTTTTATTCCTCTAGAGGCAATTAAAGGTTTATTTCTGGCTCCTCCAGAAAAACAGGCATCCAAAAAAACTAAAACTCTGGAAGATGGATACTCGGAAAGTTTTTCATAGACCTCATTCAGCTTTATACCATACTCTATATTTGAACCTGAAACATCCACAGGAATCAAATATGGTTCCCTGGTTTGTTGGTGAGGTAAACCATGCCCTGCATAATAAAAAATAATCTCAGCTTTACCCAATGAGTGCTTTGCCAACTTACTCAAGCGATCCACAGCCTGGGAAATTTGATTTCCAGTAGCGTTTGTCAGAAGGTTAATGTTTTCTTTGGGTATTCCAAAGGTTTGATTCAAGTAGTTCGAAAATACTCTAGCATCGTTTAGGGCAAAAGGTACGTTCACCTCTTTTTCCAAGGTTTGTTGTCTGGTTTCATAATCCTCATTACCAATTACCAAAGCATAAGTGTAAGGTTTACTATCAACACCAACAGGTATATCCGTATCCACATCAACAACAAAATCAGGAATATCCTCTATGACAATATCCTTGTCCTTTTGATTCAATTGAGCAACCGTTCTTATAAAGCCCGATTCTTTCAATTGTTTATTTATGGAAAATGATTTACTCTCACTAAAACCAAATTTTCCATTTTTTTCGTCAGTATTAATCGTAAAGATTAGATCCTCATCAGTAAATTCACTATTAACAAAATAAGTATAAGTAATGGTTTCATACTTTCCAGATTCTATTGATTCAAATTCCGGTTCCTGTCTAAGCAATTGATCATCCTTCTCAACTCCTAACAGCATTACACCTTTCTGATTGTTTAAAATATTGACCTTTACCTTTTTTGCATCACCATAGCCAACATTTTGTACTGCGAACTTTACATCAATCATTTCATTGATATCAATTTTGTTGTTTGGATCCCCAGATGTATTTTCAACTATGGCGTATTTCGCCAAAATCAAATCCGGACAATGGTATTCCCGTGTAGGAAATTTAAGTTGTTTCCCCTGAATCCTAACTTTAAAATTTGGCTCAATAATTTCAATTTTTAATATTGCCTCTGAAGTTGGAAGATTCATATTACCTTTCACATCTATGGATATGGTTTGAGTACCACCATTAGCGGGAATGACCGGCAAGTCGGTTTTTTCAGGAAAATGCAGACCATTTAAGAATCCTGATAAATAAACGGAAACATCCTGGGCATCTCCCGGACCTGTATTTTTGAGTGTTAGATTTAATTGTGCTGTTTCTTCAGCTTCCAAAAGATTTTTAGAAAATGAAATGTCTGAAATCACCAGTATTGGCGGTAAGTTTACGGAAAAGCCACCGGGTTTTGCTGTTTTTTTGAATTGCTTTATTTTACTAAGATTAGATTGATTTTTTGAGTCCGCAATTTTTCGTTGATTTACTTGTGTTGTGAGCTTCTTTTTTCTCAATGCCAATTCTTCTAAGGCTTTACTATCCTTATTTTTTAATCGAATCGCAAAATTTCTTCTTTCTGTTATTCCTTTATGATTTGGAGTTAGTTCTAAAGCGTCATTGTAATCAGAAATTGCCTTATCGTATTTATCTATTCTGCAATAATTGTCAGCTCTAGCACCCAGAGCCCATACTTTTGAATAAATATTCAAACTTTGCTTCACCGCCTTGTTGAGGTCTATAATTGCCTGATCATAATTCCCCTGGCGACTGTACAAATCAGCTCTGGCAAAATAGAAATTCGGATTGAATTCTAATGAAATAGCACAATCTAAACATTCTAGTGCTTTCTCGAAATTATTATTTGCAGATGCTTTTCTTGCCAACTCATAAAATCCTTTGGCTTCTGTACTAATTTTCAGATAGTCAACTTCAATCTCCTGCTTTCTTTGTACCCGATATCCTATATTCCTGCCAAAGAAAGCCTGATAATTCATTGTGTGAACCTTATGGTTATTTATATAAAATCTAAGCTTGTCATTCTCTTTTTCTATTTTAAGAACATTAATTGCACCATCATTTTGTTTTATGGCATCAGATTTAGTCCAGGCTTTTAAATTGACCGTATTTTGTTTATCTGATTTGACAATCATAAATGATCCTGAAGATGATAAGACGAATAAATTTCTACTTTTTCCCTCTCCACCGTAAACCATTCCATAACTTCCGTCACCACTTACTCTTCTTATGGCGGTTTGGATACTAAAATTGTACTTAGGATTCAATTCTATAGGAATCGATTTTTCCAATACGGAACTTTGTTGTTTTCCTTTCAATGTATACACATCCCTATCTACAATAGATTCATCGCTTTCATCGGAGGAGACTGGCCATTGGGAAGCATTATCGGAAAATGAATCATAAAAAAGTAAGGGCTCGGTAGCCACTTTATACTCAGCGACCTTAACCGATATGTTTTTACTAATTTTAAAACCTATTTCATCTCCAATAAAATGTTCGTCAATTATACTACATATAGCATTGTTGTTAATATAGAATTTTAACTTGTCATCCTTTCGTCTTATGGATAAATCATTAGTTGCTCCTCTTAATTCCCTAATGGACACTGATGCTGTCCATAACCTCAAAGTTGAAGTATAATTATTTATCCGCTTTAATATCGTATAAGTATTGTTTTCACCAATTATAAAATAATACTTGTAATCTTTATGACCGAAAGACATTCCATAATATCCTTTGCCTCCTAATTTTGTAAAAGATGCCTGCAGATTGAAATTACTATAGGAATATGGAACAAACTCTTTGGCCCACTCCCATCCCTGACCATTAGTAACACCCTGGATATGGTAATAACCGTCGTGGATTGACGTGATTACATTTTGATCTACCCCACAAAACCAGCCATTGGTATCGGTAGAAAAATCCTCCACAAAGATTTCTCTATGTTCTTGTGCAAAAGAGAGTGATATTTTCAAAAGAAAAATTGACAGAATTAGATATTTCTTCATTGTAATTTATTTGTTTGCAAGCTTTATTAAAATAGGATAGTAGCTAACTTTTCTTCGGTTAGGTGAAATGTTAGCAATTCTATTGTATATCGCGGAAGGTGTTACCTGCTCTACCCATCTGAAATTGTCTTTCGTAAAAACAAAGAGTAAAAGAGAAGTTTCGCTAAGCTTACCTTTCCTCACTTCCATTGAGTAACCGGGCTTGTATGCATCGTGAATAGGAAATGAAACTGTTTCACCGGCTTTAAAACAATAATCACTATCATCACTTAAATATGAGGCAATAGGATGCTTATAGGGATATAATAAAATGCTTTCCTTTTCATTGATTGCAAATATTTTCAAATAGCCATCCTGACTTGGTATCAAAGTGAATGAAATGGATTCGTTGGTATAATAGGTATCCTTTAAATTTCGTACATCGTAGAAAAATGTGGGATCATTTTTTTGATCGTATTTAAAGACTGTAGCATCAATTCGTACCGTCACCTTCATGTGACCAAATTCATCATGAAAGCTTTTTTGATCTGGATGAATACTATCCACCACAACATAAGCATTGAATTCACTGGTATTCACCTGGCTAAAACTTTGAGTAATCTCATCCTCAGTTCCACTTTTAATCAAGACTCTTAAGGCACCTACCTGTTCCTGAATCCCAGCTTCGATTAAAGCATTAATTTTTGCTTCCCGAATTGCTTCCTTTAGCGCTTGTTTGGGTGTTAAATCCATACTTAAAGAGGTCCCTACACTTGTAACTTGTAGTTTCTCCTGAGAAAGAGATGGATTTGTAAAAGTTAAGAGAAGTATTGACTTGATAAAAATCAATATGTATTTGATCCGCATAAGATTTAAATTCCTTATTGTTGATTGTAAGCTACTTAAGCAAGAAAATTAAAACGTAGCACAGATACCCCGTTTGGCTCAATGAATACCAGATCAAGCCAAAGTCAGAGATATCTTTGCACTAACTAAATTGTTCCTTCTGCTTTTCTTTGACGGTATTGTTCAATTTCTTTTTCATACTCCTTTGCGAATTCTTCCGCTTCGTAATCAATTGTCAATTTTTCGTCTTTTGTCAACTTGTTGTAAGCCTTTGTTGTGAAATCTACATTGGTTAGTTCAACACAAACATGAGTTTCATATTTATCACCACGTTTGTAATCACAGGTAGTAATAATCTTGGCTCCCCTTAATGTTTCTTCTGCCATATTACGAACCAATTGCTTCACTCTCCCCACATCAACTCTAGCCATTTCACCACTTGTAGATGAGTTATGCTGCTGATTGTAACGGTCAATCATATTACTGGCACTAACCTGAAGCGCATTTAAGATTTCGTTACGAGCTGCAAGAGCTGCAATATCCCTTGCCATCATAGGATCAGCGGATACACCAATACCATAACCTCTTAAATATTCAGATTTTTCTTCTGCCTTTTTTTGACAATCATTTTTTTCGATTTTTACCAGACCATCCTGTTCGGGTGTTATGGTAGCGATTTTTTCTGATGTTCCACAAGATGTGATCATTAGAGCTATAATACCTAGAGTAAAGAAATGTTTCATAGTTGGAATTCGTTTTGAATGGTTATTTATACCAAACATAAACTAATCTCAATTTCGGGTGATACTCATTCATAGTGACAATTCATACTCACTAATGATTAAATCATTTTTATTTTCTCTATTTCGCGGTAAGTCTATTCGGTAATGGTAAGTTCTGAGATTGAGTGAATATTTAATTTCTCAAGTATTTTTCGACGGTGAGTATCAACTGTATGCTTGCTTAAATGCAATTTTTCGCCAATTTCCTTACTGGTATTTCCTTTTGTCACCAACTCGACCACTTCTTTTTCCCGATTGGTGAGGCAGCAACTTTCCGGAATATGAAATTTCTTTCGAGCTGTAGTAAATCTCTCTAAAGCTTCCTTTAAATCATCTATGTCAATTGGTTTTAGGATATAATCAAATGCACTTGCACGAATTGCTTTAATTGCATACTGATCATAGGCTGTTACGAAAATAAATTTTGGAAAAAATAAATTGTTTCGAATTTCCCGGATTACTTCAAAACCGGACATTCGTGGCATTTCTACATCGATAAAGACCAATTCTGGCTTTAGTTGTAGAATCTGGTCTATGGCTTTTTCAGGATCACAAAGTTCTCCGGTGATCTCCACCCGATTTGTTTGATGTAGTAAATTTTTCAATCGTTCAATTGAATTGATCTGATCATCCAGTAAAAAACATTTTATCTTATCCATAGTCCTAATTATTAGAGATTGTGATAATTACTCTTGTTCCTGTATCCTCCCGATCTTGATACTTATCTTCTATCAGATAGCTTATCTTTTTACTCTCGAACCGTTGATACAATTCAAGTATTTCATTTAAAATAGATAATCCTTTTCCTGTTGACAGGGTGTTGTACTCCTTCGTTTTCAGTCGACCAACCCCATCATCTTCTATCGTTATTCTAATGTGGTCCTTATTCTCTGCGAGATACAGATTTATATTTCCTTCTCTTCTCCCCTGAATAGGAAATAAACCATGCTTCACTGCATTTTCTGCAAATGTGTGAATCAGAAATTTTGGCACCTGAACATTGGGAATGTTCTGATTGTCGACAAATTGAATTTTGAAGCCATCATTCAATCTTAATTTTTCCAGCTCCAAATAATTTTGAGTAAACTGTAATTCATCTTCCAAGGAAACCGCTATTTCTCCTGAGGATATCAATGTGACCCGTAATAGCTTACTGTATTTTCCAAAATAGTATTGTGCTTTTTGCTTGTCATGATTCTCATAGAGATTGCCAATGGAATTTAAAATATTCAAGGTAAAATGAGGGCTCATTTGCTGCTCGATGGCTTTTACCTGTAAGGCAGTGATTCTTTTCTCAGCTTCGTATCTTTTCTTTAATAAATACTGATAAGCCAAACCCATTAAGTAAAAAAATGAGCTTGAGAATACCCAAACCAAAAGGAGGATGATAAAGCGATACGTAAAGAACCAATTCTCTTTGTATTCAAATTTATAAAGGTAAGTATCCTGATTTAGGATCACTTTTCTTCTGCTTCCCACTTCGGAGTAGATGGAAAGATAAGATCTTGAACGATCATCATCCATTCTAAATTCGATAGGATGGGTAAAGTCAGATCTGTAAATTATTAGATCATCACGTGTTTTCCCATAGGCTATGAACTCTTTTTCTCCATCGAGATCCATATCTTCCCAAGAAAATCTACCTGTAAAAGCTTTGGATTGAAATTCCTTTATGGGGTTCAGTAAACTATCGAAATATTGGACGCGTCCATTGCCTCGTAATAGAGCTATTGTAGTGGGACTCTCTTTGGGAAAAGATGTAAATGAAAGTGCTGTTAAGCTATTATCATAGGTTATTTTTCTAGATCTTTTGAGTTGTCCTTTTGCATTGAATAAAGCCAAAAAAGTAGAATCGGTTTCACCACGATGACGATAAAATACAGCGGTATAGTTTTCTTTAAGTGTACTTAAAGGTGTCATTTGAACATCTCCTGGGTAATTGCCGATAACTTTTGGTGGATATTTGTATTGCAGTTTGTGATCAAAAACCATTAGCCAGCTATAGATATCTGAATATGGATAATTTGGACGACAATTGCCCATGGTAGGAACTGCACCAAAAAACTCAGTTTTCCCATCGCGATCCAAGTCAAAATGGGAAATATTATAGCAAGGACTTGATCCTGCCTTAGGCGAAGTAATTACGCTTTGATTTTTAATATCAACAATGAATAGTTTTCGAGTTGAACGTGAAAATCCACAATAGAGTGAACAGACAAAATCTTTGAATCCATCCTGATTTACATCCAAGAGAAAAGGCTGATAAATGGAGTAATCCTTCCTTCCTTCGGAAAGTTGAAATTTTGAAATGAAAATTTTCTCTGCAATTTTCTCCTGTGTCTCAAAATCTGTTGCATTAAAAAATATGGAATCGTGTTCCTGAGTTAGAACATAAATCTCTTTGCTTTTGTTGTTATCGAAATCTCCAAATTGATAAAATTCATTGTTGCCAAATTTTCCTTTGAGATTCCATTGAAATTTGACTCTCCCCTGCTGTTCGACCAAAACTGACGCTCTTCCAATAAAATCTTTTATGAAACGTATGTACTCTGAATCACCATCCCCATTGCAATCTTCATAAATTCTTATGGTATTCGGATGTTTTTTAATTTTTTCCAGATTTGATATGCTGTATTTTCCAATAGAAGGCAGAAACATTATAATTAGTATGGTGGCTATACATCCCAATAATAATGACACAAGTGCTTCAAAGGAAAGCTTGTTATTGAATCGCATAAAGGTCAGGTTTTCTTGTGGTAGTGAATAGTATAATAATTCATATTAAATTAATTCAATTCTTCCTAAGAATGGATTCAAATTACAATTATGTATCTCACTACATTTTACTTGACTGCTACATTTAAATTTGCGAAGGTGTTTTTCTGCATAGGCAGAGTACGAGATGCAATCTTGCACTAGCGGGGTATAGTTTAGTTTTTAGATGCTATTAAATTGAAATAAAGAATCCTGTCAGGAGAGTGATACCTGACAGGATTTTTTCTCAGTGACGACACTTGAAGTTAGAAAACATGAAGGTTTATTTTTAAACGCTGTCAGGTCTGAAAAAGACTCTGACAGGTTGAATTGAATTGTATTCGGAGGATCGGGTGAAGTGAGGATTCGAAATTTGAGGTTTGGGTACCCGTCCTGAAGGACGGGGTAATTAATAAAAAACTACAAATTAAAATTTACAAAAACACAAACACCCCAGCTGAAGCAAGGGTGAATACAGTGACAAATGCCTGTTGGTTGTGTAGCTACTTGTTTAAAGAGAGAGCACTACCATGAAAATCAAGCGGAACGAGCAATCCCGAATACTCGGGAGAAAGCCCTGGCGGAATTTTTGCCGAGACCCGAGGAGGGAACGCCATATTTCCTATTCAATTTTTAAGTCCAGGCGCTTTGCACGATCTTTAATTAAATCGACATAGGCTTTTTTCATTTCTGAGGGAAGGAAACTGATTTCGATCATTTTAAACCAGGATGGAATGGTTCTTTCAAATTTTGCAAAAGTATTGTTTTGGGTTTTCTCCGGAATCTCAAAAAGATTGAATGCAGCGATAAAATCTTTACGCTTTAGCTTCTTCTTTTTCGCATTAAGTGTTAAAGCTAAATCTTCATCGTCTTCCTCCATTACCAATTTAGTTGAAAGCATATCGTAAGCAGGTGTTAACACATATCCCAATACAGGATTATTAATTAGGGAGAAATTTTTTAAATGCATATCGGCATTGCCTGTTAGAAATGAAAACAGAAGCTGCTCAAAGAAATTGATGAGATCCAAACCCGGATTGGCAGAATATTTCTGAATGGCTTTTCCTATTTGCTCATAGGATCCTCGATACTTAAACTCAGTTAGTCTCTCGGTTAATTGACACATGTCTTCCATGTGAATTTTCTTGCCTTCTGCCCGATCGATTCGTTTGGTGATATATGCAAGTTTGCCATTATTCAATCGAATTAATGAATGTGGAACGGTATCAATCTTAGATAATGTTGCCAAATTCATGGTAAGATCTTCCAGTTCGGGCAAGGATGGAAATTGTTTTGTTGGTGGCTTTAAGATGTATCCTCCCCATAGACCAACGATTGTAAAACGTCTTTCTTTCTGATCGTCGGGATTCTTTACAATTTCCAAGGAGAGTTTTGGCTGCACACCTGTTACGGCAATCTGACTTTTGATTACCTGATCGGCTAATTCGAGCATTTGATCTTCGGAGTAATCGAGTACCGGAACATTTTTAGTATTGAATATTTTCTTACAGCAAGCTGGATGAAAATCGATTTGATTCTCTTTTAGTGGCTTGTAACAGTATAGACAATTGTTCATCTGTTTATAATTTATTTTTTTTTAGTCCTATCCTAATGCTAGTGGATAATTGTATTTTAATTAGCTCAAGCCGCAAGGCTCTGACTTTTTGCATCGCTAAAAAAGTCAGCAAAAAATCTAGGGCGAACAAGCCCAATCTACAGATACTTAAAAACTTCAAGTGCAGCGGAGTGATCTTCAAACTTTGTTTGAAGCTTCTCCGTTTTACTAAAAGTTTTCTGCGCATAGGCAGCTTGACCTTCCAATGCCCATAAAACCCGTTCTAACAATCCATCCCTCTGTTTCCAATATTCTTACTATATGTATTTTAGTCACTTTAATGAATTTATGTGCTAAAAACAGCATTGAACCAAATTTCTTTAATACTACAATTGCTATAAAGTTATTCATCAGCGATAATACTAACTGCACCGATACAATCTTTGCAGCAAGCCATAAGTAAGCCCATGCGATCCGTTTCGCGAAGTTTCCAGTTTTTCTCTGCAATATCAAGTAACCATCCTTCGGGAATCAATCCATCGAAAAATGGAAACATGGTTGCGCTTTTGTAAGGTTTTTCACTTAAGGGTAAGGTGAGGCTGACTGATTCCGGATTGTCTGACTTTAAATAATTCTCCTCATAAGAAAAGACAAATCCCTCCTCGTTTTCGGCAATGGTTCCTGCCCATTGATTGTGCATGTACACTTTTGCTTTTCGCATGACTTAGTTCTTTTTATTTACAGATACCTGTCCCAATTCCTGTCCAAACAGATTTAAAACCTGGTTGACTTTGTCCATTCTCAAAGTAAGCTTGCCTTGTTCCAAATCGCGTATGAATCGAATTCCTACACCAGATTTATCAGCAAGATCCTGCTGAGTTAGATTTAGTAATTTTCGTTTTTCTTTTATGAATTTAGGTAATGACATGTGCGAAATATTTATACAACTATACCTTATCGGGTATAAATATACAATATTTTGCCTAATTATACCTGTTCGGGTATAAAATAATGTTTTTAGGTATCAATTATACCTTTTCGGGTATAGTTTGTTTTTTAGACGCTACTGCTTAAAGCAAAAAGAAGATTTTAATATTATTGATACCCTCACTTGAAGTGAGAGCATCAAAATTAAATTCTGATAGTGCAAAACATGCTATTAGGTTGAAATACAGAATCCTGTCAGGAGAGTGATACCTGACAGGATTTTTTCTCAGTGACCACACTTGGAGTTAGAAAACATGAAGGTTTATATTTTAACTCTGTCAGGTCTGAAAAAGACGCTGACAGGTTGGGTTGAACTGAGTTGTATTTGGAAACTCAGGTGAAAACACCCGACCTAAAGGACGGGGTAACTGATAAAAAACTACAAATTAAAATTTGCGAAAAACAAACACCCCAGCTGAAGCTAGGGTGAATTGTAAATTTACGAAAGTGTTTTTCTGCCAGACAGAGTACGAGATACAATCTCGCACTAGCAGGAGCCAAGCCCCGAGGAGGGAACTCCATATTTCCTAATTATCCTTAAAATACTCTCCACGACCATTATCCTTCCATTGTTCACCGTATTGATCTTCCCAATCATTCCAGCCTGTATTTCGCAAATGTCTTTCTCTTCCCAAATCGTCGTATACAACTACTACCTCTTCTTTACTTTGATTGCCAGAACTCGTTGAACCTCCTGAATAGCTTCCTCCAGAACTACCTGAACTACCTGGTGCCATTATTAGTCCAATCACAACTGCAATTACAATTAGAGCTATAACAACAAAAGGCAAAATATAATGAACTATATTAATAAAGAGTGCTGCCAACGAAAAGCTAGTAAAAAGTAAAAAAGGCAAAACAATTGTGGCGATGATTAATTCTCTAGTGAATCCATTTCTTATAATAAGAAATATCAAATATACTAAAGGAGCCAATAAAGAGATAAACAGTACATAAACAAATAATGCTTTCAGATGCTGCAAGGGTTCATACAAATACGAAAGAAATAAATCCTGATTTACCACTGCAAGAATTCCCCAAAACCCCCATGTTATTGTACCTAATAGATATAAGAAACCTACAGATTCATAATCATCATATTCAATATTTCTAAAAGCCAGGAACCACAACACTATAGCCAAAAATAGAAATACATATGTTGTAGGAGAGCTAAGATCCTGAGCTGCAAAATATTCAAAGACTGAGGCCATATGAAATCCTTTCGAAAAGTCGAATCTTTTTTCAATAAATTTTGCGCGAATCCATCCTTCCTCTCCTGAAGGCACAACAACTAAAGCTTTTAATCCTCTTTTACCTATCCATGTTGAAGGTCTTCTTTCAATTCCTTTGTATGTTAATTTCTTACCTCTTGCAATATCTCCAAGACTTGTTCCACCATCAGCATCTAAATACAAGCTTGGTGAACCATTGGTATAATAAGTAATATTCCCATCAAATGGGCGACAATAGGTTTGATCTCCAGCTTTAAAATTAGTTGGTTCTTCTTTTATTTTGCCACAAGAAACGGTAAGCAGTAGCAATAAGAATATATAGATAATATTTTTCATTGTTCTTTGGATTAGGATAATTTACAATTCACAAGCAACTCTAAATGTTGCTGTTCTTCGACTTGGTCTACTTTCTTTTCTTTCCCGGTAAGAATTTTCTCCACGGATCACCTTCGAATTTTCTCCTTTTAGGTTGCAAGGATTCAGAGCAAATCCTGTTTTTGTTGATTGCTTGTAAAAATTCTGGCTGTACGTATCATAGCACCATTCCTTCTGCAACTTGAATCCATCACCCTTTATATATCTACTTGCATTGCCATTACCTCCTGCTGCAAACTCCCACTCGGCTTCGGTAAGTAATCTATATTTTTTGCCTGTTTTCTGACTCAACCAATCGCAGAATGCTTTAGCCCCATACCATGTTACACTTTGAACAGTTTTATTGTTCCACCTTTCGTTCTGAAGTGAATATTTTCCATACTTATATTTTAATGGAATGGAAGAACCTCCATTCACTTTGATGTAATTTTTATCTCCTATTCCGGCTCTGCTATTGTTGTATGGCACTTTAGCATCATTTAAAAATACTACATAGTCGTGATATGTTATGTACTGTTCTGAGGCATAAAAGGCATCCAGAACAACCTGATGTCGTGGGGTGTCTTTTCCTCTATTATCTCCCATGGTAAACACACCACCTTCAATTGCACACATTGAAAGATTAAGCGTAGCTATATTTTCTTTAAAAGATTGATGTGAGGATAGCGTTGGAATAGTCCATTTTTGGGTTTGACCTGATTTTAAAGATAAGACTTGATTTTGAACTTTGAACCCTTTCTTCCATGTTGATAGGGTATATTTACCTGCTGGAAATTCCAGTAATCCGGAAGTTTTCTGTTTCTTACCATTAATCCAAAGAAGCATCCCCTCCGATAAACTTGGTATTTCCAAATTTGCTTTGGCTACAACTTTAGGTTTAGCAACTTTTTTAGGCTTAGAAATTGTTTTTTTTGCTGTTGTTTTGCTGGTATTACCATACGATTTAGCAGAAGTGCTCTTACCTTTAACAGCTTTTTTTGAATTTACATTTTCTGAAGACACTGTTCTAGTATAAGACCTTTTTAATTTTGGAATGTACTTTGGTGCATCACTTGAAATAAAGATTATTCCCAGCAAAATATGCCCCACAAATATCCATAATAAGATGTTTTTCATGATTATAATTTATTCTTTACTATCAATATTATTTTATCAATCATAGCGAATAAATTTAACAGAAATAATTACAAAGACAAATAATACAAAACATCAGATGTTTGTTTATAATTAATTTGCGCTAAAATTAAAGCTCTATTGATGGATGGTTAAACTGCATTCGGAGGCTCGGGTGAAGTGAGGGCACCCGACCTAAAGGACGGGGTACTACCAAATTAACATTTGGAAAGCGTATTTCTGCATAGGCAGAGTTCGAGATGCAATCCCACGTTAGCGACGCCTGACTTTCTAATCTATTATTTACACTCAATAAATAAACCATTGAATTCGATAAATAAATGGAGTTCTACTACTGATTTGTATTTGAAATGTTCAATAACTTCCTTCTATTTGTTAATATAATTTAAACTAACTATTGGATCATTATGAAATCTTATTTCGTTATTTTATTAAGCTTGTTTCTATGCTTTAACTTATCAGCAAAAGAAAAATATGTTGTAAAGACTGATGTTTTGAATGTGCGTAAAGAACCTAGTGCAACAAGTTCATCAATTGCTAAAATTTATAAAGGCGATATTATTGAAGTTAGTTATAACTCTAATGGTTGGAGTATGCTTTATATAGACATGCAAAGAGGTTGGGTTTCCACAAAATATATTAAGAAAGTTCCCAAACAAAGAATACAGAAGAAAAAATCACAAGGATTTGCAACAAGTGGAAATGGTAATGTACTGCCAATGCCAATTGTTTTTGATCGATATGTCTTAGATTTTACAGATTATTCGTTTGGGATTGATCAAAAGATACTGACCTATATTATTTTATTTTTAGGAATTTTTCATCTCATCTTTTCCTTTAGAGAGCCGGCAGGTGATACAAAGCCAGGAGATCGGTACAGGATCATTTATGATTTGTCGATGTTTATCAACAGTTTCCTGTTGATTTACTATTTTCTTGCTATGCCTAATCCTTTTTGGTTTTTCTCTGAATTGCCATGGTATAAGGTCATATTATCATTTGTTTTATTTGTTTTGTTTGCCATTGGGAACCTCTTTTTTACATATTTCTATTTTGAAGAGTATTTTGAAGAGAAAGAGAAATTCAGTTTAAGTCCACTTTTTTGGATAATAGGAAGTCTTGCGGGCTTGATTACCGCTTTTTATACTTCAGAAATTTGGCTATTGTCAGGACTTGCAATTATAGTTGGTACAAGCGTTTTTTATGGAGTTAAAATTTTTAAACATCACAGTATTCTTTCAGGAATTTGGCGACTTGTAATCTATCTATCATGTAATTTTGCTGTTACAATTATCGCTTTGCTTATTATAGCTCCTGTTTTAATTTTTGTTTTATTTAAAATTTCCGGAATTGTTCGCGGTATGTCAGCTGCATTAGCTTCTGGAGACAGTGGTAGTTCTGATTCCTCATCATCGGAATCGAACGAACAAGCAGATGAGTCTACAAGTATAAATGTTGGAGGTAGCAAGGTTAATTTGGAAGAAGGTTGGAACGGAACTCTACATGGAGATGATGGAAAGGATTACGAATACTCATCTCCTTTTAAAGATAAAGTTAGAGAGGTGGATTAATCAATAGTATTGGATTAAATACAGAATCCTGTCAGGAGAGTGATACCTGACAGGATTTTTTCTCGGTGACCACACTTGGAGTTAGAAAACATGAAGGTTTATATTTTAACTCTGTCAGGTCTAAAAAGACGCTGACAGGTTGGATTGAACTGAGTTTTATTTGGAGGCTCAGCTGAAGGCACCCGCCCTGAAGGACGGGGTAATTCATAAAAAACAAACACCTCAGCTGAAGCAAGGGTGGATTGTAGATTTACGAAGGTGTTTTTCTGCATAGGCAGAGTACGAGATACAATCTCGCACTAGCGCGGCTGACAGTTTAATAGAAGCCGAATTTTTTACGGTGCTGCTGGAAGCGTGACAATGATGGACGGTATTTTTCTTCTATTGGTAAGATAATGGATTGATTGTGATATTGTTTTAGTCCTTGTCCGGAAGAGTGATCCTGAACTTTTTTATGGATGAGAATGGTGTAATCGTCAGAAATGGCAAGCATTCCTCTATCGAAGGCGCGATGGATGGTTGGGGACAGAGCGATGCCATTGGTTATAGTGTCATCGTAGGTCTCGGCGAATGGGATGATGTGACAAGCATCGACCATAGAAATGGTTGATGAAAAATCAATTTTAAGACCTGTAATGGCACATTGTTGGTTATAAATTTGTTTTACTGCATTGCGGAAGGTTGTGCTGCGTAAAACCAATTCTTCTTCGATTTCCTGTTTGGGTTGTTCTTTAAGTATTCGTTTTACTTTCCTTGCATAGTTGTGAGCCGGATCGAAAAGTATTTCTTTTTGTATGGTCTGAGTTGTTAATTCCTTACCTGCATTCCAATCTTGATTTGGGAAATAGGTGGACAAGATGCTTTGGCGTAAGATTTCCCTATTTACCGGGTTCATTAGTTGCGTAAACAATTCTTCGGAAAGTTTTGCTGCAGCAACACAATCGACCAATGCTCTGTAGCTTTTGATTGAACTGCTTTTGGTTATTGGCAATTTTTTGCCAGGATAGGTTATCAATTCCCAAAACTTTCCCTTCTCATTTTTCAGATGGAAAAATGGAAGAGCAAAATTGGGTGTGTGAGCGGTATGCACCAATTGATCCCAAATATTACGAAAATGCACCAATAGTTCACCTGATGGCTCGATCCAATTGTTGATAATCTCTCCTTTTGCGAATGCCTGGATTACTGCCAATAATAAAATTGGCTTGTGTGGTGCGGGACCGTATTTAGTGACTCCTCATTTTAGTGATGATATGTTGGTTAGGATATCCAGAGATGAGATTTTTATTGGAGAATGAAGATAGGGAAAATATTTTTATGTTGAGAAGGATGAATGCTATATTAGGTTTTGGTAGAAACACGACGGGGGTGTTATTATTTTCTTCGAAAATAAATACGAGCGAGACGCTCGCACTATCGGGGGGCAATTACTGAAATTCTAAAAAAATCCAAAGCATTAAATAATGGACAAGATGTATTTACATTAAATGCAAAAGGTAAATTTCGGATTTCAATCAAACAGATCAAAGATGATATTGGTGAAGAAAAACCTAATAAGAAATCTAGCAATACAGAAACATCCAGAATAAGCCGAAGACCTTTAACAGGTAATCATGTAGCTTTACCCTACTTAACTACCGCTACTGCACTTGCCAAACTTTACTTTAGTTTAGATGATCAAGAACGAAAAGATTTTAGGAAATATGTAGAAATTGTAATGGAAGGAAGAACCATTAGATGGTCCAGTTTTTTCTATGAAAACATTGAAGATCTCGCATTGAAAAACAGTATGCCGAAACATCCAGTTGCTGTATTTGTGTGTCCAAAAGATGAATTTGTATTTAAAACTAATGCTTATGCAATACAATGTTATAAGACCGAATATGATAATCCAATCATCATACCAAGAATTTATACTCCAGATAAGAAAATCGCACAATCCATTTCTGAGGAAGTTGAAGTTTTAGTGATTGGTAGTCCTTATAAAGATAAAAATGGTCAATTTGTAAACTTAAACTTATACATTAATAATAAAGTCAATATACTCCAACAATAGATTTATAAAACTAAGCCCCGATTTCATCAAAAAATCGGGGCTTAGAGTCAATTTTAAATCTATTTATTTATTCGGATTCATTTCTTTAATTAATTGTTGTGGATTTAGCAATGGCAAAGGGAAATTTGCCCATTGTGTAGATTTGGTATTAGCAGCCAACATACCACGTAAAGTTCCAACGGCAACTCCGGTTAAAGTAGTTAAAAAATCATCTTTCACATCCATCTCATTGTCATCTTTAACTTTAATGACCTCTTTTAGGTTGTGTATGTGAAAAATAATTTCATTCTCTAATTGTAGAACAGGATCTTCAATATCCTTCACTTGATATTTTACTAAAGTATTGAATATAAATTTCTCACTCTCCAAATCAATATTAAAACTAAAGCCTAAACCAAAAATAAGATTAACACCTAAATGTATCTCTTCAATTGGCATTGGTAAGGGTTTGGCATAAAATGAAATTTCATTAATTTTCTCTACACCTATTCCTATTTCGTTATTCTTACTCATTGGTTAATTATAATAAGGACATTAACTTAAACATGGTTCAGCAGTTTGGGTATACTGATGAATTTCAGTGTTCATATTTTGAGAATAATTTGAATATGTTTTTTGTGGCTTCATGTGAAATTGAGGTTTATTAATAATATACATCACATTTGTTTCGGTTCTTTTCTCTTTTGACATATTCAAAATCAACTCATCCAATGCAGCTTCAATTTTTGCCGCTGTTTTAAAAGTGAAATTATGAGTCCCTGACATCCATTTGCTAATTTCACTTTCAGATTTTCCTAAAGCTTTTGCAAGATCTTTTTGTTCCAAACCCTTTTTTTCAAGAATTTCATGAACTCTATCGACAAAGTCGAAAGAGTGTTTTACAAAGAGATCAATCTCTTTGGAAATTTTTCTTCTCCGAGATTCAAGTCTTTTATTTTTCATTTTCTTTTGCTTTAAGGTGAAAAGTAAGCTTACCAATCAACTCTTTGTTATAGATATTTAGAGTTCCTTTTTTTAATCTTGATTTTATATACTGATCCAGCTCTTGTAACAATTCAACAAACTGGTTTAAAATAGGATCCTCGTTATATGTTCGCGTTTTTTTAAGACCTCCATTTCCTAAAATCACAATATTTTCGGTAAGTCGAATCACATACAATCTAAGATTACTCGTTTCGATGGGCGTAGGCATTGCCATTACACTATCTCTTCTTTTTCCTTCAGGTCTAAAATTCCTTTCATGTGCTCCTCTTTCTCCAATACGATCAATCCACTTAATTATAATATCAATATCTTCGTCGTATTCAGACCCTTCCGGAAACTTATCTAAAAATTTATCTACCTCAGTATCGTCGCCCAAAAATCGGAGGGTATAAAAATTTACCTTCTCGTGTTCTTCAAATAACTCTATATTGATTTCTGACTTCACTTATAAGTTAATTACAAATTAATAGTTTTTTTTTGAGATTCCATTATAAAAGAGGAACAATTAACATTCTTTTAATGATTTTCTGAGTTTTATTTACTTTTTGCTCAAAAACAACACTAAAAACACAACAACATATCACATACAGCAACAAGATTTTAACGATGCAAACCACGCACCTTTGAATCATAAAGCTGATTGAACCAAAGGTTTTTGAACATTGTATTGACTCGATCTTCGGTCATTTTGTTGTAGAATTCGAGTTTATTGTTGATGAAATTTAGAAGCTCGGAGTCTATTTCTTCGAAGAACTTTTCCTGAATATTATCTTTTGTGTTGTTTTGATTGAAAAAACTCATTAACTCCTCATTAGAGTATATGTTTTCTTTCATTTGATCGAAATCTATTCTGTCGTCGTTAGTTAGATCTATACCAAATGTATCATTCAATACTTTTATGATGTGACTTAGGAAATCGAAATCTTCGATGAGTTTGCCAGCGCCACCACCATCGGGAGTTAAACCTTTATCTTCACCATCCATACTTTCCATTTCTAAATTATGGGTGTATTGATGTTGTACCTTATATGAATGTAATTCAATTTCGCCTAAGAGATCGAGTGGCATTTTGCTTTTAATAAAAGGCAATTTTTTAATCAGAGCAGAAAGAAAGACATAGTATTTTTCCAGTTCCACATCTGTGAAAGTTACAATAGCCCTTAAAAATTGATAAAACTTAATTAAAGCCTTGGCATCATGTTTGAAATCAGTTTGCTGATCTTCGTCAAGTTCCTCTACAAACCTATTGGCTACTTCATCAAGAATTGGTTGCAGTTCTTCATAGTCATCTCCCTTACGGAAGAATATTTCTGCGAATCGATCAATTTCAATATCGTACAATAAATTATAGGCTTCAATTTTATTTAATAAATCATAGATGCTGTTTGGATCGGTCAATTTATCTTCTGGAATGTGGTTTTTTCCGTAGAAATGTTGAAAATCGGCATTTACCAACTCAGGATCATTGACAAAATCAAGGACCATTGTACTGTCTTTTCCTTTACAGGTTCTATTCAAACGACTTAGAGTTTGAACAGTGTTGGCACCTCCTAATTTTTTATCGACAAACATAGTATGCAAAAGAGGTTCATCGAAACCTGTTTGGAATTTGTTAGCAACAATTAGCATTCTGAAATCAGGCATTTTTAATGCTTCAGGTATCTGAATTTTTCCCTGGAGATTGTTCATGCTTTTTTCGGTGTACTCCTCTCCTGTTTCTTCATCTTTAACAGTACCAGAAAATGCCACCAATGCACTATATGGCAAACGCATTTCACGCATGATGTCATCAAATTTTCGTTTGTAGCGAACGGCATGTAAACGAGAACGAGTTACCAGCATTGCACGAGCTTTACCCTGAATCTGATTTTGTGTTTGTGCCACAAAATGTTCGATCATGATACGAGCCTTTTTTTCGATAGCATGATCCTGCAAATCGACAAAAGAGTTTAGCAGATTGATTGCCTTCTTTTTATCGTACTCTTTATCGTCTATTTCCTGACGCTTTACCAATTTGTAATAGCGTTTGAATGACATGTAGTTGTTGATCACATTTAGGATGAAACCTTCTTTAATGGCTTGCTCCATGGTGTAATAATCGAAGGCTTCCTTTCCTTTGATTTTTGTTCCAAAAATTTCTTCTGTTTTTGGTTTTGGAGTTGCTGTGAAGGCAAAGAATGAAATGTTCTTTTGAACCCCCTTAGCCTTGATTTCATCTTCGATGATATCGGAAAGATCTTTTTGTCTTTCATCCACTTGTGCTGCAATTTCCAAGGAAAGTGCTTTACGCATGTGTCCAGCGGCATTTCCAGTTTGAGAACTGTGCGCCTCATCGATGATAACAGCATAGTTTTTATCTGGGAAATGGGCAATTGTTTCGGATATGACCGGGAACTTTTGCAGCGTTGTAATGATTATACGTTTTCCCTGAATAATAGCATCGCTTAAATCTTTCGATGTTTTTTTATCGTCGATGTATGCGACTACACCAGGTGTATCGTCGAACTGGCGAATGTTGTTTTGAATTTGTCTATCGAGCACCTTTCTATCGGTAACGATTAAAATGGAATCGAAAAGTGCTTTTTCATCTGTTTGATCTTGGTAGAAATTCGCCAATTTATATGCTAACCAGGTAATGGTATTTGATTTACCAGAACCTGCAGAGTGCTGAATTAGATATTTATTCCCTACACCATTATCTACCACATCAGAGATAATTCTGCGGACGGCACGCAATTGATGGTAACGTGGAAATAATAGAATTTCTTTTTTTACTTCCTTAAATCCTTTGGTTTTGGGATCGTATATTTTGTCTACATTAGTTTGTGGGTTGATGTAGTATTGAATGAGATCGATTAAGGAATCTTTACTCAAAATATCTTCCCACAGGTAGGCTGTTGCAAATCCGTTTTGATTTTTGTTTTCTAAATTCTGATTGAAAGGCAAAAAGAAAGTTGAGTTGCCTTTCAGTTGTGTCGTCATGAATACCTTTTCGGTACCTGCAGCAAAATGTACCAAACAGCGTTGAAACTCCAAAAACTTTTCACCTTTGGGATCGCGATCCTGCATGTATTGCTTGATGGCATTGTGGTGATTTTGCCCGGTTAAAGCATTCTTCAACTCAATTGTAAGCAAGGGAATACCATTGATAAAGAAAACCAGATCAATTGCATTCTTGTTTTTAGTAGAATATTGCAATTGACGGATGATGCTCATTCGGTTTTGTTGGTACCAAATCGCATGCTCCTGTGTTTTGTTGCTAACGGGTTTAAAATAAAGCAGGTTTATTCTTTGTCCAGAAAGACGAAGTGGAGAACGAAGGGTATCTAATGTTTTATTTCTAGACAGGTTTTTGGCTAGGGTATCGATAATTTGCTTATCGGTTTGAGTGCCGTGCTGTTCCTGTAACTTTTTGTATTGCTCGGGCTGTGTTGCTTTGATAAAGGCAATCAGCTCGGATGGAATGATACAGTTTTCTTTGTCGTATGTTTCTGGCGAAAGGGATTGATATTCTCCAGTTATATTACAAAGATGATTTTCGATGTGCTGTTCGAGATGTATTTCTTTTGTTCCAGTAGCCATTTGCTCTTGTGTGCTTCTTCTTATGATTGTTAAATGTACAAAAGATAATTGAATGTTGTAATGGAACGCGATGAAATCGCGCACCAGCGATAGGACTTCGCTCATCACGAGTAATCGTGCATGAGCAATGCATGGTGTTTATAAACTCTGACAGGTCTATAAGACGCTGTCAGGTTATTAACTATGATGGTTGTTTCCAATCTCTGAGATCGATTTTGCCGGTAACGGCTTCTGAAATAAGGGATTGGCGGTATTGCTTGAGCTTTGTAACTGATTTAACTTCTTTGCTAATTAATTTATCAAATAAGATATTTTCTTGCTCCAAATTAAATGCAATATTCTTTTGTTCTAGATTAGTTGGCAAGGTAATTAACATTTCTTTAACTTCATCTAGGTAGATATTTTTTTGAGTATTTGATTTTCCAAGTGCCACATATAACTGAGGATTACCAATATAATGAAATAAGAAGTTAATATCACATTTTAGGTCTGTTATAGGAATAAAACCATCATGAACACATACAGGAATTGTATTAATAAAAGGCTTCCCAATGGTTGCAGAAGCCGTAATAATTAAGTTGTTTGGCTCAACTCGCGCACTTTTAGTAGAACCTAATTCTGATAATTTCAATTTACCTTCATTTAGATATTTATCACACTTGGTTACATCTGAAATGTTTAAGTAAGTCCAATCTCCATTCTCATCAAAATATGCAGGCTCATCTACAGGTCTTAATATAGCCCCTCTTGTTATTGAAGCAAGATATTTTAGTTTAATTACTTCCCAATTCTTTGGTATATTCCCTAGCCATTCAATGCCAGATTTTTTAACTTCAGTAGGCTTAGACCAGGAATTTCCATTCCAGATTTTTTTTCCTGTTACTGCTTCGTTGATAATTGCCTGGCGCTGTAGTTTTAGTTTTTCGATTAGCTGCTCTTTTTTGTTGATGATGGCATCAATTTGAGCGGTTTTGTAATCGAGGAATTTAACTATTGATTCATAATCTACATTTGATAAATATGGAATTACAATACTTCCAATAGTATCTGTATTAAGATTTAACTGTGTACCTATTTTACCTAATCCTCCAAAAGGCAAGCCTGTTTGAAATAGGTAATACAAAAATTCTGGATTAATTTTTAGTTCGGGAAACCATACAAAACCATCATGAATACAACATTTAATCTTTGTAATGATAGGTTTACCAACAGAACCTGCAATACTTAAAAACAAATCTCCTGGATATTGTTTCACACTTAATGATGAACCCAACTCGGAAAGTCTTTCTGTTGTTTTTTCTAAATACCTTTCGCTAGCACTAACATCAGCAATTCTAACCCATGCAAATTCTCCTATTTCATCAAAATATTTTGTATCAGCTATGGGGCGAGGTGAAGCACCTCGCTTTACCGAAGTAAGCCATTTAATTTTTGCTATATCCCAATGTTCTGGAATCTCACCTAACCAATCTACCTCACTCTTTTTATATTTTTCGTACTTTTTCATTCTGCCAATAAATCTTTCAGAAGGTTTGTAATTTCATTATCTAATGAAGAAATTTCCTTTTTAATGTCTTCGGAAGCTTCTAATCCTTTGTACTTGTAGAAATACTTGGTAAAATTGATTTCGTAACCGATACGTGTTTTTGCGAAATCGATCCAAGCTTGAGGTACATGGGGTTTTACTTCTTCTTCGAAATATTTTTGAATGTCGGCAGAAAATGGTACGTTTTCTTTATCTCTTTTTTTAGAATCGGCTTTTGGTTCTCCTTTTTTATTGGTTATGGTGTTGCCTGCTTCATCGATTTGTGGTTGTTCGATGGTTAGCTGGTAGTAGCCAAAGTGTTGCTTGTCGAATATTTTACAGTACTCGCCCTCTTGAAAATCTTCATAGATTTTGGTGATTTGCTGTATGTATTGTTCTTCGATTTTGTTTCGTTTGTTTCCCAGATTTTTCTTCTCTGGATTGGCAAAGATGTGTTCTACTTTTGCGTTTCCGTTTTCACCTTTGGCAAAATGTGCTGCTGCATTAATTAGCTGAACCTTGCCTTTGCGTTGCTCCTGTTTTTTGTTGGTTAAGAACCAGATGTAAGTATTAATACCTGTATTGTAGAACAAATCTTTTGGGAGTGCTACAATACACTCTAACCAGTCGTTTTCAATGATCCATTTACGGATTTCGCTTTCACCACTACCGGCATCGCCTGTAAACAAAGGTGAACCATTTGTAACCACACCAATTCGAGATCCTTCGCGCTCCATTTTGGAAAGCATGTGTTGCAGGAATAATAATTGACCATCGCTGGTGCGAGGTAATCCGGCATAGAAACGACCTGCAGGGTTTAGGGATTCGTTTTTAATAAAATCCATGTCCTTTTTCCAGGTTACACCGTAGGGCGGATTCGCCATCATGTAGTGGAAAGTTTTTCCAGAGAATTGATCTTCGGAGAAAGAGTTTCCGTGCTTGATGTTATTGGCATCCTCGCCCGTGATGAGTGCTTCGGATTTCGCTATGGCAAAAGATTGCTCGTTTAGCTCTTGACCGTAAGTGCGGATTTCAGGCTTTTTGTCGAGCTCTTTTAAGAGGGTTTCGTTGATGTATTTTTTTCCCAAATTCACCATCCCTCCTGTTCCACAGGCAGGGTCAAAAATTGTACGAATAATGCCTGGTTGACTTAGTTCCTGTTTTTCAGTTGAAAAAATGATGGCATTCATCAGACCGATAACATCGCGAGGTGTAAAGTGCTCTCCAGCCGTCTCGTTACTTTGCTCATTTGAGATACGGATTAGCTCTTCGAAAACATATCCCATACCATGATTGTCGATTTTCTTAGTACTTAAATCGATTTGGCAGATGGCGCCAATCATTTCGTATAACAATTTGTTTTTTACCAAGCGAGCAATCACCTTATCGAACTGAAAGTGTTCGAGAATTTCGCGAACTTCTTCGTTGAATCCCTGTAGGTAATTTGTAAAGTTGATCTCTATGTTTTTTGGATCATCTTTTAATGAAATCAGGGTATGCTTGGAGGTATTGTAAAATTTAAGTCCTCCCGCTGATTTGCGTAAAATAGGTCCCAGTTTATCAGCTGGTACCTTGTCGTAGAAATTGTTGTATGCATCACGAACCTTTTTGTTTACGGGTTCAAGAATGCAGTCGATACGACGAATGACAACAAAAGGTAGAATTACATCTCCAATTTCGTTCTTTCTAAAGGTATCCCTTAGTACATCATCTGTAATTCTCCAGATGAATCCAACATCTACTTTTTCGTTGTTTTGTGTGCTCATGTGTTGTAGAGGTAAAATCTATTTATTGGAGTGCAAAGATAAGAATACTTAACTCATCCCAATAACCTATTATTTATTTTAAGTGATTCCTCGTTATTTAAATAAAGCCTAAAGTAATTATCATTTTGTCCATGTGCATCTAATTTAATTTCTGCTTCTGCTTTAATATCCATTAATCTTTTATATAAATTATTCCTTCTTGCAATTGAAGTTGCATTATTAGCACCATTCATAACTGAATGAAAATGATTTTGAAGAGTGAAGTTATTGTCTCTATAAACTTTATTTCTTGATGCATCACAAAACATACAAAATCCATGGCCTGATTCTCCAAAATGATAATTCTTAAATATACGTCGGTTATGTGTGAATTCATATACACTAGTCGACGCATGCACTAGAAGGGTTTCAATTACAATATCATAATCTCTTAATTCCTGTAATTCATCCACAAAAGAGTTTATTAAATCATCTCTTCTCCCCATCTCTGCCAACCTTCCCTTTAATTCGGTAATAATTAAAATTTCATATGGCAAAATTGATTCTTCAGGTAATATGGTGGCAAAATAACTTTTTAAATTTTCAATCCCCAGATTGTGTTCTCCCTGCCAGTTTGTAAAAATATTCCTGTCAATAATAATTGAACTATTTGAATTTTGTTGGCAAAAATCATCTAATAATAGTTTCCAGCCAGAATCTTTTTGGTCTTGATTAGTTACAATTTTATCTTTCAATAGATCATGTTCAATATTACAATCCTTTAAATCAATTAAATTGTTTGAATTATAAATCTCTAAGCCTGAAGTTTTACTGAGTTTTTCTTCTACATCATTTTCAACATTGAGAATAAAAAATCCGTAAGGATAATTAAGAATAGATTCATGATCTTCTGCAAACTGGAATTGATTGCCAAGTGCAATAGGTATGGAAGCACCTGCATTTGCATGATAAAACATAAATATTGAACTCTCAGAATTTGTTAATTCTTTTAAAAGAGAATCATTGTTTAAGTTCGTATACACTTCTGTTTGATTAGCAATTGCCTTTTGCCAATTCGGATAATCGTCAAGTAAACAAATTTGCTCTAAGGCATTAAAATCAGAAAATATTTCAATCATTTCTTAAGCAAATTTAATTTTAGCAATTTTTTAGTAGAGTTAGTGGCTTCATCAAAAAATCCTTCCCCAAAATTCCGATGGAATCGACCTTCTTTAGTAAAAATCATTGGATAAGGTCCTTCTTCAGCATGGAAATAATAAATATTAAAAGGATTGCTATCCAGTTCTGGATTATCAATATTTATAAGATTTTCACTTAGTGCAATTGTTTGAGCTTTTCGTATAATATATTCTGAGTGTGTTTCTATAATCAATCGGATTTTATACTTCTTATTTATGAAATAGAAAAATTCAGCAAGTATAGACTGGAGCTTAGGGTGGATATTTAGCTCTGGTTCTTCGATAATTAATGTTGAATTTTTAGGTTGTTTACCATTTGCAATATCCTTGTTGTATTGATGAATGGCAGGGATTACTTCAAATATTAATTTCATAGATTGAAGAGATCCCATTCCTTTATCTGCTATATTAATTGGATATTGCTTTTCTTCATCGTCTTCAAAGACATCTAATTTATACACTTCACCTTCGATACATTCCAAAGAAAAATCTTGACCTATTTCGAATTTATCCATCCATGTTTTCACAAAAGAATATTCTTCCGTCCCTCCTTGAATTCTTAATTGATAATAATTATGAATTGCTTGAGTTAAGGTATTGTTGTTTTCTTTAATTGAAAGAAGAGCAGATTGTTTGTGAGAATCAGCTCCAAAATATGAAAGGTCAAGTTTTGATAGATAATTTGAAAAAATATCGATTTTATCAATAATTAATTTTTCATCCGCTTCTAGACTTTGAATATTTACTAGATCATCAGTCTTTTTATTATTTTTTTTTGCTTCTCGATTAAGTCTGATGACATCATAAATAATTTCAGAAAGCGAATAATTTTCAGCTGAAGGAAGTTGGTACGCAATTTCGTAAGAATTGAATTTTTTTTGATTTACTTTTTTGTATTCAGCAATACGTTTTTTTTGAGCTTCAATAGCTCCACTTGTGTAAATAAATTCAATAATATCATCATCTGGAATACTAGCAAGTTCTTCTTCAAGTTCCTTTAACCTGTCAAGAGCTTGAGTGAGAATTTCATCATTTACAAATACGACAGAATATTCTCTTCTAATCCTAATTACTGGTGTTCCTGTTAAATTAATATCAACCTCTAAACCATCTTTCAAAGCTGTCAATTTCAAAGAATTTACCTTTGCTTTGGTATCGTTTTCATTACCTGTAATTGTTATTTCACAGTTGAAATTTCTAATGGTAAAATTAAAAGAGATAATATCCTCTTTGGCTCGATTGTGGAGAGTTCTTTTAAAGGAGACTACGTTAGCATCATTTAAAACTTTCCCATCAAAGGCAAATGTTCCTATTTTTTGATTCTTAAAGTAGTCTATAATTAAAAGAATTGCTTTTACTAGTGTGGATTTACCAGAGTTGTTTTTTCCTACCAGGAATGTGATTTCACCTAAATCGATTGTTGGGAAATCTTCGAAACGGCGGAAATTTTTAAAGCCTATTTGTTTCATTGATTTGTATGCTTATTAGTTAAGTAGTTTGTTTTTTCAGGATGATTTCCTTCTATTGTAGAAATTCGGAATAAAAAAAATACATTCATTCACCTTATACAAATTTCAAATTTAAGTAAAATTGAACAGAAGAGATAAAAAGAACATATAAAATTTTACATAGATATTTCTGACTGATGAAACGACATACAAGTAGGCATAAGAAATCAACTCCTAAATACCTATTGCAGATTGCATTAAAATATTTTAACTTTAGTATTGTAAATAATAATTGATTGTTAAATCAGTAGTTTAGTAAGAAGAGCTCTTTCGGTCCAGGAAGGGCTTTTTTTATTAAAGTCGAAAGGTCAAAGAGTCCAAGAGTCAAAAAGTCCAAGAGTCAAAAGGTCGAATCCCGAAGGATCGGGACCAGCATAGCTGGAAATTCCAAAAGGAGAAAGGAGAAAATTCCAAAGACCAAAAATCAAAACCCAAATTCCAAAAGAAAGTCCATTCCGATTCTTGATACCAGCATAGCTGGAAGTCAAAAGGATTTAAAATCGTTGTTCTAAGGTTGTGAAAATGTAATTTAAAGTGACTTTGGTTTTGGCTGCATCGGCAACTAATGTTGTGATGCGGATGTATTCATCTGTTAGGCTTGTGGGATATTGATTTTCATAGACGATTTTGGTAAGTGTATCGCGAAAGCCTTCTCTCCTATTTTTTCGGCTGTTGTTTAAGATGGATTGATAAAGTGGCGGTAGTTTTTCGATGAGTCCTAAATTGGATTTGTGCATGGCTTGAGCAAATGGATTGGCGTAAGCCAGGAAGGTATTTAAGGCTGGAGAGAGTGAATTGAAGTCTGGCTGGGAACTGTAAAACTGTATGAGTTCGGATGGTCGATCGGACGTAAAATATCGTGGGTTGGTAGCCACTATTTCGATATTATCGATGAGGGAAAGTTTATTGCCTATCTCGGCTTTGATCTCGAGGAGATCTTTTAACTCGAGTTGAGATTGATCCAGGATTGAAATGAGTTCCGGAGATAATAAGGATTCGTTTTCCAGGAAGAAACTGATGAGGAGGTTTGACTGGAAGTGGAGGTTTTGGAGGTAGTGTTTTAGGGTTTGCATGAGAAATCAATTAAGAATTAACAATGAGTAATTATGAATTAGGATGTGAGAGCGAGCAGCCGTCAGCTTTCAGCTTCAAGCTGCAAGTGACAAGTGACAAGTGACAAGGATAAAGGATAAAGGATAAAATTTCCAAAATCCAAAAGAAAGTCCAAAGTCGAAATGTCAGAAGGTCGAAGGATCGGGACCAGCATAACTGGAAGGTGAAAATTCCAAAGACCAAAGACCAAATTCCAAATTCTAAAAGAAAGTCCAAGGTCGAAATATCAAAAGGTCGAAGGAGTATGGCGTTTCCCGACGGGATCCTTGTGGGAATTCCTGCTTCGCAGTCTTCCCTTAGGATCCCTTCTTATAACGGGTCCAGTTTTTCCCTGGTCCGGATGTGTTTTTTTAGTCCGGGTTTTGTGCGCAACTGTATGTAGCTAGTGATGGCATTGGAGAGCTGGACTTTTACCTGGTTGTTGTGAATGACCAGTTGCCAAGCTTCCTCATCGCCATAAATACGACAAAACGGAAGTTCTTCGATGGGAAGAAAAAGTGGTTTGTAACGATGTTTCATTTTTATAAATCCGGCATCCCAGGCTTTTTGTCGGTAACGGACAATGGTGGATTTTCCTAATCTCAAGACATTTGCCAAATATGTGGCTGGCATATCGCGGTAGCTACAATTCGTAATGGAACGCCCTTTTTTTCGTTCCGATTGTTTTGCTAACCTATGCTTGTATTTAAGATAGTAAGTGACCACCGCAGCATAAATGAATGGGCGGATGTTGTGAAATTGTGAGGTATCGAAAAGTGCTCCTGTTGCAGAGCTGAATTGAAGTTTATTGGACAGCAGCAAATAACTAATTACCCGAATGGATTCTCTCTTGCTATTTTTGATGATCCACTTGTTTTTAACCAACCACTTTAGATTGCTTTCAACTGTTCTTCTCTCCTTGATTCGAAGATCGCATTTGATTTTTTCGATCAGTTCCGGAGTCCATGGCAGATATCCCGAGCATTGACTCTTCAGATAAAGATAGAGTCGCACCTGATTGACCTTGCGCTGTGAGAGTGCAAAGACGAGGAGTTGTATGGGGATGTTCATGCTGTGCATAAGGAGAAAGTATAAAGGAGAAAGTATTAAGTATAAAGGAGAAAGTATTAAGTATAAAGGAGAAAGGGTTAAGTATTAAGTGTAAAGGTGAATCCCGAAGGGTCGGGACCAGCATAGCTGGAAATTGTAAAATTCCAAGCACAAAAAAACAAAAAGTCAGAAAGTCGAAGAGTCGAATGTCAAAAAAACGAAGGGTCGAATATTGATGTTTAGTATCAAAATAAACTCTGAAAATTCAAGCTCCATACTTCGACTATCCTTCGGCTTCGCTCAGGACGATGGTTCAGTAAACAGTTAGCATTAATCAACTTTTAGTTGATGGCGTGTTGGTAGTTCTTGTGGAGGACTTCGATGATGTCGCTCTTTTTGTAGAGGGTTTTTCAGATGTTTCACATTTTATTTCTCTATTTAAAAACCATTTTGGACAAACACCTAAACAGTTTTCCTAAAACTATAAAAATAACCAAGCAAACTAATTGTCATTTATACAAAATAAAAAGGCTACTCCTTGGGAGTAGCCTTCATACATTTAATTCGATAGCTCTTTATGCCGATTTTTTATTGGTTTCAGGCGTACCCTCTTTTTCTTTTACTTTCTCTGTGTTATCAGATGTTTTCCTATCTATTAATTTGTGATAAGGATCAATACCCACGCTGTGTGGTTTCTTATCTACAACAAAGGAAAACTTATTCTCTTTTTCAGTAATATGAACTTTCTTAAATAGAATCTCTTGCTCCTCCTTATTTTCATCCTCAATAAAAATAGCAAGATCAATCCAATCATTCATATCCATGTATTCCTTATCATCCTTACTGTCTTTGGTTTGAAAAGATATTTTTACTGCTCCTTCAGCACTTTCAACTTCTTTCTTATCCTCTTTTTCTGTTTTAACCACTCTGTATTTTTGGGCTTCAACAACAAAATCAACCTTATACTTTCCACCTTCTGTTTTCGAAACATAAGCACTATCTACTTTGTTATCAAAAAGGGTGATAGTTTCCAACATGTCGGTGATCACATAATCCAACGTGTCTGGCATGTGGCGCTTCATTAAGTCAACAAATTCCAGCGAGGTGGTATATGGCGGTTCCTGAAAAGCAACATTAGAAACGTACTCGCTAAGTGCTGTATTTAGATTATCCTCGCCCATATAATCCGAAATAGCATACATCGCAACAGCTCCCTTGTTGTAGTGAATGTATTGTTGATTCTCGTTATACATTAAAGGCTGCTCTTTTACACTCTCAGAACCTCGTCCTTTTAAATAACCATTCAGTTCTTCCTTCATGAACTTACGGATTTTATTCTTCGGATATTTCTGCTCTAAGACTTTGATTGCTGAATACTCTGATAAACTTTCAGACATTAAGGTTGCACCTTGAACATTCGCTCCAATAACCTGATGTGCCCACCACTGGTGCGCCATTTCATGCGCCGTAACATGGTATGCATAGTTTACAGCTCCCTCTTTCGATTTATCTTCTTTTGCGATAAAACCAATCGCTTCGGAAAATGGAATTGTATTTGGAAAAGATTGAGCAAATGTTCCGTATGTTCTTGGAAATTCGATAATACGCACTTGTTTGTGCTGATACGGACCATAACTCTCTCCATAATATTTAAGAGAAGCTTTTAAAGCATCAACCATATCAGTAATGTTATAGTCATGTCCTTTGTGATAATAAATCTCAATATTAACTCCATCGTACTTGTCGGTATAAACCTCATACTTACCAGATACCCAAGAATAAAAATTCAAGATTGGAGCATCCATTTTATAATGATAATAAGCTCTATCACCATCGACCCACTTCTTTTGTAAATATCCTGGAGCAATAGCAAGTTGTTCCGCCGAAGTGCTTACGGTTGTTTCAAAATTAACCCAATCGGCACATTCCGAAATGTAGGTATTCCCTAAAGATAAAGTATCGGTAGGTGGCGCCATTCTATTACGTTTTGGCAAGTCATATTTCTCACGTATCGTATTATCAGTTAATTCACCTGAACGAGAATATCCGAAACTTGGGAAACCACCATTATTAAAGAAAGATCCATTTGCCAAAACTGGCGAATTGTATCTTAAGAAATGATTTTTTTGATTGCTCAATGTAAAATGCATGTCCATTGAATCACCAGGTTGCAATGGTTTTTCCAGTTTGTAAATATTGTATTGAAAAACTGTATCCTTACTTACCAAATTAGCCTTACGTGAAAATGTAACAACTGTATTTTCATATTGATAATTGATATGTACTGAATCGATAGCTTCATCGCTCTTGTTTTTTACGATATAGTTCCCATCAACCTTAATATCCTTTGTTTCAGGATATATATCAACATTCACTTTAACATCAACAATACGAGGTTGTGCAATATTAAAGTATCTCGAATAAGTTTTCTCATACTCAACACGATCCAATTCACTTTGCTTAGCCGATTTGTGTTCATTCAAAACATTATCGAACCAATAAATATATGACCCAACAGCTAAAAAGCCAAACAAGCAAACCGCTAAGGAAACATATAAAGTTCGCGTTAGGTTTTCTTTTGCTCGTCTAAAACGAATTTTAATGGTTTCACGAACTCCTCTTCGCCAAATAGCCAATCCTAAAATCAACAATGATAAAGAGAATAACAACCAATACAAACGGTAAAATAGAAAAGCCAACACACTATTTCCATAACCATTCATATCAGAATAAGAAATTCTCGGTCCTGAGTTGAAATTGAATATTTGTTGTTCAATTCCTATTTTTGAGACAAAAGGACTCACAATTGAGAAAATGAACAAGGTGAAAAAGCCAATGTAGAAATTCGAAAATAATGACTGAACAAATAAAGAAAGAGCTGCCCAAACAATATACGATGGCAACATAAACACAAACAGTTCAGTAAAATAATGTAAAGGTTCTATATTGTAATATCCTTCTGAAACTTGAATTATAATACAGGTGATCATGACTACAAATAATAGAATTATTTGCACCTTAATTAAAGCTATAAACTTAGAAAAATACTGAACCCAGTTAGGTGTATGCGTTACATCAACCAATTCGAACATTTTAGCACGACGTTCACGCTGAACCAACATACCCGAATACAAAAATGTAATCAATAGGATGAATAGTCTGAACATGGAACTTGGAATTAATAACATTTTCCAGGTTACAGGATGAGTTGTAGTCCCAAAAAGACTCATGGTTGTGTTGTGACCAACCACCATAAATAAAATCCCAAAAGCCACAAGAACCATAAATGGAACCGATTTGATGATAAACTTAAAGTTCATCATAGAAATATTCCACGTCAACTTTAAATTCCATGCATAACTATTATCAATTGTCACTTTTGGAAGGTTGATGTCTCTTAAATTGTTGAAATTATCTTTGACAACAACAGCACTCTTTTTTGAGAACCAACGGAAACTTAAGGCATTTTGTGTAAACTGAAACTTATAGTACGTTAGGGCAAAGATTACGATAGATACAGAAATCCATATTAAACGGTTTATCAGAACTAAACCACCCATAGGCAGTAGATTCGTATTACGTTCAGCCACATTCCAATATTCCGTAGCATTTTGAATACTGCTTGCCCCAAAAGGATCTAGAAGAGCAGCCAAAGTTTTACTATCCAACTGACTCATGTAACTATCCGAAATACCTTGCACAAAAAACAAAACAATCATGGTAATAAAACCAGCTCCAAGATTTCTTGTAAAGGTAATTACACCAAACACAATAGCTCCAAAAAGAAGAATGTTAGGTAAAATTATCATAGCATAAATCTGTAAAAATGCCAAGGGTCTAAAAGATCCTAACATTTCTGGATTTACACCTGGTAAAAGTGGCGCTACAAGAAAACCTAATCCGAACACTATAAATATTGCAAGTGTAATTACAATAGAACTAAAGAATTTGGCAAGAATGTATTCTGATTTTTTAAACGGATAAGAGTACAAAATAGAGTGCATCTCAGAGCTAAAATCCCGGTTTACCGAACCACCGACGATTGATGGCAAGAGAAAATACCCCAAAGTTAAAATTCCAAAACTATTGAACAAAGCAATGGGAGAATTGGCTAAACGAACAGATGCAACGCTTGCTGTATTGCTATCGAATACTCCCAGGTTACCAGCCATAATCAATGTTGATATGACAAAAAGTACTGCTGCATAAATGTAAGTCGCAGGGTTTTTAAGCCAATATTTAAGCTCGAACTTAAACAGTGTAATAAATTTGCTCATAATTAATTCGATGCTTTAAGTGTAACAAAATATACATCTTCCAAATCAGCTTCCTTAGATTCAAAGAATTCATCTGGCTGTGTTTCCGAGTACACATTAATATTCATACTATTGTCATCGTTGAATCGACTAGATAGAATTTCAAAGTTTTCTTTATGTTCATTCAATGCAGATCGCTCAATGCGCTTGGTCCACATTTTTCCTTGTAATTCCTCTACAGATTGCCTTGGCGTTTCGTGTGTAAAAATTGTCCCTCCATTCATAATTGCCATATCAGTACACAATTCCTTTACATCCTCTACAATATGAGTCGAGAAAATCACAATGTGATTGGTACCAATTTCACGTAAAACATTTAAGAATCTGCTACGTTCGGCAGGATCTAAACCTGCGGTTGGCTCATCTACAATAATTAGTTTAGGGTTGTTAAGTAAAAGCTGAGCAATACCAAAACGCTGCTTCATCCCTCCCGAATAGCCCGCAACATTTTTCTTTCTAGCTTCAGTCAAGTTGGTTTGTTCAAGTACAGCTTCAACAATATCTTTACGTTCTTGCTTGTTCGAAATTCCTTTTAATTCTGCAAAGTGCATCAGTAAATCTTCCGCCGACATTTTAGGATAAACCCCAAAAGATTGTGGCAAATACCCCAAAGAATTTCTCAATGCCATTTTATTCTCTACGATATCGGTTCCATCAAATAAAATACGTCCACCGTCACCCTCTTGTAAGGTTGCAATTGTACGCATCAATGTCGACTTACCTGCACCATTCGGTCCCAAAAGACCAAACATTCCTGTTCCTATTTTAATATTAACATCGTTTAATGCCTTTACACCATTATTATATGTCTTTGTTAAATTCTCTATAATCAATTCCATTTATCTAGTATTTTAGTTATTGTTTTTATAGTTCAATTCCGATTCAAACAAATATACATGATGTTAAGTATTATCTATCTTGTCAAGTATGCCAATTCAATTAATTTCGATGAAGCCCTAAATTTTACGATAAAATCGAGTTTTTACTCTTTCAAGCAGTATGCATGAAAATCACATTTATCCTAACAGATAAAACAAACGGTTTGTTTTCTTATTGATTGATACATCAAACAGCACAGTTAAAAAAGCAAAGACATCATAAGCTGATGATTTACAGATAAAAAAAGCAGCACTTAAAAAAGTGCTGCTTTGTACATTTTATTAAAGAATGATTAAGTGCTAAAACAACACTCTTTCATTAAATTATTACTTATTCACGATCAATAAGCGTTTAGTTACCACAAATTGATCGGTTCGTATAGATATAAAGTACATTCCTGACGATAGGTCCTGAATATTAATACGAATTTTATCAAAGGCTTCAACTGATCTAATAATCTGACCTTTTGCATTCAAAATTGATATTTGTTTTGCCTCCCTATTTGGAAAATCAAGATTCACAAAATCCGTTGCAGGATTTGGATACATCTTCATTTCTTCAGCAAAAACATCTTCAATACCCGTTGCCTGATCTACATTAAATTCTTGAGTTGCCTCGGCATAATTGTAATTGTCATCGCCCAATTGAATTGCTCGTACAATAAATTTACCAATCGAAGTTGGAGTTAGCACATCATCTTCAATGTTTCCCTCTCCCTCAACAATTTCAAAAGTAACTTCTAATCCCGAATTGGACTCTGCGTACAGATTTATTGGATCTTCACCCAGAACGTAATCCTCAATAGGATCGAAAGTAATCTCTTGATCAGCTTTATCCACAGTAAAACTCTTGCTTACAGATTCTGCAGCGGCATACATTTCATTTCCTACCTGAACAGCTTCAACAGTTACATTTCCAGTTCCTGTGATCGTCAATTCATCACCTGTAATTGTTGCTGGTCCGGATACGACTTTGAAGCTTACTGCCAAATTAGAGTTTGAACTTGCTACCAAATTGAAAGGTGCATCTCCATAAACTTTATCAGCAATTGCATCAAATGTAATTACCTGAGCTGCTTTAGCTACAGTGAAAGTTCTGCTCTTCGCTTCTGCAGCGGCATACATTTCGTTTCCTGATTGTGTTGCTTCTACAGTTACATTTCCTGCGCCTGTAATGGTCAACTCATCACCTGTAATTGTTGCTGGTCCGGATACGACTTTGAAGCTTACTGCCAAAATAGATGAAGAACTTGCTACCAATTTAAAAGGTGCATCTCCATAAACTTTATCAGCAATTGCATCAAATGCAATTACCTGAGCTGCTTTAGCTACAGTGAAAGTTCTGCTCTTCGCTTCGGCAGCGGCATACATTTCGTTTCCTGATTGTGTTGCTTCTACAGTTACATTTCCTGCGCCTGTAATGGTCAACTCATCGCCAGTGATTTCTGCTGGTCCGGATACTACATTGAAGCTGACTGCCAAATTAGATGTAGAGCTTGCTACCAATGTAAAAGGAGCATCTCCATATACCTTATCTGCAATTGCATCAAATGCAATTACCTGAGCTGCTTTGGCAACTGTGAAAGTTCTGCTTTTCGCTTCTGCAGTGGCATACATTTCGTTTCCTGATTGTGTCGCTTCTACAGTTACATTTCCTGTTCCTGTGATCGTCAACTCATCACCTGTAATTGTTGCTGGTCCCGATACGACTTTGAAGCTTACTGCCAAATTAGATGAAGAACTTGCTAGCAATGTAAAAGGAGCATCTCCATAAACCTTATCAGCAATTGCATCAAATGCAATTACCTGAGCTGCTTTCGAAACTGTGAAAGTTCTGCTTACTGACTCTGCAGCAGCATACATTTCGTTTCCTGATTGTGTTGCTTCTACAGTTACATTTCCAGTTCCTGTAATCGTCAACTCATCACCAGTAATTGTTGCTGGTCCGGATACTACATTGAAGCTGACTGCCAAATTAGATGTAGAGCTTGCTGCCAATTTGAAAGGTGCATCTCCATATACCTTATCCGCAATTGCATCAAATGTAATTACCTGAGCTGCTTTCGCAACTTTGAATGTTCTGCTTACTGACTCTGCAGCAGCATACATTTCGTTTCCTGCTTGTGTTGCTTCTACAGTTACATTTCCTGTTCCTGTGATCGTCAACTCATCACCAGTAATT
>Ga0209272_10000111_pt1 | contig 102353 bp, 86 predicted proteins | sample tdDd002_FD_187125 | JGI IMG/M metagenome (GOLD analysis project Ga0209272, IMG submission 187125) | Marine sediment microbial communities from the Atlantic coast under amendment with organic carbon and nitrate - tdDd00.2 (SPAdes)... | ecosystem: Environmental > Aquatic > Marine > Coastal >...
AGATTACCATCAATAAAAAAGAGCTTAAAGAGTACTTTACTACCGGGACTCTTCAGTACATCGTTACTCAGCCATTAAACCTTCTTGAGGTTGCTGATAAGTATGATATCAAGGTTAACCTTGATGGCGGAGGAGTTACAGGTCAAGCAGAAGCACTTCGTTTGGCTATCTCTAGAGCTCTAGTTAAAATCGACGCTGAAGATAAATCGGCTTTGAGAACAGCTGGATTCATGACACGTGATCCTCGTGAGGTTGAGCGTAAGAAACCAGGTCAACCAAAAGCTCGTAAGAAATTTCAATTTAGCAAGCGTTAATATTTTTGTGGCAGGTTTAGTATCTAAATTGTTAAGACTTCTATCAGTTGTAAACTATAGAACTACCTAGCAATTGCCATAAAATGAATGTAAACAAATTAAAAGAAAACAAAATGTCTAGTACTACATTTGAAGAATTATTAGAAGCAGGTTGCCACTTTGGTCACTTGACTAGAAAATGGAATCCAAAAATGGCTCCTTATATTTTTATGGAGCGTAACGGTATTCACATTATCGACCTACATAAAACTGCCGTTAAAGTTGACGATGCTGCTGCAGCATTGAAACAAATTGCAAAATCGGGTAGAAAAATCTTATTCGTTGCTACTAAGAAACAAGCAAAAGGTATTGTTTCTGAAAAAGTGAGCAACGTAAACATGCCGTTTGTGACTGAGCGTTGGCCAGGTGGTATGTTGACCAACTTCCCTACTATCAGAAAGGCAGTGAAAAAGATGTCAACTATTGACAAAATGGAAGCTGATGGTACATTGAACCACCTTTCTAAAAGAGAAAGACTACAAGTATCTCGTCAGAGAGCTAAGTTAGAGAAAAACTTAGGTAGCATTGCTGATCTGACCAGATTGCCAGCAGCTTTGTTTGTAGTTGACGTAATGAAAGAATACATCGCTGTTAAAGAAGCTAACCGTTTGGGAATTCCTGTATTTGCTATGGTAGATACAAATTCAAGCCCAGAAGGTGTGGAATTTGTTATTCCAGCTAATGACGATGCTTCTAACTCTGTATCTATCATTCTTGATAAAGTAACTGGAGCAATTCAGGAAGGTTTATCAGAAAGAAAGAACGAAAAAGAGAAAGAAGCTGCTGATAAGAAAACAGCTAAAGCTAAAAAAGCTCCTAAAACTGAAGCCCCTAAGGCTGCAGCACCTAAAGTAGAAGCTCCTAAGGCAGAAGTTGCTCCAGAAGCACCTACTACTGATGAAGCAAAAGGTGATAAAGAGTAATTATTAACTGATAAATTTCTATTAAGATGTCTATTAAAGCAGCAGATGTAGCCAAATTGCGTAAAGCAATGGGCGCAGGAATGATGGATTGTAAAAATGCTCTTGTTGAGGCCGAAGGTGACTTTGACAAAGCTGTTGAGATAATCCGTAAAAAAGGAATGGCAATTGCTAACAAACGTGCTGACAGAGAAGCTTCTGAAGGTGTTGTTTTAGCAAAAGTTTCTGAAAACGGAAAACTAGGTGCAATGATTAGCTTGAATTGTGAAACTGACTTCGTTGCTAAGAACGAAAGTTTTGTTGCATTCGCAGGTAAAATCCTTGACATAGCTATCGCAAACAATCCTGCTGATCTTGAAGCTTTGAAAGCTTTGGATCTTGAAGGAAGAAAAATTGAAGAGCACGTTACTGAACAAACTGGTGTAATCGGTGAAAAAATCGATTTAAGTTATTTCGGTAAAATTGAAGCAGAAGCTGCAATTGCATATATCCACGCTGGTAACAAATTAGCTACGCTAATTGGTTTCAACAAGGAACTTGATGCTCAAATGGGTCGTGATGTTGCTATGCAAGCAGCAGCTATGGCACCAATTGCTGTCGATAAAGATGGTGTAGCTGAAGATGTTGTTGCAAAAGAACTTGAGATTGGTAAAGAAAAAGCTCGCCTTGAAGGTAAGCCTGAGCAAATGCTTGAGAAAATTGCACAAGGTCGTTTAGGTAAATTCTTCAAAGAGTCTACTTTATTAAACCAAGACTTTGTAAAAGACAATAAGATGAGCGTTAAGCAATACTTAGCGTCTGCAGATAAAGATTTAACTGCAACTGCTATGATGCGTTTCACTTTGAATGCTTAATACAATTATTATTACATATAAAAAGAGTTCCTGTTAGGAACTCTTTTTTTTGGACTTATATTTTTTCAGATTTATCAAAAACATAGAGCTTTAGCTTTAATTTCTTATCTTGAGGGATCATATTCGATTTCAGAATTTCAAGTGTAGACAAATCATCAATAGGCTCGGGAGATGTCTGATATTTTGCCCGATATTTATCGGTTCATATATTTCATATCTATTAAAATACTTTATTTATAATGTTACAATACAAACGTGTCCTACTGAAACTTAGCGGAGAGTCGCTAATGGGAGAACAACAATACGGTATCGATTCTCACAGATTAAATGACTATGCTGAACAGATAAAAGAAATTGTAGCTCAAGGGGTGCAAGTCGGTATTGTAATTGGTGGCGGTAATATCTTTCGTGGATTGAGTGGCGCTTCTAAAGGTTTCGATCGTGTTAAGGGGGATTCAATGGGTATGTTGGCTACAGTAATCAATAGCTTGGCATTAAATTCAGCTCTCGAGGCCATTGATTGTAAATCAAGAGTTCTTACTGCAATTAGAATGGAGCCAATAGGAGAGTTCTATTCAAAGCAAAAAGCTGTGGACTATCTTACTGAGGGATTTGTAACGATCTTCTCTGCGGGGACAGGAAATCCTTATTTCACGACAGATACAGGATCTTCATTAAGAGGAATAGAAATTGAAGCAGATGTGATGTTGAAGGGAACAAGAGTTGATGGCGTTTATACTGCCGATCCGGAGAAAGACCCTACTGCTACCAAGTTTGATAAGATAAGTTTTGATGAGATCTATCATAAAGATTTACGTGTGATGGATTTGACTGCAACCACCATGTGCAAGGAGAATAATTTGCCAATCGTCGTGTTCGATATGGATACAAAAGGGAACTTACTTAAAGTGATCAAGGGCGAAAATATTGGTACTCTAGTACACGTATAGTCGCTATTTATATCTTTTTGCATGATGAGTTTGTTAAACAATAAAGCTCTTAGGAAGTGCGAAATAAGCGTATAAAGAAATTTTTACTATTTTTGTGTGTGGCCTTCTTGGCTGACATAAGAAATGTAATTATATAAAAATAAAATACTTAAACTCTTTCTCCTATGAATGAAGAAGTTCAAATGTATCTTGAAGATGCAAAGGAAAAGATGGATGCTGCAATTGCACATCTTGAAATGGAATTAGTGAAAATTCGTGCTGGTAAAGCTAATGTTGCCATGTTATCTGGAGTAACTGTTGATTATTATGGAAGTATGGTTCCATTGAGTCAGGTTGCTAACGTAAGTGTTCCAGATCCAAGAACTCTGGCTGTTCAGCCATGGGAAAGAGCCATGATTGTGCCTATCGAAAAAGCAATTATGAACTCTAATTTGGGTTTTAATCCTGATAATAATGGAGAAATTATCCGAATTAATATTCCTGCTCTAACTGAAGAACGTCGTTCCGATTTGGCAAAGCAAGCTAAAGCAGAGTGTGAAATTGCTAAAGTAAGTGTTCGTAATGCTCGTCGTGATACAATCGTTGAGCTTAAGAAATTGGTTAAAGAAGGTTTGTCTGAAGATCTCGAGAAAGATGCTGAAGCTGATGTTCAGAAATTAACTGATGCTTTTGGGAAGAAAATTGACGACTTACTACAAGTTAAGGAAAAAGATATCATGACTATCTAATAGGTAGCAATATCATATACTAAATTGCCTTCATATAAGTTATTAAGGCAATTGTAGAAATAAAAAACCTCAAAGAATAATTAAATTCTGTGAGGTTTTTTTTACATATAGATTACTGTAATCTAAATTTAACTTTCATTTGAATAGTTTTTCCTAACATTTTTTGATCTGAAATAGGAGGTAGTTTTTTTAATAATCGAGTGACTTCTTTTTCAAGTATTACATTTCGACCACTGGGCTTTTGTTTAATACTCCCTTTCAAAAGAGCCGTGGCAACTACTTCGTCCATAATTAGCACGTTGTTTCCTTTGGCTTGCCCCATGGCGATAGAGCTAACCTTGCCTTTTTCACTTACCGAAAAATGAGCTGTCACGTCCTCTTGCATTCCATTTTTTTGGGCTTCTATAGGATACTTAATGCTTCTGGCAATAAATTGCATAAATTCCATTTTATTAGCAATCGTTTCTGTACCCTTATCCTCTGTTTTGTTTTCACTAGATAAATCAGGATTGGTAAATGCCATTAGTATTAATGCTAAAAATGGAACGACTATTAATCCTTTTAACCAACCCGTAATATTTCTAGTGTTTGACATATTCATCATAATAATTCGTTTTTTAGTTAGATTTCTATTAAAATTATTAATTAACTGACTTTGTTTTTCGTTTGATATCAAATTGACCAATAAATATTGATAATCCTTTGGTTGTGCAATCTGCTTTATCACCGCGTTGTCAACACAAAATTCATGATTCTGGGCAATTAATTTTCGCGCCCACCAAGCAAAAGGATTCCACCATTGGAAAATTAATAAGCATTCTGCCAAAGCGAGATCAATTGAATGTAATTCGACACAATGTTTTCTTTCATGTTCTAATATTAGGTTTTTATCATCACTTTTTTCCATTTCTTTAGGTATGTAAATGGTACGGAAAAATGAGAAAGGACTTGCTTCTATACCCGAAAAAATGGCTAATGTAAGACCTTTATATGTCTTATAATTTGATTGCCTTTTTAGTTGGATAATTGAGCGGTAGCCCCATATAAGCCTTATCAATAATATAAAACTGATGAAGCAATATAGACTCAAGCCTAATAATTCCCATGAAAAAGAACTTTTATAAAATATGCCTATGGGTGCTTTTCCCATGGCATAAGTCAAAATAGAGGTACTCAGTTGTACCGATGTTTCTCCATTTTCGAACAATAATTCTTTAATCCAAACAGGCATGGCTAACAAAGGTATTGTCCATGGTAAAATAAGGCTACTGAGCAGCCACAACCTATTAAGTTTAAAAGAAACGTCGTTTGATAATACTAATACATAGACTAGTATAGAGATCGCTAAAATACTTCCTCCTTTTATCTGAAATTCTAGAAATTGTTCTACCATAATTTACTCCTTATCATTTTTCTTTTCGATCAAATCAATAAGTTCCTTAAGGTCATCAACATTTAATTTCTCTTCATTTAAAAAAAACGAGACCACATTTTTATATGAAGAACCGAAATAATCATAAACAACATTTTTTATAAATAGTTTTCGGTATACCTCTTTAGTGATCACAGGATAGTATTCATGAGTATTCCCATAGGAGTTGTGTGCCACATACCCTTTCTCTTCTAGTCCTCGAATAATTGTACTAAAAGTATTGTAATGAGGTTTAGGGTCAGGGTGTTGTGTCATTAGATCTTTAACAAATCCTTTTCCTGCTTCCCACAATATCTTCATTACATCTTCTTCTCGTTTAGTCAATCGTTTTGTTATCATTACTTTGCCTTTTTATATACCATGAATAATGTTGACAAAACAAATATAACTATTTATTTCGTTGTAGCAACTAAAAAAATAGTTGAGTAACGAAAAGAGTAGTTTTGAGTCAATTGTTTATTAGTGATCTCATGCTTTAACGGAAGAGCGTCGTAGCGATTAGGCAAAGCAAGCTAAAGCAGAGTGTGAGAATGCTAAGGTGAGTGTTCGTAATGCACGTCGTGACACAATCGTCGAGCTTAAGAAGTTGATTAAAGAAGGCTTGTCTGAGGATCTTGAAAAGGATGCTGAAGGATCCGTTCAAAAATTGACTGATGCTTATGGAAAGAAAATTGACGACTTACTACAAGTTTAGGAAAAAGATATCATGACTATCTAATACACGTATTAGTTAGTTCTATTATATACTAAAGGCTGCCTCGAATATGTTCGAAGCAGCCTTTTTTGATCAATGCCAATGTATTTTATCCCTTAATAAGCAGTATGCTTTGTATGGATACAAAAAAAACGCCTTTTAGAGCGGTTTTAGATATGTTTCGAAATCTCTGGCTATTTGTCTCGTGCAAAAAACAAATAAACTGGAAAGTGATCAGAGTAACCACCTTTGCGGCTTTTAGTATAGCCATTGTAGCGTCCTTATTGCTGAATCATAAATATCTTTTTGAACCGTTACCCAAATCAAATAAACAGCTCGACACGCCTCTATTCTTGTCTTGAGATCATCCAGACTTCCTTTTGTAATGCCGCAAATGTTCAATTTATCAAGGTCTTTACTGGCCTGTCATGTAAATATTCGGCCTCCTACAGGTAAACACTCAGGGGGATACTGCAAGTCTTGATCTGATCCTAGGGAATCGATTTGATGTAATTTTTAATCTAATCGCAGGCAGCATTATTTATCATGATGCGTAATTTATGTACTTCTAGATCATTATAATTATGATATAAAAATGTTTTAATCAATAGAATGGGCTAATAAATACGAAGCCATGGCTGTAAGACACAAGTTATTGCAAGGGAGGAGTCTCAGCCTTTTGATTTCAAACCCACAAATACGACAGACTTGTCATACTGATTTCACATTTCTTGTCTGAATTATCACAAAATGTTATAAATCAGTTCCCGATTTAATTACGAGATGATTTTTTATTGTAATTTTGGTCAGGATTGAAAATCCTTAAACAAAATTTCAGTCTATTCCCGACAGCGATCGGGATTGTAATTACAATCTATACAACAAATACTTATGTACGGAAAATTCAAAGACTATTTGGCTGGTGAGATCGAATCTATTAAAGAGTCGGGCTTGTACAAAAACGAGAGAATCATCACCTCTGCTCAGGGTGCTGAGATCAAGGTATCAACTGGTGACGAAGTATTAAATTTTTGTGCCAACAACTATTTAGGTTTATCATCTCATCCAAAAGTAATCGAAGGTGCTAAAAAAGGCCTGGATACTCATGGTTATGGTATGTCTTCGGTTCGTTTCATTTGTGGAACAACCGACATTCATAAAGAATTGGAAGCTAAAGTTGCCAAGTTTTTTGGTACTGAAGATACCATTCTTTACGCTGCTGCATTTGATGCTAATGGCGGGGTTTTCGAACCACTTTTTACAAAAGAAGATGCGATTATCTCTGACGAATTGAATCACGCTTCAATTATCGATGGCGTTCGTTTGTGTAAGGCTGCTCGTTACCGTTACAAGCATGCTGATATGGCTGATTTGGAAGCACAATTAAAGGTGTCTCAAGCTCAGCGTTACAGAATCATCGTTACTGATGGAGTTTTCTCTATGGATGGCGATATCGCTAAATTAAATGAAATTTGTGATCTGGCTGATAAGTATAATGCTTTGGTGATGGTTGACGATAGCCACTCTTCAGGATTCATTGGAGAAACAGGTCGTGGAACTCACGAGTATCACAACTGTATGGATCGTGTTGATATCATCACAAGTACTTTGGGTAAAGCGCTTGGTGGTGGATTAGGTGGATTCACAACAGGTAAGAAAGAAGTGATTGATATGTTGCGTCAGCGTTCTCGTCCATATTTGTTCTCAAACTCATTATCTCCTGCAATTGTTGGTGCTTCTATCGCAGTATTCGATATGCTAAGCGAGTCAACTGAGTTGAGAGATAAGGTGATGTGGAATGCTAAATATTTCAGCACACAATTGCGCGAAGCTGGTTTCGATGTGAAGCCTTCAGATTCAGCAATTAATGCATTGATGCTTTACGATGCAGTTTTATCTCAGCAGTTTGCTGCTAAATTGCTTGAAGAAGGTATTTATGTAATCGGATTCTATTTCCCGGTTGTTCCTAAAGATGCAGCTCGTATTAGAATTCAATTATCGGCTGCCCACACTAAGGAGCATCTTGATAAAGCACTAGCTGCTTTCATCAAAGTAGGTAAAGAACTAAAAGTGATTGAATAATCTCTTCATATACAACCTGTCAGGTTTAATTTGTAACACAAATAAAACCTGACAGGTTTCTTGTTTTAAAGCTATGAGAACACTTCAGCTTATATTCCTTGGAATACTCTTCTCTTTTTCGCTTTCTGCCCAGTACTACAATAAAAACGACAGGTTTATTGTGGGCTTAAATGGGGGAGTGGTGAAACCCTTGGGAGATTTTGCCGATGTGAGCAAAGCCGGAATCGACCTGAGTTTGAATGCCAAGATGCTTTTGAATCCTAAGATTGCAGTTGGTCTTTCGGCAGGCTATATGGATTTTGGTCAGGATGATAAATTCTGGAATAGTGCTAATCTGGGTAAAAACACAGTTAACTATCAAATCATCCCCCTTATTTTCACGGCTACTTATTTTATACAAGCTTACGATCTGGATTTTCGTCCTTATGCCTCACTAGGTTTTGGTTATTTTATCTACCGTAATCATGTCGATTTTGAGTCTGCTAACCCTGCTGAATATCCCTATAATAACACGGCATCGCTGGAATATACGATAAATGACAATAAGGTTGGACTAATCCCCAGTCTGGGTTTTCTTTACAACTTGAGTAAAGAATGGGCGGTTGATGTGAATGCTAAATACACCTACATCCCTAATTTCGATGAAGTGCGTTCGGTAAAGCAAACTTATACTCATGTTGCTGATGCCTACGAGGGTGACAAGACTCGTTTGATTGAAAATTATGCCACAGGCTTCTCAAAAATAGCCTCAGCCTCACTTACTGTCGGCTTGTATTATCGCTTCTAATATCTCAATTTATAATTAGTAATTAGCAATTAAAAATTACTAATCGATAATTACTAATTGTCAATCAAAGTAGTCCTTCATCCGCAAAGCTGTAATAGCTCTGGTCTGCAATTATTAGATGATCGATTACTTCGATGCTCATTAACTTACCCGCTTCTTTTGTTTTATAGGTCAGATCCTTGTCTGATTCCGATGGCGTGAGATTGCCAGATGGGTGATTGTGACATAAAATGATATTGGTTGATTCCAATAGGATGGCATCCTTAAAAACCAGTCGCATGTCAAATACCGTTCCTGTGATACCCCCTGATGATACATTTTTAACCTCCAGTATTTTATTCCCCCGATTGAGATAAACGACCCAGAATTCTTCATGATTTAAATTTTCGACAAAGGGTTGTAGCCTTTCGTAGGCATCCATGCTACTGGTTATTTTCAACTTTTGTTTCGAAGGGAATGATTTTTGTCGACTCCCCAATTCCAGGGCCGCTACAATACTGATGGCCTTAGCCGATCCGATTCCCGGGATTTTCATTAAATCGCGAATCGATTTCTTTGCAAGCTCGTTTAGGTCGCCCTGATTATCGGCCAGGAGCATTTTAGCCACTTCTACGGCAGATTGCTTTCGATTGCCACTACCAATAATAATAGCGAGTAGTTCGGCACTGGAGAGGCTCTTTGAGCCTTTGTACATCATCTTTTCACGGGGACGATCTTCTAAAGCCCAATTTTTAATACTGAGGTTTTTGTATTCGCTCATTTAATGGGTGTTTAAATCTGAAACGGATCTCTTCTTTTTACCTAAACAGGACGATTCATTTGATTATCAAATGATAATCTACTGCTATGCTGATTAAATTTAAACATTTATCCATTAATTATCAGCATGAAGAAGTTGCTGATTTGAAAAGGGAGATAGTGTTAAAATTAACAAAATCTATCACTTACAAGTTCAGAACGTTTTTTATTTGCTTACTTTGCAATATAAATTCATCTAACTTAATCCTGATAAAAGATTATTTCAGATGTTGCAAAAACAAGTTTATATGAAGAAACCTCTACTCACCAAATACTTGATTTCTTTATCGATGATGCTTCTCTTTGCATTTTCTGCACTGGCATATGCTGATTCCGACAATATAAACAAGCATTCAACTAGTTTAAACGAAAGCGAAACCTGGGCATTTTCTGATTCCTCCGGATTCGAATTCATGGATATCGATCCTGAACAGAAACCTGGTTTTTATCCCAACCCTGCTCGTAATACCATACACCTGACTCACCAGGAAAATGTGGCTCGAGTTCGCATTATCAGCCTGACAGGAAAAACAATTATTGATATTAAAATTAAAAGCGAGAGCATTAATCTGAGTCATCTTTCACAGGGGATGTACCTAATTAATTTTGATATGAAAGATGGGAAGCGAATTGCCAGCAAGCTGGTTAAGAAATAAATGAAGACAATCCCTAAGATTTAAGAGAAGAACAGTTTGTCGACTGGTTTGATATAAAAGAAAAAGAGCCTTTGATTTCTCAAAGGCTCTTTCTATATCTAAACTTAAGATCTTATTAAGCTTTTCCAGCTCTTTTACGATCAGTTTCCTTAAGCATGATTTTTCTCAAACGAATATTGTTTGGAGTAACCTCTACATACTCATCACCCTGGATGTATTCCAAAGCTTCCTCAAGAGAGTGAATAATTGGAGGAGCTAATCTAACCTTATCATCAGTACCCGAAGTACGCATGTTAGTCAGCTTTTTAGTTTTGGTTACATTCAATACTAAATCACCAGCACGGTTGTTTTCTCCAATAACCTGTCCTTCGTAAATTTCAGTTGTAGGCGCAACAAAGAAAGTACCACGATCCTGCAATTTATTTAAGGCATAAGCAAAAGTAAGTCCTGTTTCCATTGCGATTAATGAACCATTAATACGTCCAGGAATAACACCTTTGTGTGGCATATATTCTAGGAAACGGTGTGAAATTACAGCTTCACCAGCAGTTGCTGTAAGCATTTGGTTTCTTAAACCAATAATACCACGTGATGGGATTTGGAATTCAAGGTGAATACGATCAGCCTTACGTTCCATTGTCAACATTTCACCCTTACGTTGCGTTACAATCTCAATTGCTTTTCCTGAAACTTCTTCCGGAAGGTCGATATACAAAATTTCGATTGGCTCACATTTTTCACCACCAATATTTTTGATGATTACCTGTGGCTGTCCAACCTGAATTTCATAACCTTCACGACGCATGGTTTCAATTAATACAGACAAATGAAGTACACCACGTCCAAATACAAGGTATGAATCAGCAGATTCTGTCGCTTCAACTCTTAGAGCAAGGTTCTTTTCCAACTCCTTATTCAATCGGTCAATCAGGTGACGAGAAGTTACATATTTACCATCTTGTCCGTAAAAAGGAGAGTTGTTAATAGTAAATAACATACTCATTGTAGGCTCATCAATAGCAATTGGCTCTAGAGCCTCAGGAGTCTCTAAATCACAAATTGAATCTCCAATATCAAAACCATCGATACCTACCAAAGCACAAAGCTCGCCAGAAGCGACTGATTGTACTCTCTCTTTACCAAGACCTGTAAAGACGTGAAGCTCTTTAATTCTTTGTTTTTTAATGCTACCATCAGGCTTAACCAAATTCACATCCATACCTTCGCGTAGCTCACCACGGTGAAGACGCCCTACAGCAATACGACCAACATAAGCTGAAAAGTCAAGAGATGTAATCAACATCTGTGGTGTACCATTGATGGTTTTTGGTTCAGGAATATATTCGATAACTGCATCCATAATAGCAGTAATATCATTTGTAGGTTTTTGCCAATCTGTTGACATCCAACCTTCTTTTGCCGAACCATAAATAGTTGGGAAGTCAAGTTGTTCTTCTGTTGCTTCAAGGTTGAACATCAAGTCGAATACTTGCTCCTGAACTTCTTCAGGACGACAGTTTGGCTTGTCAACTTTATTTACAACCACAACGGGCTTTAGACCTAAGTTCAATGCTTTTTGTAATACGAAACGAGTTTGAGGCATGGTACCTTCAAAGGCATCTACTAAAAGTAATACACCGTCAGCCATGTTCAATACACGCTCTACTTCACCACCAAAGTCGGAGTGACCCGGCGTATCAATAATATTGATTTTAACACCCTTATATTCTAAAGAAACGTTTTTCGATAGAATAGTAATGCCTCGTTCACGCTCCAAATCGTTGTTATCTAGAATTAACTCGCCAGGAGTTTCGTTCTTTCTGAAAATGTCGCTGTGCATTATCATTTTATCAACCAATGTTGTTTTCCCGTGGTCTACGTGGGCGATAATGGCAATGTTTCTTAGTTTTCTCATGTTCTTGTTGGCTTAACTAAGGAGATAATTACAAATTTCAGATCTTAATCACAACTTATCTCCATGATGATGTTTAATACCAATTGCAAAAAGTTAGTCTCCCGAATGCTTTCAGGATAAATTTGCAATCAATATTGGACATTTTAAGCAATCAATAACCTAATTAAAATCATTGTTTTAGAATTGGTTGCGTTGCTTTTAATGCGGCTGCAAAAGTACAGTTTATTTTTTTGAATACAGCACTTCTGTCTAATTTAATTTATTGGAAACGATTTCTGTTTAATATCTTAAGATAGATTTAATATGGTAGTCGGATATTTTCTATTGATTTGTTGTGAACAAAGTTTGTTAAATACCAGATATACCAAGCTTCTAAAGAATGATTTCTAATGTTCTCTATTTGGGTTTGCGCATCCCATTTTAGACAACTTTGATCTAAAAAAAAATAGAAGTGTTTTTAATATGTATTTAAATGAATAACAATGAGGACCTGCATCAGACTACCTTGATTAATTTTTAGTCGTATTTAGAAGGCTTAAAAAAAAAGGGGTGAAGTTCCCAATTTTAAAAGCTTAGCGGAGCTTTATGTATATTTTTTGAACCAGTATAAGTTCTTGTAATCAGAATGATATGTTTTTGTTCATTAAAAATGCTATATTCGAAACTCTCTTTTAAGAATTTAAGTGAAGAAAGATTTTTATCCTTGTTTGTTATACGTAAATCGGAGAAAAAAGTCTGTTATAGATGGCTGAATCACATTTTTTTCGATGAACATTAGAAAATAGTGGATGAATGAACAAAAATACAATTCTTAATTTTTGTTAAATCCTTTTTAACTAACCAATTTTGTGCCCGAAATCTATCTGTGAGAACAGTGGGTTTTACAACCATTTATTAGATCCCACATCTCTCTGTGAAAGCGGAGTGTTTTTCTGTGGACTAAATCGCCACGAGATTACTAATCTAACAAATCATTTTATGAAAAAAGCGATGACAAGCATTTTGTCAATGGCAGCGCTTATGTTGTTGTCCGTTGCAGCTATTGCTCAAACCACTGTGAAAGGTGTGGTTGTAGATGGAAGTACCAATGAAACTCTACCTGGTGCTTCTGTTATTGTTCCTGGTACTACGACAGGAACTGTTACCGGATTCGATGGAGCCTTTGTTTTAGAGGTGCCAGACGGAACCAAAAAATTATTAGTGAGTTTTGTAGGTTTCCGTAATATGGAAATTGTACTAAGCGGCGCTAGTGATCTTGGAACTATCAAGTTAGATCCAGACACTGAAGTTCTTTCAGATGTTGTGGTTGTAGGATATGGTATTGTTGATTTAGCAAAAGACAGACAGACACCGATTGCGGTTTCGACTGTTAAAGCTTCCGAAATAGCATTGAAGGCAGGAAATCAAGAGTTTCCTGAACTTATGAAATCTACACCGTCTGTATATACAACAAAATCCGGTGGTGGTTTTGGTGATTCCAGAATGAGCTTAAGAGGGTTTGACCAGTCAAATACTGCTTTCCTGATTAATGGGCAGCCAATTAACGGAATGGAAGATGGAAAAATGTATTGGTCTAACTGGCAGGGAGTTTTAGATGTAGCTAATGCAGTTCAGGTTCAGCGTGGTTTAGGATCTTCTAAACTAGCAATTTCTTCGGTAGGAGGAACTGTTAATGTTGTGACTAAAACGGTTGATAAAAAAGAAGGTGGTTTTGTTCAGGCTATGTTAGGTAATGATAATTACCGCAAAACAACAGCATACTATTCAACTGGACTATCTGAAAAAGGATGGTCTTTTTCAACTTTATTAGGACACTGGGAAGGTGATGGATACAATGATCATATGGGCGGAAAAGGGCAAACCTATTTCTTTTCTGTTGGTTATGTTCCAAATAAGAAACATACATTTAACTTCTTAATTACCGGTGCACCACAGAGACACTATCAGAGAAATCGTTATAAGCTTGAGACACTTTTGGAAAAAGGTGCAAAGTATAATGATTCTTGGGGACGATTAAATGGAAAATTCGTTCATACATCAGGGAATTATTATCACAAGCCAATTGCTAATTTAAGTTGGGATTGGAAGATTAGTGAAAAATCAAATCTTTCGACTGTTGTATACGCATCATGGGGACGTGGAGGTTCAATTGGTCTAAGAAACTATGCTAATGATATAGGTGATTCCTTTGATTTAGATGCGACCTATGCTTCTAACCGATCAATTACACCAAATGCTAATGGCGATATCGTTGGAGACAGATCAAAAGTTGATGGTAAAAGACCTTACGATATTTTACGATCAAGTGTGAATGCTCACAATTGGTACGGTGTCATCTCAAATTTCAATCATAAACTGAATGATAAGTTGAGTTTTAATGTTGGTACTGATGCAAGAAAATATCATGGAGAACACTTTAGGAGAGTAGTTGATTTCTTAGGTTTGGATGGATGGTCTGATTCAAAAAGTTTACAACAGCCTGATGGACACTATGTAACTGAATCTTATAGTTCAAATCCTTGGAAAGCTACTTTTGCAGATACTCCAAGAAACCAGAGAATTGGATATGATAATCCAGAGGATATCTCTTACCTAGGATTCTTCGGTCAGGTTGAGTATAACACAGGAAATTTCTCTACATTTTTCCAAAGTGCTGTTTCAACACAAACGCACCAGAGATTTGATTACTTCAATTATGTGTATGGTGAACATGAATCTAAAAAAGTGACTAACGAAGGATTTAATGTAAAAGCTGGTGTTAATTATAACATAAATGAAAACCATAATGTTTTTGTGAATGCCGGACATTATTCACGTCAGCCTTTTCAAGATAACATGTTCTTAAATTACAGAAATGATATCAACCCTCTTTTAACCAATGAAAAAATTACAGGCTTTGAAGCTGGATATGGTTTTAGAGGTCAGGAGTTTGCTGCTAATGTGAATGCATATCATACGACCTGGGATGATAGAGTTATTAGTGGTAGCTACAGACTTGATAGTGGAGCGGATGGATTCTACAATTATCAAGGGGTGAAACAAGTGCATATGGGTCTTGAGATGGATTTTACTTATCGTCCAACTACAGATCTTCATTTTAATGGATATGCTTCTATCGGTAAATGGGAGTATGATGGTAATGCGTCAAAAACTGTTTTTGATGACGACTTAAATGAAGTTGAAGGAGAAGCTGGTAGTTTATATCTTGATGGTGTAAAAGTTGGTGATGCAGCACAATTATCATTAGGACTGGGAGCTCGTTATAATTTCCTAAATGGTTTCCGTATTGATGCTGATTGGAATTTCTATGACAAATTGTATGCAGGATTCCTTCCTACAGACAGTGAGTTTGAAACCGCAGATAATAGAGGTTCAGTAGAACTTCCTTCATACAGCTTGCTTGATGCAGGTTTAAGTTACGATTGGAAATTTGCTGAGAAGTATAAATTAGTTTTCAGATTGAATGTGAACAATGTTTTCGATAAAACATATATTGCTGAATCTTCAACAAACATTCATGCCGAAGAAGGGGATGAAACTTATAAAGGAATTAATGTGAGCAATAAAGCTTATTTTGGCTTTGGTAGAACATGGAATTTCAGTGTAAGATTGAATTTCTAAGCTTTTAGAGATTAAAATTTTTATGAGGGTGTCCTATTGCAGGACACCCTCTTTTTTTTCGCAATAATTTCACCACTGAAAGGCCAGTTTTTAGTGACAGAATAACTGTTTTTTGAAAAATATCTTTATGCTAAGCTGCGAATAGCCTTTCTATTTAGACTTATTTTTCTATCTTCGTAGAAGTCAACTCCCTAAAGATCACACGAAGATGCCCTACCGCCGACTACCTAATACCGATTTAGCTCGAATTAGAGCCCTGCGTTCTGCCTTAGTTATGAGTGAACTTGTCTCGATCGCTGAATTAGGCTTTTCTTTTAACCTCCTTAGAAAATTACAGGTCTTTCTTCCACATTTCGAGTTGGCTATCAGGAACCATCATCAGGCTATAGCTGAGCAGTCAAGAAGAAGCAAGGAGTACAACGAGCGACAGAAAAAAGCCCGACTCTATGTTTCCCACTTTATTCAGGTGCTCAACTTTACGATTGCCCGCGAAGAATTAAAACCTGAAGTCAGGGAGTTTTATGGTTTAAATATAAATACGCATAATACCCCTTCATTAATTAAGGATCTTAAGGTAATTGAGTGGGGTGAAAAAATGATTAATGGTGAGCGTGAACGCGTAGGGAGAGGAGGAAATCCCATTTATTGTCCTTCTATTGCTTTAGTACGTGTTAACTGTGACAAATTTAAAGAAGCTTACAATTATCAAAAGACCTTACAGAGCAATACCCAGCGATTTTCTGAACAAGTAGCTCATAGACGCCATGAGGCTGATCAACTTATTTTAGATATTTGGAATGAAGTGGAGGCTCATTTTAAGCACCTGCCCGAAGAAGAGCGTCGGGAGATATGTAGTCGATACGGATTAGTTTATGTATGGCGAAAATCTGAATTGGAAAAATTGAAGCAGATAGAATCGGTTCAGCACTCAACACTCGACCTGCCTTTCTCTGTCTCTGAATAGCTGATAAATCAAGACAGAGATCAGAAGGAGGGAAATTAAGCTGCTGCCCCACATCATGTCTGATGAGCCTATTTTTTCTGCATGCTCTGGTAATTGCCCTTTATCGGTAAAATAGCTTGCCGTAACCGCCAAGCCATTATTAATGAGATGAGCGACTATAGGGATCCATAGACTTCCTGTCCAAACCAGGAGGTAGCCAAATAATACTCCCATAAACAGACGAGGAAAAAAGCCAAAGAATTGCATGTGTAAAGCTGAGAAACAGACAGCTGAAATAAAGATTCCCCAATGTACACTACCTGTCCATTTTGAAAGTTGCTTTTGTAAAACTCCTCTGAAAAGCAGCTCTTCGCCTAAAGCAGGAATAACAGCTATAAGCAACAGATTAGTCAATAAATCACCTAAACCGTCCATTTTAAGGAATTTTTGGGTGATTAATGTGGCATGCTCTTCCGAATTTCGCATCCATTCTTCAATCCCTTTTAAGAATTCAGGAAAATGAATTTGTGAGTTGAGTTCGCTCATCATATTGATGAGAGGGAGAGAGAACAAAATCAGGAATGAGGCTTGTATAAAGGTGGATGTTTTTGCTGAACGATCGATTTTAAGATATTTACTCACATTTGATGAAAGACACCAGGCAATGATAAATGGAGGGATAATAAACATCCCAATTGAGTATATGGCCTGGTAAAACTTTAGAGCAGCTAAGTTTGCCGTATCAGCATTAATATCAAGAGCGGCAGTGTCCACTAAGATATTGACGCCAAAAAAAAGATAACAGAGTAATGATCCTACAAAAAGGAGAATGAATGTTGATGCAACTACCAGGCTAAGGCTGAATAGAATCTGATTAAAACTCGATAAGTGGGCAAATTTTCCTTTTAACATGGGTAGGTGTTTTTTAGTCACCAACAAAAGTAGGGATTTCTCTTATAATTCCAGACACTTCTCATACCTGTAAAATCAAGATGAAAGAATTGGGAAATATAACTGTCAGTGGAAAAGGGCGATCTCACTCTCAGTCATGTGATTGAAAATAATTTAGAAAGCTATTTTATATCAAAAATAATCATGTATCTTTGTCGCGCTTAATAAAAGCAAGTTTATAACAATTTATATTAAAAATAGCTATGGCAACAAAGATTAGATTAGCCCGACATGGTCGCAAAGGTAGACCATTTTACCACATTGTGGTAGCAGATAGCAGAGCGCCACGTGATGGTAAGTACATTGAGCGTATTGGATCTTACAATCCTAATACAAACCCAGCTACCATTAACCTTGACTTTGACAAAGCATTGACTTGGTTAAACAATGGTGCACAACCAACTGACACTGCAAGAGCAATTTTATCATACGAAGGTGTAATGATGAAGAAGCACTTACAAGGTGGTGTTAAAAAAGGTTCTTTCGACGAGGCTGCTGCTGAAGTAAAATTCGAAGCTTGGATGAAAGAGAAAGAAGCAAAAATCAACGCTAAGAAAGAAGGTCTTTCTACTGCTGCGTCTGATTCAGCTAAAGCTCGTTTAGAAGCTGAAACTAAAGTTTCTACTGACAGAGCAGAAGCTATTGCAAAGAAAGCTGCAGATGCTGCTGCTGAAATTGCTGCTGCTGAAGCTGCTAAAAATGCTCCAGAAGAAGCTGCAAATGAAGAAGGAACAGAATCTACTGAAGCTTAATTTATTTTGCATGTTTAAGAAGGAAGATTGTTTTTTTGTAGGGAGTTTTGTCAAAACTCATGGAGTTAAAGGTGAACTTGTCGCAAAAAAATCCGGCGATCTTCTTGAAAGATATAAATTGGAATCAGTCCTCATCGATATCGATGGAGGACTGGTTCCTTTTTTCATTTCCCCCAATGGTTTAACCCAAAGAAACCATGCCACCGTTCGTATTCTTCTCGAGGATATGGAAAATGAGGCAAAAGCAACCCGTTTCATAGGTTGCGACATTTATGTGCCCTTTAAGGATGCCCCTGACTATTTCGAAGATAAAGAAGAGATTGAAGCCAGTGCTCTAATCGGCTTCACCTATATCGACGAAGAAAGAGGCGTAATTGGTGTAATTGAAGATATTCAAGACTATTCTGGTAATATTGTTTTGGTATTGGAACTTAATGGCCAAGAAGTGATGATTCCTTTTGCTGATGATAACTTCATCGAGATTGATGAGGATGATAAATCCATTACAATGGTGACCCCCGAAGGTTTGATTGATCTTTACCTGGAAGATTCGTAAAACCTCATTTTATTTTAAGTCTTTTCTATTTACAATTCCGAATCTAAATTAGTTTTTAGATTAATTTCATGTACCCAATAAAACCAGTGTTTAAGCTTAAGCTGTAATCATTCATCTGATTGATTATGATTTACAACTAAACAGTTTAGTTTTATCTTGTCAGATAGATTAATTTTACCGACATTTGCCGCAAACGTTTGAAATAGGTATTTGGGGATATGTGTCTCTAAATACTTGAGTATTCACAGCCATTTTTGATTAAAGTTTAATTTGAGAAAAATGATTAAGAGTCCACTGCAAAAGGCAAGATCAAAGTATATACCAAAGTTACCAAAATCATTAGAAGAAAATGTAGCATTAATATCGGGTGAGGCTAGTGAAGCGATAGCCGATAAAGAGGCTATCAAGCAAATCTTTCCGAATACTTACGGTTTGCCATTGGTAACATTTGAATCCGGTGAGATTTCCGAAAATCAAATTTTGAACGTAGGGGTTGTGCTTTCTGGTGGACAAGCACCGGGAGGGCATAATGTCATTTCAGGACTTTTTGATGCCTTTAAAAAATTAAATAATCACAGTAAGTTGTTTGGCTTTATTGGAGGACCTGATGGTTTGTTGGATAATGCTTTTATTGAATTAGATTGCGCAATCGTTTCCGAATATAGAAATACGGGTGGTTTTGATATCATAGGCTCCGGGAGAACCAAGATTGAAGATGAAGAATCATACGATAAGGTGATCGCTAATTGTCTGAAAAATAATATCAATGCACTTGTCATTGTTGGAGGAGATGATTCCAATACCAACGCTTGTGTTCTTGCCGAATATTTTAAAGAGAAAAAGGCGGGTATTCAAGTTATAGGTTGTCCTAAAACCATTGATGGCGATTTGAAAAATGATTTTATTGAAACTTCCTTTGGTTTTGATACAGCGTGTAAGGTTTATAGCGAGTTGATTGGTAACATCCAGAGAGACGCTAATTCCGCCAAAAAATACTGGCATTTTATAAAACTCATGGGACGCTCGGCTTCTCATATCAGCCTGGAATGTGCACTAAAAACACAGCCTAATATTGCAATCATTTCAGAAGAAATTGAAAAATATAAGCTGACCTTAAATAAGATTGTTGGTCAAATTGCTGAGGTTGTTAAGAAAAGAGCCAATAAGGGAGAAAATTTCGGAACTGTTCTTATACCGGAAGGCCTGGTTGAATTTATGCCATCAATAAAGAAATTGATTGCTGAATTAAATGATATTTTAGCCTCTAAACCCGAATATCATCAACTTGCAACAAGTCAGGAAAAAAGAGATTTTATAGCGGCACTTTTAAGTGAAGAATCAGCTAAGGTTTATTCAAGTTTACCAGCGTCCTTTGCTAAACAATTGACTTTAGATAGAGATCCACATGGCAATGTACAGGTTTCTAAAATTGAAACAGAAAAGCTACTGATTGACATGGTTGCAGATCGTTTGGCTAAGGATCAATCCTTTCATGGGAAATTCAATGCCCAAAATCATTTCTTTGGCTATGAGGGACGTTGTGCTGCACCATCTAACTTCGATGCTGATTACTGCTATTCGCTTGGTTATACAGCTGCATTGTTGATTAATTCCGGTAAAACAGGCTATATGGCATTTATTAAAAACACAACTAAAAATACCGATGAGTGGATAGCTGGTGGTGTGCCAATTACCATGATGATGAATATGGAACGACGAAATGGCCATGTGAAACCGGTAATTCAGAAGGCCCTGGTAGATTTAAAAGGGAATCCGTTTTTGCAATTTCGTACCAAAAGAAAAGAGTGGGCTGATAATACCAATTACATTTATCCGGGCCCAATTCAATATTTTGGACCCACTGAAGTTTGTGATACACCATCTGAAACTTTATTACTCGAATGTGAATCAACTATTCAAAACGAATTTTTACCTGTTTAATATGTGATATAAAAATAGAGCGGTAATCTATAGATTTAGATTACCGCTCTTTTTTTATTCCTACTCAAACTCTTCCTGTAGTGTTTCTGATGTACAGAAGTTTTTTTTGATTTATTTCATTTAAATTAGCCCATCACCATATCTTCAAATTCCCTGATTCGAATCTTTAGTGTTTCCGGGACTGTAATGCTTTCCCCTAGCTTTTGACTATAGGCAACCATTACTTGTGTCGTTTGGGTTTTGATATCGCCTGTAATGGCATCTACAATGTTTTGTATCATGCCTACACTCTTGTTTCCTATTTTATGAATGCTAGTGTGTACTTCTATTTTATCTTTTAGCAGGATGGGGGAGAGGTAATCAATTTCGAGATGAGCTACAATTAGAGCCGCATCGTTCCAATCAATGGTGGTTCCATATACCTGTTCGAAATAGTCTAATCGGCCTAAATCGAGGTAACTCAGTTGAACACCATTGTTAACGTGTCCCATGATATCGATATCGCCAAAGCGAATCTGAATTTTCTTTTTGTGATTGCAGTTCATAATTCTATTTTGAGCCAACAAAACTAGGCATTATTCACGAATGATGGTAATAATTCGGAATCGGAGGTATTTATTCTGATTTTTTTGGTTTGAACATAGAGCCAACAAGAATTCCCATCACTAAACCGTATGGAATCATAGAGTACCAGTTTGCTTGGATAGGACAGGTTCCACTTATACAACCTACATATTTCCAGTAAAGGAAACCACCAATTATCCCGGCGATACCACCAATTATTTCAAATTTCCTTTTTTTCATTAATCGCACCATACTCATGTACTTATCTAGATGTTTGATGGTTCAAACTTAATAAAGAAAACCGGATATAAGTGTTAAGAGGGCGTTAACTGATTGAAATTAATCTTAATTGGAAACTTTTAAATAATCATCTGGTTTAAACTCTATAATTCGTATGAAAAATCGTTGGGTATTTTAATCGTAACAACTGTACCAGGGTACTTACTGTTTGTTTCATCAAAATCACCAATATCAATGCTAATATTCTTGCGGTTGATGCTATTCAGAAGGTTAAAATAGTCCTGCATGGCTTTCATGCCAATACCATTGCTCAACCTTCTTTTACGACTCGAAGCGAGACGTCCAATACCATTATCAATGACCTGGAATACATGATGGTGTTTATCGCTGGAAATATTGATTAGCAAGAGACCCTTGTTATCCCGATCCATTAAGCCATGGCGAACGGCATTCTCGACATAGGTCTGCAGTAACATTTTGGGAACGGGGGTAGCCCGACTGATGTCATTGGCGACTTCAATGGTGTATTTGAATTTATCATCGAATCGAAATTGTTCAAGCTGTAAATAGAGTTCAATAAAATGGATTTCATCATTCAAACTAACGGACACTCTGTTTGATGCTTCAAGGGCATATCTAACCAGTTTAGAGAAGCGTGTAAAGAAATCGTAAGCTTTATCCCGATCTTCAGTTAGAATGACTGCGCCAACAGAATTAAGGGTATTAAATGTGAAGTGAGGATCCAATTGATTCTTCCAATTGCTGAGTTGGAGTTCAGCCATTTGTTTCCGTCTGCGATCACGACCTGCGGTTAGATGTTGGATTATCCAAACTAATAAGGACATTGCTAAATAAATGCCAAGGATAAGCACCAATGATTTTAGATAGTAGTAAGATACTTTACGGTAAATCAAATCAAACCAGGTGTTACCAGCTTGAAAATACAAAGCGGATTCATTATATTTTCCTATGACTAGTGAAGTTGAGATATCTGAAGGAATACATTTTATTTCAGTTTTCACATAGTTTTTAAAATCATTTCTAAAGACATATATATACCGTCCTTTCCTGCTTAGCATCACAACCTCATCTTCACCGTCATGATCCAGGTCTTCTTTTTTGATAATAACCAAACCTTCATCAAATTTTGTTATTTTTTTCAGATTTAAATCATGATCTAATCGGTATAAATTTTTATTCCTCTTATAAACTAAAGCACCATCCTTATTATTCTCTTTAACAGGGATAACAGTTAAATAAGAATTATATCCTTTATATTTATAATGTTGTTTCTTAATGATTTCTCCCTTATAGTTGAGCAGATAAAACAATCTCCCTATCTCCTCATAATTTGAGGCACACTTATGAAATACACCCCAATAATTTTCACTTTCACTAGTAAATGGAAATATTTTTATGAATTGTGTTGCGCCTTCAAACACTTTTGGAGGGAAAAGGGGATTCAGTTTTTTATCCAACACCCATAGGTAAGCATTTTGATCATTGTATTCCAATAAGGGGGGAGACATATTCGCAGATGCAAAATTTGTAATTACAAACTCAGGCTCACCATCACTGTTAATATCAGATATCCTCAACTCATGCGGGTAAGCACCTAAGTGATCAGACTTCCTCAGATTATCATTTACGATATCATATAAAAAAACACAGCGTGGATATATGCTGAATCCTGCAGATATCAAAAACACAAGTTCCTTTTTTCCATCATCATTAACATCATAAAATTGGGTAGTTCTGATATCATAATCGTATCCAGCCTTCCCTTTTTTTACCAATCCAATAAATCGATTTTTAACAATATGTCCTTTCCCAATAGGATCAATGATATTCAGTACTAATGAATCACCTTTGTGAAGAATCACATAAAGTTCTTGTTTTTCGTTACCGTCATAATCTCCTGTAAAAACAGCATGTGAAATATACATTCCTTTTTCACCTCTCAAATTATATTGCTCTACGACCTCTCCATTTGAACGAGTGATTGGAAATGCTTGAAATCCTTTCTGCCATGGATAACAAAAGACTTTTTCTGTTTTTCCATCACCAGAAAAATCAGCATACACGTTTAGACTATTATTTTTGAGAACTCCTTCTTCTACAATTTCGATCTCGAAATGTGGGAATTGACTCAAAGTGATCCACCAAAGCGGAATAGCCAGAACCAGTGCCATTCCCCAGGGAGAACTTATGAATTGTTTACATTTTTGAATAAGTGGATGATACATACTTTAGAATATCTCAGCGAGCTTTTGAACACGATTATTTGAAAGGGGAAATTTATCATCGTGATTTTTTATCATTATTGTTATGTAAAGATAATTGAAATCCGTATTAATCAAAACTATTGTACTTGTGTTAATATGTGTTTGTAATTTTATTGTCCTTAAAAGGTAGATTTTACTTTAGTTTTAAAAAAATAAGAGGTGATTTTAAGAACTCAAACAATATGGGCTTATTGATGCATCCCGACATTAAGACTCCAAAGTATTTATTTTCCAAGCAAAACTTTATGCCTAACTTTGTTATTCAAACCTTAAAAATAAAGTATGTTAAAAATTTACCACAACCCACGTTGTTCGAAATCTCGTGCAGCACTAACCTATTTAGAAGAAAAAGGACTGAAACCTGAAATCCGCTTGTATTTAAAAGAGCCCTATACCGTTGAAGAAATGGAAGATGTTTTGAAACGAATGAATAAGGAACCTCAGGATATTATGCGAACTCACGAAAAGCTATATAAGAGTGATTATAAAGGCAAGATATTCAATCACGATGAGTGGATTAAGATTCTATTGGAATCTCCTCAGCTGATTCAACGTCCCATTGTCGTGAATAATCACAAAGCCATTTTTGCCGTACCAGCTGAAGAGATGGACGCTATCTTGTAATTAAGAATTTATTCGAGTTGTCAGTTATCCGTTTTCGGCTATGTGTATACTGATAACTGTCAACCGATAACTATTTATACTATGAAAATCTTTCGTCTCTTATCTATTCTATTCAATAGCTTGATCCTGTTTTCCTGTGACCCTTTCGGTACACGGATAGGTGATGAGGTTAGCTATTTCGAAGCTTCTGATTCTGAAACGATTTCTTTTCCTGACACACTTAAAGTGATGACCTGGAATGTGAAATTTGGCGGAGGACGAATCGACTTTTTTTTCGATTGCCATGGAGATCGGGTGATTATGGAAAAAGATGAGGTTGAAAAGAACTTAAATGCCCTTGCTGAAAAAATACGTGAAGTGAATCCTGATATTCTCTTTTTGCAGGAGGTGGATCTTAATGCCAAGCGTTCGGCTTTTATTAATCAGGTTCAATATTTATTGGATAGTACAGCTCTTAATTATGGGGTTTATGCCTCTCAATGGAAGGCCAGAACCATTCCCAGCGATGGTATCGGCAAGATGGATTCGGGTAATGCCATACTAAGTAAATGGGAGTTGCGTGATGCCAAAAGAATTGCACTTCCCCTGATAGCAGAGCAGAACTTTATTGTTCGTTACTTTTATTTGAAGCGGAACCTGTTACATGTGAAAATGAAGTGTTGGGAAGAGGAATTGAACCTACTCAACACGCATGCTTCAGCCTATGCAAAGGACAATACTAAGAAGTTCCAGTTGGAAATCATAAAGACTTATGCCGATTCATTAGACAGCAAAGGCGAATCTTTTATATTGGCAGGCGATTTTAATGCTTTGCCACCTAATACTGTGAAAACACTGGGGTTCGAAGATTCAGTTTGCGAGGATGCGGATTACGATGCGGACAATTACAGTGCTGAAACCGATTGGATGATTCCATTTTACGAAACGTACGAGTCAGCTATTCAATTGGGAGAGTATAGCCGTGATAATCAAAGGCATTTTACCCATACAACGGACAAAAATGGCTTTTGGAATCGTAAAACCGACTATGTTTTTACGAATCTGAGTTTTATTCCAGGATCAGGTAAAACGCTCCAGCAGTGGATGTCGGTTTCAGATCATGCACCCATTGTTGTGGTGTATTGATTTGAGGATATGCAGATGAGTTGATGTAAAGATGAGAGAATGTGATGATTCGATTATGAGATTTACGATTATTATTTATGTGTAGAGGGTGATATGATACAATAAGAATCATGTATAAAGCCTAATTATCAAATCAACATATCATCAAATCAGCTCATTACTAAACATGATGCAAAACATTAAAATTTTCATTCCCTAAATGATAAAAAGGCCTTATTTTTAGGCTCTAATTTTAAAACAGTTACATTAACAGTTACAGTTATGGCAGATAATAAACTTTTTAGTGACTTTGCTCCTCAATCGACTCAAGAGTGGATTGACAAAATCGCTAAAGACCTTAAAGGAGCTGACTTTGATAGAAAGTTAGTTTGGAGAACAAATGAAGGATTCAATGTGCAGCCTTTCTACAGACTGGAGAACATGGATGATAAAGCCTTCATGAATACTTATCCTGGAGATTTCCCATATGTTCGTGGAAACAAGAAGGATAACAATGATTGGTTGGTTCGCCAGGATATTATTGTTGAAGATGTAAAAGCAGCTAACGAAAAAGCGCTTGATATCTTAAACAAAGGTATCGATTCAGTAGGATTCGTTCTTAACTGGAAATCAATCAGCAAAGAAGAATTAGCTATCTTATTAGATGGTATCTATATGGATTGTGTTGAAATTAACTTCGCAAAATCACATTCTTCTGTTGAACTACTTCAAAACCTACAAGCACTAGCTACTGAAAAGGGTATTGCTTTAGATAAGGTTAAAGGTGGGGTTGCTATCGATGTTATTTCAGGATTCAGTACAGTAGGTAACTATTGTCAGACTGAAGAAAGCGCTTTCGCTTACGTGAAAGAAGCTATCGAAGCATCTAAAGCTCTTCCTAACTACAAAGTTATTGCAGTAACAGGTAGTTTGTTCAACAACTCTGGATCTTCAATTGTTGAAGAATTAGGTTTCTCTTTAGCATCAGGTGCTGAATACCTGGGAAGAATGATCGAAGCTGGTCTTTCTGTTGATGAGGTTGCTCCTAAAATCGGATTCAACTTTGCTACAAGTTCTAAGTATTTCATGGAAATTGCTAAGCTAAGAGCTGGACGTATGCTTTGGGCTAACATCGTTAAAGCATATGGTGCTTCAAACGAAGCTGTTTGCAAAATGTATGTACACGGAGAGACTTCTAACTGGAACAAATCAGTTTACGATCCATATGTAAACATGTTGCGTACACAAACTGAAACAATGTCTGCTGTATTGGGTGGATTGGATTCATATACAGTAAATCCTTTCAACTCATCTTACGAACAAACAACTGAATTTTCAGAGAGAATTGCTCGTAACCAACAATTATTATTAAAAGAAGAATCGCACTTGGGTAAGATTGCTGACCCTGCTGCTGGTTCATACTATATTGAGTCATTGACTGAATCAATCGCTGATGAGGCTTGGAAGTTATTCTTAGCTGTTGAAGACAAAGGTGGATACCTTGCTGCTTTCAAAGCTGGATTCGTTCAGGATACAATCAAAGCTACTGCTCAGAAGAGAGATTTAGCTATTGCGACTCGTAAAGAAAACTTCTTAGGAACGAATCAATTCCCTAACTTCGGTGAGGTCCTTGAAACTATTCCAGAAGCAGTTCTTGCTCCGGAAGATAAAACTGCTGACAATGCAGTTTGCGAAACATTGAAGCCATACCGTGGTGCTCAGGCTTTCGAAGCTCTTCGTAATAAGACTGATATTTACGCTAAGGAAAGTGGTCGTCCTAAAGTGATGATGTTCCCTATCGGTAACTTGAATATGCGTAAGGCTCGTGCACAGTTTGCATGTAACTTCTTCGCTTGTGCCGGATTCGATGTTGAAGACCACAATGGTTTTACTTCGGTAGAAGAAGGTGTGAAATTCGTAACAGAGAAGAATGCTAAGATTGTTGTGATTTGTTCATCAGATGATGAGTACGCAACTATCGCTCCTGAGCTTTTCGAAGCACTTAAAGGAAGCGCAACTCTTGTTGTAGCAGGTGCTCCTGCATGTGCTGACGAGTTAAAAGCTAAGGGTATCGAGAATTTCGTTAACGTGAAGTCTAACGTTCTTGAGACTTTAAAAGCATATCAAGCAGACTTAGGAATTTAATTAGTGAATTTTAATTATTAGGAAACACTAATTACAAAAAAGAAGAAAATGAAACCAAATTTTAAAGATATAAATATCAAGTCATCTCAAAGAGCTGCAGCTACTTCTCAGGAATGGGAAAAGGAAAACGGCATTGAAAAATCTTGGATGACACCAGAGCAAATTCCGGTTAAAACAGCTTTTAACAAGGAAGATTTAGAAGGCATGGAGCACTTGAACTATGTTTCAGGTTTGCCACCATTCCTACGTGGACCTTATTCAGCGATGTACCCATTGCGTCCTTGGACTGTTCGTCAGTATGCAGGTTTCTCTACAGCTGAAGAATCAAATGCATTTTACCGTCGTAACCTAGCTGCTGGTCAGAAAGGTCTTTCTGTAGCATTTGACCTGGCTACTCACCGTGGATACGATTCAGATCACGCTCGTGTTGTTGGTGATGTTGGTAAAGCAGGTGTTGCTATTGACTCTATCCTTGATATGGAGATCCTTTTCGATCAAATTCCATTGGATCAGATGTCAGTATCTATGACAATGAATGGTGCTGTACTTCCAGTATTGGCTTTCTACATTGTTGCAGGTTTAGAGCAAGGAGCTCGTTTGGACCAACTTTCTGGAACAATTCAGAATGATATCCTTAAGGAATTTATGGTGCGTAACACATACATTTACCCACCAGAGTTTTCAATGAAAATTATTGCTGACATCTTCGAATTTACTTCACAGAAGATGCCTAAGTTTAACTCTATTTCTATCTCGGGTTACCACATGCAAGAAGCAGGTGCTACAGCAGATATCGAGTTGGCTTATACCCTTGCTGATGGTCTTGAGTACTTGAAAAAAGGTGTTGCTGCAGGTATGGATGTTGATACATTTGCACCTCGTTTGTCTTTCTTCTGGGCGATTGGAATGAATCACTTCATGGAGATTGCTAAGATGCGTGCTGGTCGTTTACTATGGTCTAAGATTGTAAAACAATTCAATCCTAAGAACCCTAAGTCAATGGCATTGCGTACGCACTCACAGACTTCAGGTTGGTCATTAACTGAGCAGGATCCTTTCAACAACGTTGGACGTACTTGTATCGAGGCTATGGCTGCTGCATTGGGTCACACTCAATCATTGCATACAAATGCATTGGATGAGGCGATTGCATTGCCAACTGACTTCTCTGCACGTATTGCTCGTAATACTCAGATCTATATTCAAGATGAGACTACAATCTGTAAGGCTGTAGATCCTTGGGCTGGTTCATACTACGTTGAGTCATTGACTCAGGAGTTGGTAGACAAAGCTTGGGCTCATATCGAAGAGGTTGAGAAATTAGGTGGTATGTCTAAAGCAATTGAGTCTGGTATTCCAAAACTTCGTATCGAAGAAGCGGCTGCTCGTACTCAAGCTAAGATTGATGCTAATACTCAAACTATTGTAGGAACTAACAAGTACCGTCTGGAGAAAGAAGATCCATTGGATATTCTAGAAGTAGATAATACTGCTGTACGTGTAGCTCAAATCGAAAGATTGAACAAGCTACGTGCTAACCGTGACGAGGCTGCTGTTAAGGCTGCACTTAAAGCGATTACTGCATGTGCAAATGGTGGCGAAGGTAACCTATTGGATCTTGCTGTTAAGGCTGCACAATTACGTGCTTCTTTAGGTGAGATTTCAGATGCATGTGAAGAAGTATGTGGAAGATATAAAGCTGTAATTAGAACTGTATCAGGCGTGTATTCATCAGAATCAAAACAAGATGCTGACTTTGCTGAAGCAACGAAGTTAGCCGACAAATTTGCAGAATTGTCAGGACGTCGTCCTCGTATCATGGTTGCAAAAATGGGTCAGGACGGTCACGACCGTGGTGGTAAAGTTGTTGCTACTGGTTTTGCTGATATAGGATTTGACGTGGATATGGGACCATTGTTCCAAACTCCGGAAGAGTCTGCTAAGCAAGCTGTAGAGAATGATGTACACATCGTTGGTGTTTCTTCATTGGCTGCTGGTCACAAGACTTTGGTTCCTGCAATTATCGAGGAATTGAAGAAACTTGGTCGTGAGGATATCATGGTTACTGCAGGTGGTGTTATTCCAGCTCAGGATTACGATTTCTTATACGAAGCTGGTGTTGTTGGTGTATTTGGTCCTGGTACCAAAGTATCAAGATGTGCTATCCAGATGTTGGAACTTCTTATCGAAAACAATCAGGAGTAAGCAACTCCCGATTCACTATATTAAAACCTGCCAGTTCTCTGGCAGGTTTTTTTTATGGAATTAATTACCTTGCTGCCTGATCAATTACTGACGACTAAAATTTATAAAATAATGAAGACTCCAATATTAATTATTGCTTTAAGCTTTATATCCCTTACTGGGATGACTCAAAAAATGAATCAGATTAAAGTTGATGACCTTGTTGAAGGCGAAATTCTTTTTGGTCAGGTAAATCTTGAAGGCTTAAATGGAGATCTGTGTTCAGCTTGGTTTAAGCCGGAATTTGAAGGCTACAAAGTAGACATGAAACGAGTGTCTGAAATAAAGTCAAAGGACCTCTCTGGTCTTAAAATGACCCTTGTTTTAGGAACCTGGTGTCACGACAGTCACCAACAAGTACCGCGTATGATCAAAATATTGGAATCACTTAAATTTCCAATGGAAGAACTTGAATTATATGCTATGGATACTTATAAAAAGGCTCCGGGAGTTGATATTAAAGCAATAGATGTAAAATTGGTTCCTACTCTGATAATCTACAAAGGAGGTAAGGAGCTGGGTCGAATTATTGAAAGCCCTAAGGTAAGCCTTGAGGCTGATTTACTTGAAATATTAGAGAACTAAGCTTTGATTAAAGATCATATAAAAAGAGCGATGAGGTATCAACCTCATCGCTCTTCTATTATGAGATGATTTTAGTAGTACGTGTACATTTCAAGGTACACCCTTCGGTTAAAAGCTCGACTTTTAGCGTTGGTGTTTTGCAGTAGAGGCGAGTCTTCGCCATGAGGCAGAATGATGATTCTGCTCTCCGGAATCACATTTCGAATGAGATAGTTGTGTATTGTAACCAAGCGTTTGTATGCAAGTTCCCTGTTGAGTTTATCCGATCCAATGTCATCAGTATGCCCATGCATTTTTAGGATGTAATCCGTGTTTTTTTGCATTATAGAGATAATGACATCAGCTTTTTCTTTTGATAATTCAGTTAAACTTGCTTTCCCAAATTCAAAAAATAAGTTCTGTAATTTTTTATCAAGAGGGATGCGTTTCTCGTTTTGTTCCGGGCATCCATTATTAGTGAAACTTCCTGCTTTATCAGGACACATGTCTTCACTATCAACAATACCGTCATTGTCAGAATCCAGAGAACAGCCTCTCTCATCAACTCTATAAAAAGGAGGTGTGTTTGGGCAATCATCATCCTTGTCTTTAACACCATCTCTATCCTGGTCGTTTAATCTGCTGTCAGTCGCATACATCTCGAGTTCTTTTTCGAGTTTATTAATTCTTTGATATTTATCTTCAAGAATATCTTTCAGATGCATTAATTCTGTTGAATGTTTTTCTTTAGAAGACTGTCTTGGTTTATTAAAGGTATAGCCAATTAAAAACTCGTGATTACTCCCTGAAATATGTGCTGAGTTTTGTGTATTTACATTGTAAGAATAACCAACTTTGAAGTTTTTTAGGGCATTAACCCCAATGTTTAGGCCAATGGCATATTTGTTCTTGTAGTTGATGGCAAACCAGCCCTTATTTTTGAGTTTCAGTAGGGCGTTGATATCGTATTGCAAGGGCGTGTTATTTATATATCGCATCATGAAATTCGGGACAAAAGAGAGATCTTTTATACTTCGTATAGGAATTTCGTAACTCCCGGAAAGAAGAACATGGCGTGACTGTTTATATAAATCTTGATCGTCGTACTTAGAAAGATTCGATTGGTTTATAAGCTGAGGAATTGCCAGGCCAATGGTAAGTCGTTTATTAGTATAGTAAGCTCCAAAATTTGCGATAAATTCGGTGTTGTTATAATGATTTCCCTGTATTAAATCATCATTCATATCGGCATTAGCATCACTTAAATTTAGACGGAAATCTGATATTCCAGCTGATAAGCCAAGTCGTAAATATTGATTTTCATCTATTTTAATTCGATAGGCGTAGGCAAAATCAGCTTGAGTCGTGTTAAAGATGCCTACGTTATTATTTGAAAGGTTAATGCCAACCCCATACTTGCCTTCTTTTAATCCTGCATCAAGAGTGAAAGCGTGAAAGGTCTGCCCACCATCAAAATCTTTGAATTTTTCATTTCGGATGAGGTAAGCTTGAAATAAATTATTGTAGCCAACTGCAGCTGGATTGTAGATGCCTGGATTGATATAATATTGATCAACTAAAGAAACCTGTTGGGCTTCAGCTTTAAATATGAAACAGAATAAAAGCATTAAGGTAATCGGAATTAGCCGATATAGAGAGGATCTGGTATAGCGTTTTCTCATAGATGAGTTCTTATGATTAAATCAATTTGTTTAAGCTTTCTTTTAGCGTGTTTTTCCAAGAATGGAAAGTGTACCCTTTATTGGGGCAACATCCTCGCGATTAAATTCAATTAAATAAAAATACGATCCATTGGGAAGTTGTGAATTCTTATAGGTGCCTTTCCAATCATTCTGATAGCTATGAGTATGAAAAACCTTTTGCCCGTATATGTTGAATATGCTCACTTCAGGAGCATCCCATTCTGGCTTGTAGCTTATTGTCCATGAGTCATTTCTTCCATCTCCATTTGGAGTAAGAATACCATTAACAGCATATTGTTTAGAGTTACTAAAATTAATACTGAATGCTTCCCCTTCTGTGGATGATTTGCAAGAATTTGCATCAACAACTGCAAGTTTATAATGACCTGCTTTCATATCCGTTAATTCGATATAATGCTCCTCACTGATTATTGTCTTGTAATTTTCAATGATATACGTGTAGGGAGCTACACCACCTTCTACAATGATATTAACTTTACCATCGGAACCATTGGTTGCATCATTAACGATGATATTAACCTCAGGGTTTGAATGAATTTCTAATTGAGGTTCCGCTGCAACAACATCATCAACACAGTTATCGATAAGGATTTTGTACTGAGAATCTTCATCAGCTAATAGATTTTCAAATACTAAAGGTTCTCCATTGCCTGTGATACTTTCTACGCTGATATTCTTATCGTATAGATGGTAAATGATATTATTTTCAGTGATCGGAAGTTCAATGTCAAAAGCTTCTCCAAGGCAAATTTCCCCCGGTGTTGCCAGGCTTTCTATTGGGAAATCACTGGTTTTTATTAGACTTATATCAACTTGTTTTTCCAGCTTAAGCTTATCAGGACAAATCATTTCCCGGGCATAAGCAGAGTAAGTTGCGTTTGACTGAGGATATATTTCAGGGAAACCGGCTTTCCCTCCATTACCGATGATTTGTGATGTCAAAAACTGATTCCCATCATGAAGTTGATAAATGACCTCAGGCTGACTTTCTTCAACACTCAGTATGAGAGCTTCACCCTCACAAATTTCACTTCGATCACTCACAAGTTTCCTGTTGGTTTCAGCAGGGTGATGTACATCGATTTTAAAAGTGAAATCTATTCTGACCGGATCAATGCAATACAGACCCTGGGCATTCGCACTATATGTTGTTGTAAAAACTGGATTTACAATTTCAAAGTCGATAAAACCACCATTCCCCGGAATCATTTCCCCAATTGGTGTTTCTCCCTCGAGTAATTGATACGTAGCACCCGGGTCAGATGGTGAAAGGGAGAATAGAACGTCTTCACCCTGACAAATAGAACGTTTGTCGGCGTAGATGTGTAGCTGTGTCTCGGGTGGTAGTCTTACATCAATTATGAATTCTTCATTAAGACGGACAGATGATAAACAACCTTCCCGGGTAGCGTTAACATGATAGGTTGCACTACGGAAGGGTTCGAAATTACTGATTTCGAGACTTGATCCATTGCCTTGGAATGAAGCTTCATGTGTATTGGTTCCTCCGTAAATTTGGTAGAGCACATCGGATTCACTGTTGTTTATGATGATACTTGTGCTTTCGCCTACGCAGATTGATTTATGCATAGGTGTAATGTCTAATCCAGTGTCAGGAAAGGACAAAACTTCTATTGAAATATTTGGACTTAGATTTATAGATTCGGAACTTGTAACATGAGTTGCTACAACAGTATAATTTGAATTTGATGCCGGTGATATGGGATTGAAACTGGCATTTGAACCATTTCCTGTAATGGTGTTGGATTCAAAATTACCTGTGTCCGTATTTTTTAATTGATATAGAACACTATTTTCTGTCGTGCTAAGTGAAATGATTGCTGTTTCACCAACACAGAGCTTCGAATCATTTGTCGATACTGTTATCGATGTAATGGGCGTTTGTGCTTTTGTAAATATTGTGCTCGTAAGCAGGATAAAAAAAATGGGCAAAAGGGTAGTATAAAATTTAGCGCTAGAAATAGGAAGCATATATGTATCCGTTTTTATGATCCCCCTTGGAGTGTTAGTCGAATTGGCAATCCTGTGATGGTGAGAGCTTTAATAGAATATAGGGGACGATTTTCATTCTATAAACAAAGCTTGTTTTTTAAAATTCGACAGCCCAATATAAATAAAAACATTTAAAATAGATTATGCTGAGTCTGCTTTTTGATAAGGGCTTACAAATGAATTAATTTATGTTGAGCCCTTAGTGAACAATAGGAAAATGATGTTTTGTAAGAAAGCAAAGTAAGATCTTGGAATTTGATCTAATACAATTGGGTTTTGGACTGATTGTCAAAATAAATAGAGAAACTTGATGGCGAATAAATTCGGTAAGATTAATTTTTTCCTATTTTTGTTTTATACCTACTAAACAAACCAAGATCATGCAGGAAATTTTAAGTACAGAGCTTCTGGAAAAGCAAGAAAAGCTAGATTGTCGATATTTAAGAATGGCAATTGTATGGGCTGAGAATTCCTATTGCAAACGTCGTCAGGTGGGAGCTCTAATTGTTAAGGATAAAATGATTATATCTGATGGTTACAATGGCACACCATCTGGATTCGAAAATATCTGTGAAGATGAAACGAATACCACAAAGCCCTATGTGCTCCATGCCGAGGCAAATGCAATAACCAAGGTGGCTAAGTCGAGTAATAGCAGCGAAGGAGCAACTTTATATGTAACAGCCACACCTTGTATCGAATGTGCCAAGCTGATTATTCAGGCAGGAATCAATCGGGTGGTTTATTCAGAGGCCTACCATTGTAATGATGGGAGAGATCTTCTTTTGCGTGCAGGCATAGAGACCAAGTTTATTGATATTAAGAATTATTAAAAAAGATAGAGGATGAGCGATAACAAAAGAACCAAACTGTTTCTTCCCATACTATTAGCCATGGCAATAGTTTTGGGGATGTTTATAAATTCATTCTTCCAGCCCAATTCTGAGCCAGGAGTCTTTAATCTACCCTCTTCATCATCCAGCCATAAGCTCGATGCTGTTTTGGATATGATTGTGGAGGATTACGTGGATACTGTTTCATCCAAGCGATTGGTGGAACTAGCTATTCCTGCGATTCTGAAAGACCTGGATCCTCATACCGTTTATATTCCAGCTGAGGATTTGCAGCGTTTCAATGAAGATTTGAAAGGAAATTTTGGTGGAATTGGTGTACAGTTTATTCGCTATCGTGATACAGTTGCTGTTGTTAGGGTTATTGAAGGTGGTCCTTCGGAACACGTGGGGATGTTAGCTGGTGATAGAATTGTAAAAGTTGATAGCAGTCTGATTGTAGGTGCCGATATTAGGGATGCCGAAATCATGGATAAGCTGAAAGGACCTAAAGGCACAGGTGTTAAGGTGAGCATTGCACGTCGTGGTGTTAAAGAACTGATTGAAATGGACATCATTAGAGGTTCTATACCTGTTGCAAGTGTTGATGTCGCTTACATGATCGACGATAAATTGGGTTACATTAAAGTGAGCCGTTTTGGTGCAACAACTTTTCATGAATTCTCGAAAGGTCTGGGGAAATTGAAAGAGGAAGGTGTGAAGAAATTAGTCGTTGACCTGAGAGGCAATACGGGAGGATATTTATCAGCTGCAACAAACATGATAAATGAATTTTTGCCGGAGGGAAAGATGATTGTTTATACCCAAGGAAAATCTCAAGCTAAAACAGATTACCTTTCAACAGGAAGAGGTGATTGTCAGGACCTGCCTATTGTGGTTCTAATCGACGAGTTTTCAGCTTCAGCAAGTGAAATTTTTGCGGGTGCAATTCAGGACAATGATAGAGGAAAAATTATTGGCCGTCGATCTTTTGGTAAAGGATTGGTACAGGAACAACGTATGCTCCCTGATGGTTCGGCAATGAGACTCACGGTGGCTCGTTACTATACTCCAACTGGGCGTTGTATTCAAAAGCCTTATACCAATGGGAACGAGGAATATCATAATGATATTAACAATAGATATGTGCATGGAGAATTTGAGAAAAGAGATTCCATCCATTTTTCTGACTCATTGAAGTATACGACTCCCGAAGGCAATATCGTTTATGGAGGCGGAGGGATTATGCCCGATGTATTTATTCCGGTTGACACAACAGGGTACTCGAATTATTTCCGTGAATTAAGTAGACAAGGGCATATTTATAGGTTTGCATTCTATTATGTCGATGAGCATAGAGATGAGATGAAGCACTTCACGAAAGTTGATGAAATACTGGCTTATTTAAAAGGCAAACCTCTAATTAAAGGCTTGGTTAAATACGCTGAGGCTAAGGGTTTAAAGTTGGATAAAAAAGGTTTAAAGCATTCTCAGAATATCATTCAAACACAAATTGAGGCATATATAGCCAGAGATTTGATTGATGATGAAGGCTATTACCCGATTATAAAAAAGTTAGATAATACCTTGAGCTATGTGATAAATATGAAGGACTAGTTCAAGTTTAAAGTCTAGATATTTAAAAGGTCTGCCCAATGGGTAGATCTTTTTTTTTGCTGGTGGATACTCATCTCATTGAGCCTTTAATCCCCTTAAAGAAAAAAGATAAAAAAGCACAATTGTGAAATTCTAATTAAACCTTTCGATTGACTTAAGGTCTAAATCTCGAAAGTGATTAAGAAATGGGAAGGATCCTTATTAATTAAGACCTGTTTTAAAATCGATAGAGATAAAAGATGTCTAATGCAATGATTTTTTAAGTGACTTAAATGTGTAAATCAAAAAAAAATCAGGCGTATAAAATAAGAAGGTATGAAGATGAAAATAGCAATTTGGACAAGCATGGCTCTAATGCTTCTATTGGGACTAAATCAAGTACAAGCACAAACTGGAAGCAGAGCTGAAGGTAAACAGAAATCTAAGATGCAATTGACCGAGGTGCAGAAAGAGCAACTGAAATCGGCAAAAATTGCATTTGCTAAAGCAACTTTAGACACAAGAAACGAATTGAATGAGCTTAGGGCACATCAAAGAACTTTAATGTCTTCTGAGAAATTAGATGAGAATAAGGTGTTTGCCAATATCGATAAGATGACTGCTTTGCAAAAACAGCTCATGAAAGAACGAATCAATATGAAATTGACCACCTGTAAATTCTTAAGTGAAGAGCAAAGAATGTTTTGCCAAACTCGTTCTGAAAGACCTAACAGGAGAGGTCATAGGATGAATAATGGACGAGGAATGAAGCAGGGAGGAGCACAGATGCACAAAGCAGGACGATCAGATCGGGGGGCTTGCAATATGGCTCCCAATGAGAATTGTTTTAGAAAAACAAATACATTGGGATTAAGCGAAGATCAGAAGGAAAAGATCAAAACAATGAAGGTGGCTCATATCAAGGCATCACAAAACTTGAGAGAAGAAATGCAGGAGCTTCGATTGAAGCAAGAGCATCTGCTTAATGATGAGCAACCCAATAAGAATGAAATCATGTCGAACATCGATCGAATTTCAGTTATTCAAAATCAGTTGGCTAAGCAAAAAGTGAAGAATCAAAAAGAGATCCGTCAGATTTTAGATGAAGATCAGTTGGTTTTGTTCCTGGCAAAGCCTCATAAGATGCACAAGCATGGAAAAGCAAGAATGCACAAGCGTTTTCAATAATAGGTTTAGAATTAGCACTTCAGTAAAGGTTTCGGTTTTCCGAAACCTTTTTCTATTTTTGGAGATTCAATTTTAAGGCCTGACTTTTTGATCTTGACTCATTTAAAAATTGTAAATTAAGAATTATAAATTTTATTTGAGAACCGAAACAGGATCTGTCAAATGTCTTGATATCCAATTTTAAACTTATGAAAGATACTGCATTTTACCTCTTGATTATCATCCTGTTTTTTAGCGCTTGCCAGGCTGATAAAAAAGATGAAGTCACCATTAAAATAATAGCCACAACCGATGTGCATGGCGCTTTGTTCCCTTACGATTTAGTGAACGATAGAGAAGCTGGGAGTTCATTGGCTCAGGCTCACTCTTATATCAGCCAGGAGCGAAGAAAGACCAATCAGCATGTGCTCTTGTTTGATAATGGAGACATCCTTCAAGGCGATCCGATGGTGTATTATTCGAATTTCGAGAAGCCTGATCAAAAACACGTCTGTGCTGAGGTGATGAACTTCATGGGTTACAATGCAGCTGCTGTTGGAAATCACGATATAGAGCCGGGACACGAGGTTTACGATCGATTGGTAAACGAGTTCGATTTTCCTTGGATGGCTGCCAATGCAGTTAAGAATACCGATGGCTTACCCTACTTTCAACCCTATACAATAATCGAAAAGGATGGTGTTAAAATAGCTATTTTAGGTTTTATTACGCCGGCTATCCCTAAGTGGTTGCCAGAGAAAATTTGGTCGGGTATGCATTTTGTGGAGTTAGAAGCTTCTGCCAGCAAATGGATGAAAGTAATCAAGGAAAAAGAGCAGCCTGATCTGGTAATCGGACTGTTTCATTCTGGAATGGGTGAGATTGAAAATAACAAATCGGAGGTGATTGAGAATGCATCCTGGCAGGTGGCCAAAAATGTACCGGGTTTTAATATCATTGTCTGTGGTCATGATCATCAAGAGGCGATTCGTTGGGTTAAAAATACTGCTAATGAGAAGGTCGTGATCGTGAATCCGAAATCGAAATGTCAGTTTCTGGCAGATGTGAGTATTGATTTTGAATTGAATGCTGACAAGGAAACTTATAGCAAACAGATAGAACCCCAATTGATCGATGTGAAAGCTTTGCCTGTTTCTAAAGCGTTTGAAAAGCGATTCAAACCATCTTTTCAGGAGGTGAAGACTTATGTTTCCCGTCCTGTCGGGCGTTTTACAAAAGGCATCAATACAAGTGAGGCTATGTTCGGAGATTCACCTTTTGTCGATCTGATTCACAATATTCAACTCGATTTGGCTGATGCCGATGTGTCATTTACTGCACCCTTATCTTTCAATGCCAGCATTGACTCTGGTATGCTTGAGGTGCGCGATTTGTTTAAACTCTATCGATTTGAGAATTTGCTTTATACCATGAATTTAAGTGGGCAGGAGATTAAAGATTTTCTGGAGTTCAGCTACGATAAGTGGTTCCGTCAAATGAAAAAGGAGAGCGACCCGATGCTCTTTATCGAATCGACTCAAAAAGGTCATCGACTAAGCACCATGTTTTTCAACTACGATTCAGCTGAGGGTATCGATTATGTTCTCGATTTAAAGAAGAGTAAAGGCCAGAGAATCAGCATTAGCAAGATGAGTAATGGGGAACCTTTTGATCTGAATAAAACCTATAAAGTGGCCTTGAACTCTTATCGCGGTAATGGCGGTGGCAGTCACCTGACAGATGGCGCAGGCCTTTCGAAAGAGGAATTGACAGAGCGCCTGATTAATTCAACAACAAAAGATTTACGCTTCTATCTGATGAAGTGGATTGAAGATAAAAAAGTGGTGGAAGTCAATTGCAACAACAATTGGACAGTGAGCCCACATAAATGGTGGCAGCAGGCTAAAACACGTGAGTTTGAATTGTTGTATGGTAAAGATTAAATAAAATCATCCTGCAACAGAGTTAATCATTTTGATAAAATAACAGAAAGAATGCCTCAAGACGAAGAGATTGAATTAGGGAGTTTGCAATTTGAGAGTTTATTAAATAATGGACAAAGAGAAGCCTTTAATTACTTATTAAACAACACGGTATTTTGTCCCAATTGCAGTAAGATATGTCCTGAAGGTGTTGTGGATTACATCACCTACCTGACCGATGCCGATGAGGTATTGATGAAAGGTAAATGTGGGAAATGCGGTAGCGGTGTTACACGATTGATGCTCCTTGAAGAGGATGAGGACTTTGAACAAAGAGTCAGAGCTATCAGAAATCAATAGGTCACACTTTTGCTATAATAGATTGTATAAGACCTATTCATACAAATAAAAAAAAACAGACTTATTATTAAGTCTGGTTTTTTTATGGGATTTATTTTGTTTGGCTATCAATACTTAAGCCATTCAAAACTATATTTTTGATTCTATATATTGAATCAGACAATGAATCACTTTAATGTGAATTTCCTGTACACGATCAGAATAACCGGTCCAGGGCACTCGAATTTCAACATCACAGAGTTTAGCCATCTCGCCCCCGGTTTTTCCGGTTAAGCCAACCACGATCATGCCTTTTTCTTTAGCAGATTTTATGGCATTAATAATATTCTTAGAGTTTCCGGAAGTGCTGATACCTAAAAAGACATCACCCTTTTGTCCCATGCCTTCCACATAACGAGAGAAGATGTAATCGAAGCCATAATCGTTACCCACACAGGTAATATGACTGGGATCAGAAATAGCTACAGCAGGCATTGAGATGCGTTCGTTTCTGAAACGACCGGTTAATTCTTCGGCGAAATGCATGGCATCACACATGGAACCACCATTGCCACAAGAAATGATTTTGCCACCATTTTTAATCGCGTCTGACATCGCTGCCCCTGCTTTCTCAATGGCCATAAAATTCTCTTCCTTGCTGATAAATGCTTCCAGAACCTGGTGAGCATCATTAAAACTACTTTTTATATCTTCAAGAATCATAAGGTTCAATTTTTCTCAAAACTACAATAACAAATGGCAAGTTACAATAAGAAATGAAAATTCGTATTTTGTAAACAGTATTTTGAAATTTCACTTCGTGTCAGCTCAAAGGAATTAGTTAACTTCGGATCAATTTCATTTGCTTTTTTGTTTTAACTCAAATTCAAACATGACTATCAAATCAAAACTCTACGAAATCATATTCGAGTCGGATACCAAGTCAGGGAAGTTATTCGATGTGATGCTTCTGGGCGTTATCGTACTGAGTATTATTTTGGTGATGCTCGAGAGTGTGCCATCCATCGAGGATGAATATCGCAACTTGTTGAGTATACTGGAATGGAGCATTACCATTATTTTCACTCTTGAATATTGTTTGAGAATCTGGATTGTCCATAAACCCCGCACCTATATCTTCAGTTTTTATGGCATCATCGATTTCCTGTCCATTTTGCCTACTTATTTGGGTTTGTTCTTTGTGGGTACTCATGGCTTTATGGTGATCAGAGCTTTGCGTTTGCTAAGGGTATTCCGAATTCTGAAATTGAATCGCTACATGAAAGAGGGGGCTATCATCATAAGAGCCTTAAAACAAAGTCGAATTAAAATATCCGTCTTCCTTTTTGCAGTGCTCACAATGGTGATCATTATTGGCACACTCATGTATCTTATAGAGGGGACAGAGAATGGTTTTACCAGCATTCCCCGAGGTATTTATTGGGCCATTGTAACGCTCACAACGGTTGGCTATGGCGATATCTCACCTGCTACAGCTCTGGGGCAATTTATCGCCTCCTTTGTTATGATTATTGGTTATGCCATTATTGCTGTGCCCACGGGGATCGTTACTGCCGAACTCGCTAAACCGAGTAAGACATTGCCATCGGGACAGGTTTGTGAGCAGTGCCTGTCTGAGGGACACGATTTGGACGATAAGTTTTGTCGATTCTGTGGAGCTAAACTATAGCAAATTGCCGGATATGGCAGGGTATCGGCTGTAAGTCCCTGAAAAAGAATTCAGGAATCGATCATTATGATTTTTGTTAATATATCATAAATACCTCCATGTCTGAATTGCATTTTTAGATCGAAATTCAGTATTTATAGCTATATTTGCCTATCAATAGAAGAAAATATAAAAAGCATAAACACAAGGAATTATGGCATTACCAGGTTTTTTCAAAAAGCCGGAGCACAAGAGGTTTAATATTCAACCTCGCTACTGGAATCCAGAGAAAGAAGAGCGTGAGGAGAGAGAAAAGAGGATCAAGGCAGAGTTGGGTATGACAGATGATGAGGGTAAATACATTCCAAGCATAAAGGGACGCATGAAAAGTTCCTTGCGTCACAAACATGCTGATGTGCGCCAATCGACCCGCAAATCAAATTTTCGCTTAATCATTATTTTGGTTATTCTTTTGTTTGCCGCCTATATGTATCTCTTTGTTTGGGACGGCGTGCTGCCCTGGTAAGTGATTCATTGTAAAACGAAGCTTTTTCCTGAAGGTTCGTTTTGTTTTATTTCCCAATTTATAAAAGGGGGAAGCTTAGGAATATTTATCTCACATTAAATTCTATATGTCCGATATTATACAAATACTCCCGGATTCAGTCGCTAACCAAATTGCTGCAGGAGAGGTGGTTCAACGCCCCGCTTCAGTGGTGAAAGAATTGGTCGAAAATGCTATTGATGCCGGTAGTACTTCCATAAAAATAAATTTAAAGGATGCGGGTAAAACCCTGATTCAGATCATTGATAATGGCTGTGGCATGTCGGATACCGATGCTCGATTATCTTTCGAACGTCATGCGACATCGAAGATTAAGAAAGCCAAGGATTTGTTTGCTATTCGCACCATGGGTTTTCGTGGCGAGGCTTTGGCTTCGATTGCCGCTATTGCCAATGTTGAGCTCAAAACCAAGAGAACCGAAGACGAACTGGGAACGCACATTGTGATTGACGGTTCGGAATTGATTTCTCAGGAATCAACGGCTTGCCCTTCGGGTAGTAATTTCGTGGTTAAGAACCTTTTTTATAATGTTCCGGCCCGACGTAAGTTCCTTAAGGCAAATTCCACTGAGCTTCGAAATATTATTACTGAATTTCACAGAATTACACTTGCCAATCCTGAGATCGAATTTCAGTTGATTCACAATGATACCGAGATTTATAATCTGCATGCCAGCAATACCCGCCAGCGCGTGGTCAATTTGTTTGGCCGCAGTATCAATACACGACTAATCAGCATTGCTACCAATACCAGTATTGTTAAACTTACGGGTTTTATTGGGAAGCCTAAGAATGCCAAAAGAAAAACCGATGAACAGTTTTTCTTTGTGAATAATCGTTACATGCGCCATCCATACTTCCATAAGGCTGTACTGCTTGCTTACGATAAAATTTTGCCACCCGATACGGTACCGCCCTATTTCATATTCTTTGAGGTTGATCCTCAGATTATTGATATTAATATTCATCCGACTAAAACAGAAATTAAATTTGAGGATGAACAGGCGATTTTCCAGATTATTCAGGCTTCTATTCGTGAGGCTTTGGGGAAATTTAATATTGTCCCTTCCATCGATTTTGATGAGGATACCAGTTTGGAAATACCGGTGCCTAATCAGGATTCCGGCGAGGTTGGCATGCCTATGATTAAGGTGAATCATGAATTCAATCCTTTCGAGGCTGATACGTCTTTCAACCCTTTTGCTTCTGAAAAAACCTTCAATCCGTTTGAACAGGAGGCTAGCTCGATTGAGAATAATCAGTTTTATCAGGAATTTAAACCGAAGACAAAAGAGCCTTCAAGCTCAAGTCCTAAAAAAGAAGCGCCTAAGGAATGGGATAATCCTTATCAGGACAGAGAACCTGACTTAATTCCTGATTATCCGATTAGTGCTCCGGTTGATACGAAAAAGCCACCTGTACCAGATTATTTTCAACCACAGGAGGCTCCGCAAAATCAGATACAGCAAAAGATTTTTCAGAGAGAGAGTAGCCAGACATCACAGAGCTTTTTCCAGTTGAAAAACAAATATATTTTAACACCTGTACGTTCGGGTCTGATGATTATCGATCAACGTAAGGCCCACGAGCGAATTCTGTTTGAGAAGTTCAGAAACTCCGTAGAGAACAATCAGGGGGTTGCACAACAAACGCTTTTCCCTCAAACCGTAGAGTTTAATGCTTCAGATTATACCCTTTTGCAGGTGATAATCGAAGACGTAAAGGCTTTGGGTTTCGATATCAGAGAGTTTGGTAAAAAGACCTTTGTGATAAACGGCACACCTGCCGATATTCAGAATGGTGATCCCAAGGAGCTATTGGAGAATCTTTTAGAGAACTACAAGGTGAACCAATTGGATGTGAAAGTGAAAGTTCGGGAGAATTTAGCTAAGGCTTTGGCTAAAGCTTCGGCTGTGAACTATGGTAAATCGCTTACCTCTGAGGAGATGAGTGCCATTATCGATCAGCTTTTTGCTTGCGAAACACCCAATTACACGCCTGATGGCAAAACCATTGTTTCGGTATTGGAAACACAGGAGCTTGACAAACGCTTCAGGTAAAAACTGACAACTTGGCTTTAAATTCATAATTTTCCTTATTGGTACGACTCTTGTAAGATTCAAGACCTGCCAGGGAAACAGCCTTGGGCTTGATTCCCAATCGGCATCGAAAACAGGAATTTAAAGCATTATTAAAAATATTAGATATGAGTAATTTTAAATCGTCACTATTAAATCTGCCTCCGGTTGTAAAAAACCTGTTGATAATAAATGCCTTGATGCTTTTTGCCACTTGGGTTCTTGGTCAGACTGGCGTTGATTTGGGCAGAATTTTAGGCTTACACTTCTTTGCATCAGAGTATTTTATGCCTTTTCAGTTTGTGACGCACATGTTTATGCATGCCAACATTACTCACCTGTTTTTTAATATGTTTGCCCTCTTCATGTTCGGTAGGGTATTGGAGTCGGTATGGGGCCCCAAACGATTTTTGCTGTATTACATGATTACAGGATTGGGCGCTGCAGCTCTGCATACCTTTGTTTTATGGTTGGACTACAGTTCACTAATGAAAGCCTTTGCTGCTTTTTCGAACACGCCAACGCCTGAATTGTTCTCTGCAATCATTAAAGATAGCTTAGGACGACCAGCTGCCTGGGTGTACGAATTTGCCGACAAATGGGCCGATAATCCTGATAGTTTGGCTTATGCCAATCAGGGGATTGAGATTGCACGACGTGCCATTGCCGAAAGTATTAATGTGACCACGGTAGGGGCTTCGGGTGCTGTCTTTGGGATTCTTCTGGCTTTTGGTATGCTTTTCCCAAATACCGAATTGATGCTTTTATTTCCTCCAATTCCAATTAAAGCCAAGTACTTTGTGATTGGATATGGTGCTTTAGAGCTTTTCTTAGGTTTTCAGCAGCGTGCCGGCGACAATGTGGCTCACTTTGCTCACCTGGGAGGGATGCTATTCGGTTTTCTCCTGATAAAATATTGGAACAAGCACTCCAATAAATTTTATTAGTCGTAAATTACTTTTGTAATTGACTCAAATCATTCATTTTTGAACCGATAATTTTCGATAGAGTTTTATTTAATGGCTTAATCGATTTACAATATTAATCATGAATTTCAATAATCCATACCAATCCTATTCACACCAAAGTATTTGGGCAGGCATCAAAAATTCTTTTAAGGAAGGCAGTACGCTGAGTAAGCTGATTTACATTAATCTTGGGGTTTTCCTGATTGTGAAATTGGTTGCTGTAGCCACTTTCCTGATGGGAGAGGCACCGGGCGATGGCAATTTTGTATTGAATTGGTTGACTTTACCAGCAGATACGTCTGAACTTCTTCGTCGTCCCTGGACGATATTCACTTACATGTTTTTGCACACGGGATTTATTCACATCCTGTTTAATATGCTGTGGTTGTACTGGTTTGGACGAATTTTCCTGAGCTTTCTCGACCAGAAAAAACTCTTGAGTATCTACTTGATCGGCGGGTTAACCGGAGCGGCTATTTTTATCTTCGCCTTCAATCTTTTCCCTGCTTTCGAAAATGTTTTACCTTATGCAATTGCTTTAGGCGCATCAGCTTCTGTTATGGCAATAGTGGTTGCCACGGTTAGTTATTCCCCGAATTATATTGTAAATTTAATATTCCTAGGTCCTGTTAAAATAAAATACATCGCCCTGTTTTTTATACTTACTGATATTTTAAATATTCCTAATGGCAATGCCGGTGGGCATCTGGCTCATTTAGGTGGCGCTTTTTATGGCTGGCTTTTTATATCTCAACTGCGCAAGGGAAAAGATATTTCAAGCGGATTCAATCACATGATGGATACTGTTTTTTCCTGGTTTAAATCAGGAAAAAAGATGAAGGTAACCCACAAGAAATCCCGTACGATGACCGATAAGCAGTACAATAAGACTAAAAAGCAAAGACAGGAAAGTCTGAATACTATTCTTGAGAAAATTTCAAAATCGGGTTACGACAGCCTTTCTAAAGAAGAAAAAGAAATACTGTTTAAGTCGAGTAAAGATTAAAAGTTTAAAGGATAAAGGTTAAAGTAAAAAAAGGTTAAAGGGGTAAGGATAAAAAAGGACCGAAAGTTTTTTAAGCCAATCCTGTAAAAAAAAATAGGAGCTACTGCAGATTTATAATCTGCAGTTTAATTGTTTGGGATTTATAATCCCCTTATATGTTGAAGTGAAACCGACAACAGATAATAGAAATCTGATAACAGAAAACCAGTAAAGAGACTTATTTTGAAAAATATACTGCACAAAGGACTCGTTGGTTTTAGCCTGATCTTCTCAGGAGCACTCCTTATTTCCTATTCAGCAGCTTATATCAATCCCGGAAGCATCGGTTTTCCAGCCTTTTTCGGGCTGGCCTATCCCTATCTTCTGTTTGCCAATCTTCTTTTTGTTGTGTATTGGATATTTCGTCGGAAGTGGAGTTTTTTGCTCCCCCTGATCGTCATTCTGATTGGTTATGGTCGGGTAGGTGATTTCCTGCAGTTGAGCAGCGGAGAGAAGAGCCTTGCAGCCGATTCAGAGCAGATTAATGTCTTATCCTATAATGTGCGTTCCTTTGACCGTTACCAATGGACTAAGGACCCCAATACGCCCAATAACATCATCAAGCTGATTAACTCGCAGGAACCCGATGTGGTTTGTCTGCAAGAGTACCGAAGTACAAGCAAAGGCTTTCTCACCCTTCCTAATCTGATGAAGGAATTGGGCATGAAATACGTTTATTACAGCAATAAGCAAAATGGCGTTGCCATATTCTCGAACTACAAAATGGTTAAGAAGGGCAGTATTCCTTTTACGAAGGAATATTTGTGCAAGGCTATCTATACCGACTTGCAAGTAAAGGGGAAGATCCTTCGTGTCTACAATCTCCACCTGGAATCAAATCGTTTTGTTGGGAAAAACTATAAGTTTATAAAAAAGGATGAATACCAGGGCAACGAAGAGGATCTGGATGAGATTAAAGATATCTCCCTGCGCCTTAATCAAGCCTTTGCACGTAGAGCCGACCAAGCTGTACAGATTAAGAAACATATCAGTCAATCGCCTCATAAGTCCATTGTGTGTGGCGATTTTAACGACACCCCTAATTCCTACACTTACCACAAACTGGCTAAGGGTATGAGCGATGCTTTTGTAAAGAAAGGCAAGGGGATCAGCACAACTTATTCCGGAGATTTCCCTTCTTTCCGTATCGACTACCTCCTTTATACAGAGGGGATTGCCTGTACGAAATACGAACGTATTCGCAAGCGCTATTCCGATCATTACCCTATTTGCGGAAGTTTCGTTCTTGCCTCTAAATAGGAAGAGATATTTCATGCAGAACTATTCAGGTTTGTGTACATAGCCCACCCACTTGATCCATTCCAATAATTAGATTAATCTATGCTTTGATATGTTGCCATAGATAACCAACTGATGTCATAAGTAGAATAAGTTTTCCTGCAAAACAGGGCAGGAAGAAAAAAACTGCCGCACAAATCCCACAAGCCAAAGCAAAAGACACCTGCACCAGGGCAAATCGCCTCAATCCCCTCATCAAATAATTTAGAACAGGGATGGGGGATGATGTTCATTCATAAATACTTTATATAAGTATAGAATAAAAAAAACGCATTTTAGATGTATACGTAAAATGTGCCAGACTGCCTATGGTTGTTGGTCAAACACATGTTAATGAGTTTGTTCCGACTATGATATTTTAAAAAGGGAACTCAAAAAACTTGACATATTAAATAATACTTTATAACTTAGTTTATGATTTTAGTTAAGCAAGTTGGTTAATAGCAAAAAAATGGGAGCCCCTAATCTGCCATTTTTTTGCTTTTTCATTACAAACTTTGAAAGTGACTATTGGCTAAAATAATGATCGCTGCACCAGCTCGGAAATGGACCGGGGGAATGCAGAAATAGACCGGGGGAACGTGGAAATAGACCGGGGGAATGCAGAAATAGACTAGGGGAACGTGGGAATAGACCAGGGGAACGTGGGAATAGACCAGGGGAGCGTGGAAATAGACCGGGGGAATGCAGAAATAGACCAGGGGAACCCGGAAATAGATCAAGGGAATGAATTTAAGACTCAGAATATAAGGCGGAACGTATCCTTCAAAAGGGAAGGAGTACGGAATAGCATGTTGGTAGGGGAGATTAGAAACTAGGATTTGGATTGTTATCAATTAAATCATCATAGTATTAATCAACTAATCATTAACAGATGAGTACTTTTTTTAAATTTAGACAAGAAGAGCTTCCTGTAGTAGGAGAGATTCTATTGCAAATGTTTTCTCGCGATCGTAGTGCATTCGAAAATTTTTCAGCTGAGTTTAACGATGAATTTTTTACTGCAGTTGGCAATCAGATTAAAAAAGTGAATGAGCTGACTCAAGCGCCTACGCTAACAGCTGAGACCAAGAAAATTACCTCAGACCTGTATGATTGTGTGAATGGGATTATACCCAATTTAGATTTGATAGCTGCCTACGCACACCGTGCCAACAAAGCTCTAATTATAAAATCATCCGACTTTGGGGTGAGAGAAGCCAAAAAAGAAATCAAAAGAAAAAATATCGAAGGCTATTGCACCAAAGTTAAGGTGGTGGAGCAAAATATAGCGAATAACCTGGCTGCTCTGAAAGCGAAAGGCTATAAAGATAAGCTGGGAGCTGAGCTGAATAAAATGACTCAGAAAGCTTACGATCTGAACCTGGTTCAGGAAGAAAAGTTCAGAGAGAAGAAGCAACTGGTTGCCAATAACCTTTCGGAATTCGACCTGCTTTGGAAATTCTTAAACGATATTTCTAAAACCGGTAAACTCCTGATGAAAGCCGATAAGCAAAAGTCCGAAGACTATATGTTTACCCATATCTTAAAATTGGTTCGTAAACCTAAAGCCCCTGTGGTTGTGAAGAAAAAAGCCCCGGTGGTCGTTGAAGAAATTAAGCCGGAAGCTGTCCTTGAACAAACAGTTTCCTAGTTTAATAATCCCAAAATGATTTCAAACTTGAGTTTTAAAGGTGTAAGCACCCCTTCTAGCGCGGGGGTGCTTATTTTTTTGGCTCAAGCACAAAAGTTGGATCTTTTTGTTGAATTGAAAGAATTTAATTTAGCAGGAAAAATTAAGGGATCCTATGGTGAGGATTGAGCGTGAGCTGTCAGCCTGCCGTGAGGCGTGCTACAATTTCAACTACAATGAGATAACAAGGATCAGGCTGACTTGATTCTTTTGTTTACTTTTCTCATCTAAGGAGAAAAGTAAAAGCCCAGCGGCTTTAGCGAAATGTTTAAAATATAATCCCTAAAATTATTCAGCACCCCACTGTCCTGCCGGACATCTCCCCTTATATGTTTGTTTCTAAAAGATGTATTTAAAAGATTGTATATAAATACCGAAATTTATCTTTAAGAGAGGAGGCTCTCCCCTTGGTACATGATACCGTTTTTCAGTGACTCCCTCTTTCAAGTCGTTTTCGAGGTATAACTAGGTACAATGATACCGCATAGTTAAGGATGAAAGAAGCTTGATTTTTTTTATACTAAAACTGGACATTATGGAAATCGGTTATTTAGGTATTGATGTAAGTAAAGGATATTCAGATTTTGTGTTGCTGGACAAAAATCGAACAGAATTAGAAGCTTGTTTTCAGTTAGATGATAATCATGTTGGCCATGCAGAACTGATTGGTCAATTGAAAGTTTTGAAACTAAAACATGGTCTTACTGAATACCGAGCTTTGTTAGAAAGTACGGGTGGTTATGAGAATAATTGGTTTGAACTTTTGAAGAAATCAGACTCGTTATTAAATCTAAAAGTGGCCAGAGTCAATCCTTTGGGTGTAAAGCATGATAGTCAGGCTAGAATGGAGCGAACAATCACCGATAGTACAAGTGCAAGGAGTATAGCGATCTACGCTTTAAACCATCCAGAAAAGATCAATTGGGAAGGATCACCGGTGAGTGCAATGTATTCTATGCGTTCGATGTATAATTACATTCGAACAAAAACTAAACAAAAAGTACAATTATCAAATCAATTAGAGAAGTTGCTCTACAGTGGGTTCCCAGAGCTATTAAGCTATATGACAGAACAAACTCCTAATTGGATTTATTTATTTTTAGAGCTTTATCCTACAGCCTCTGCAGCAAAAAATGCTAATGCAAAGGAGTTTGAATCTATTCCAAGAATTACAAGGGTGAAAGCTAAAATTCTGTATAAAAAAGCGAAAGAAAGTATCGCAAGTGCCGATAATCTGGTCCTGAGGGAGCTTATCAGATCTTATGCAAAGGATATTAACCTGTTGAGTAAACAGATTGTATATTTAAAGAGATCCCTGGAAAAGCATGGTGATTTCCCTCTCGAAATACAATTACTGACCAGTTTTCCAGGGATTGGAATTTATTCAGCTATAGGCTTAATGATCGAAATTGAGGATATAAATCGCTTCGAAGATTCAAAAAAAATGTGTTCCTTTTTTGGTTTGCACCCAAAATTCAAGCAGAGTGGTGATAAGACCTCAAAGGTTCAAATGAGTAAACAGGGATCTCCGGAAATAAGAGCAGTATTGTTTATGGTTGCAAAATCGGGATTAGTACACAATTCTCATATCAGGGCTCTCTATGATAAGTTTAGAGGGCAAGGCATGCTGTATAAGCAGGCAATGGGTGTTATTATGCACAAAATACTTCGCATTGTGTATGGTATGCTTAAAAGTGGCACTGAATACACTGCAGCCTACGATCAAGCAAAACAACTACAATCTGCACGCTACAGAACGGCTATAGAAAAAGATCAATTAAAATCTTCAACTGAAAGAAAAAGAAGATATATAACCGGGTATGAAGACGCTCCGATATCAAAGAGACAGGAGAAAAATAGAAAAGAGCAATCATTATCATCCCCAAAACTCCTTAAAGAGTTAAATGCGGGGTATAATACTGATTGCTCCCAAAACAAAAATAATAAATATCTCTGAAAATTTGGTTTTTGACGGTATAACTGAAAAGGGAGAAACGTTCTATAAATATTCGGATTATAAAAAAAAGGACTTCCTGAGTGGAAGTCCTTTTTGTATATGGTATAGATTGGGTTTATTTAGGATCGTATCCCCACTTAATGAAGATTGAGCCCCAAGTAAAACCGGCACCAAATCCTGACAGGATAATGTTATCGCCTTTTTTCAGTTGGTTTTCCCATTCCCATAAACACAATGGAATTGTCGCTGAAGTCGTGTTGCCATATTTCTCAATATTGATCATCACTTTTTCTTTAGCTAAGCCCATACGCTTGGCAGTGGCTTCGATAATACGATTGTTCGCCTGATGTGGTACCAACCATGCCAAATCTTCGGCAGTCATGTTGTGTTTTTCCATCATCTCAACAGATACATCAGCCATATTCGATACCGCATGCTTAAACACGTGGTTTCCTTCCTGGTAGATGAAATGTTCGCGATTGTCAACCGTTTCGTGACTTGCTGGTTTGCATGAACCTCCGGCTTTCTGGTGCAAATGCTTGCGGCCAAAACCCTGAGTATGCAACATCTCGTCGATAATACCTACATCTTCAGTAGTCGGCTCTAAAAGAACGGCTGCTGCCCCGTCACCAAAAATGGGGCAGGTCTGACGATCAGTATAATCTACAATTGAAGACATCTTTTCAGATCCAACAATCACCACTTTCTTATACATACCTGATTGGATGTACTTAGATCCTGTAGCTAAAGCAAAAAGAAAACCGGAACAACCCGCATTCAAATCGAAACTGAATGCATCGTTTATGCCTAATTTGTCGCTAATAATGTTTGCTGTAGCAGGGAATTGCATATCTGGTGTTACTGTAGCGCAAATCACCAAATCAACTTCTTCAGGAGAGGTATTGGTTTTCTTAAGCAAATCTTCAATTGCTTTAGCTCCCAAGTCGGAAGAACCTTTGCCTTCACCTTTTAGAATTCTTCTTTCCTTAATACCAATTCGGGTCATGATCCACTCATCGGTTGTATCAACCATGGTGCTCAGTTCTTCGTTGGTAAGGATATAGTCAGGAAGATAAGCCCCAACTCCCGTAATTACTGCGTTTATCTTTGTCATTACTATGCTTACTTATTATTCTTTTGATCAAATTAGCTCACAATTATACTGAATTTCAATATGAATTGCAAAGCTTCAAATCATAGGGGATAAAAGAATTAAACACAAAACTACTAATAAGTAAAATTGCCCCAAAGAATAGTCTCAGGAGCAAATTCACTATTGCGTTAAACCTTATCCGAAAAGAATAGGTTATGCTGTAACTGCTTTTTCAATCGCTAATTTGCCTCTATAGTATCCGCACTCAGGGCAAACAGTGTGGTATTTAGCAGTTGCTCCACAATTTGAGCAAGATGCTAAAGTAGCAGGAGTCGCTTTAATATGAGTTCTTCTCTTATTTCTTCTCTGCTTCGATGTTCTGTGTTTTGGATGTGCCATTTTTCAACCTATTAAACTATTTATTATCAATCAATTTTCTTAAATCATTCCATCTCGGGTCAATTTCGTCTTTCTCCGAGTGTTTTTCTAATTTCTGAATCATTTTCTCGTTGCAAGTGCTGTTGCCTTCCTCATCGTCCGGATGGATGAAACTGATAGGAAAACTCAACAAAATCAACTCGTAAATGTATTGAGCAATTTTAATTTCATTTTCAGATTCCGGCACAACAACAACGTCATCAGCCAGTTCTTCATGTGTTTCTCCAAATTTGATGAAAAGAGATGAATCTCCTTCTACCTGGTAAGTGAAACGATCTAAACAACGATCACAAACAACATTAATCTCTCCTGCAATCTCTAAATCGAGAGTCATTACAAGGGTTTTCTTCAAAAGCGTGGCTTTTACTGAAACAGCTCCCTGAAAATCATGCTCAAATTGAAAATGCTCAAAGAATTTATCGTCAGCAGTGAATGTGAATTCATGACTGCCGTCTTTTAATCCTTTGTACGGAATCGTATATCTTGCTAAATAATCCAAAATGCTCAAATAAAACTTTGCAAAAGTATATAATTTCTAATATCTATCCTCAAAGTTAACCATCTTTTTTCGCAAAAAACACTGTTTTTTGTTCGTAAAGAATCAGCCGAAATGGCTTAACTTTCAGATTAATGGGATTTTTTCAGCCAATTGGGCGAAAAATTATCTCTTAAAAGAAGAGACATTCCCATTAAAATGGGGTGCAAAAATAGGCAGAAAATACTGATACAAAAACTTTTTAAGCAGTTTTAATATTGAAAAGCTCTAATTTGTAGGCAATAATACTCGAATGCAGCTGCCTTTGCCCAATTCAGAGCGATGTACAAAGATCTTTCCCCGGTGGTAATCTTCAATAATTCGTTTGGCTAGTGAAAGCCCTAAGCCCCAGCCTCGTTTCTTTGTGGTGTAGCCGGGTTCGAAGATTGAATTAAACTGATTGCGGTTGATTCCTTTTCCGGTATCGCAAATGTCCAAACACAGGTAGGTGCCCGTTTTTTTAAGTTCATAACTCAAACGTCCTTGTCCGCCCATGGCATCGATGGCATTTTTTGTGGTGTTCTCAATCACCCAGGAGAAGAGCTCCTTGTTCAGGGGGACGAATGTGTTTATGGTTTCGTCTATATCAATTATGAATTCAATTTTTTTCGACGATCGTTTTTTCAGATAATTGATGCTATCCAGGAGTATTTGCTGAACATCATTTGATATCAATACGGGTTTCGACCCGATTTTAGAAAAGCGCTCGGCTATCATTTCCAGTCGCTCCACATCTTTTCCCATTTCTTGTGTCAGGTTCTGATCGATATCGCTCGATTTAAGCAACTCCATCCAGGCCAGCAGCGAACTGATGGGCGTACCCAACTGATGTGCTGTTTCCTTCGACATACCCACCCAAACCTGATCTTGCTCCGACTTTTTAGTGATGCTGAAGACCAGATAGGCTAAAACGACTAAAAAGAGAATGAGTCCGAGTTGAATATAGGGGTATAGGGCCAGTTGTTTTAAGAGTAGGGAATCGTCGTAGTAGAGTACGGATTTAACGCCGTAAAGCTCAATTTCAAAAAACAAACCGCCATCTTTCATATTGACCAGTGCTTCCTGTAGTTGCTTATCGGTTTTCGTATCAGATAATTTCAGATTCCGATGATCAATGATTTCACCTTTCTCGTTGGTGAGTATAATCGGAGTGGTCTCGTTTTGTTCAAGAATATTAGTGAGTAATGTAATGTCTTGATTCAGGTCAGAATCTATACTGGCCAGTGCATCAGCCCAAAGCTTGACCTTCTTTTCTTCCTCCACAGCCAGTTTATCCACCAACTGACTGGTGTAGAAAATAGATCCCAGAACAATGAATCCTGCAAAGAGCAGAAAGCTAATCTTCCATTGACGTTTTTTTAGATAGATCTTCATTCAATATAGACTTGCTGATTAAGCATCCTTAAATATAAGTTGTTTTAAAGATGCTTATTTTTTTTCTGATCACAATATTGTTAATCAGCAGCCAGGTATAGGCTGATACAAATGAAAACTCCAATCAGGCCTTATTATTGTGTCAGGCTATACTTCTTTACTTCAACTTATTTCAGTTTATTAAAGTAATCAACAAGAAGTTTAGCGTTGGTTTCAGGGATGTCTTTTTCAATTTCTATGCGATACACCTCTTGAGTGGTTCGGGTATCGAGTCCGTGTCCGTAGGCTTTGTCGTAGTAATCAAGGGTGATGTCGGCCACAGTCGTATAATCTTCCTTGTCTAAACTTTCAAAAGCGCGTTTAACTTTTAAGCTACCCAATCGTTTTTCAATCTTCTTACACATTTGTTTAAGCAAATCGATATCAAAACAAGCGTATTCTTTTACTAAGCGTTTGATTCGTTCCGATTTTGGGATGATAATGGCTAAAAGGGGTGCTTTTCTCATCTGATCGAAAAGGGGATCGTTAATCCATACCGAACCTACCGAGTGGCTTTCGTCCTCAGTCCAGATCGGCTGAGAATGATCAAAGTCCAGCCAGACTTTTCCTAGGTCGTTCTCAAATTGCTCTGTGGTTGGTTGATCGGCTTGTCCCAGTGCGCCAAAGGCTGAGCCTTTATGGTTGGCTATCCCTTCAAGATCGAGAACCTGTTCGCCCATATCAGTAAGCTTGTGCAGGACTTCGGTTTTACCACTGCCGGTGTAACCACCAATCACAACCAGATTTGTCGGATTGGAGAATGATTGGCGGATATAGTGACGGTAAGCCTTGTAGCCACCAACAAGAAGACTGGGCTTCAGACCTGCTGTTTCGAAAAGCCAGGCCATACTGCCACTTCGCATGCCACCACGCCAGCAATGAATCAGGATTTCACCATCTACAGCTATCTTTTTAGCTCTTCTCACAAATACAGACAATTTAGGCCCGACCAATTCCAGTCCCAGGAGCACAGCCGCATCTTTACTCGATCGCTTGTACTTGGTACCAACCATGGCGCGTTCTTCGTTGGTGAAAATAGGAATGTTAATAGCACCCGGAATGTGCCCTTGTTCAAATTCAGCAGGCGTTCTTACATCGATAATCGGAAATGTTTTACCTTTTTCAAGAAAATCTTTTGCTGATAATTTAGTGATCATATTTTGTGAGAAAGATTGCCCCCTTCCAATAGCTATAGGAAGGGGATTGTGAAATAGAAATGTGAAAAAGGGCAATTAAGCCCTTTATTTTGTTTGTTTTCTTAACCTTCGAGGAATTCACCCAGCAATGAGCTTCCGCCTTTTCGTGTGTTTGCACCGTGTGGTGATATGGCTTGAATCAGTTTTCTGACTGGCATTGATTGAAGGTAAACCTTACCTGTTCCTCGTAGTGTGGCTAAAAAGAGACCCTCGCCACCAAACACCATGGATTTTAATCCACCGGCTTGTTCTACAGAGAAGTCTATGCCTTCTTCGAAAGCCACCACGCAACCCGTATCTACCCTTAAGGTTTCATTGTTGAGTTGTTTTTCGATAACTGTACCCCCTGCGTGAACAAAAGCTTTGCCATCGCCCTGTAGTTTTTGCAAAATAAAACCTTCGCCACCAAAGAAGGTTGCACCTAGTTTTTTATTGAATGCAATGCTGACTTTTGTTCCAAGTGCAGCACATAAGAATCCATCTTTTTGTACAATCAAAGTTCCTCCTGATTGTTTCAGGTCGATGGGCATGATGGTCCCGGGGTAGGGAGCCGAAAAGGCAACTTTGGCTTTCCCATAACCTCTGTGAGTAAAGTGGGTCAGGAAAAGGGATTCGCCTGTGATCATTCTTGAGCCAGCCGATAATAATTTACCAAACAAACCGGCTTCAGGTTCAGAACCGTCGCCCATTTTAGCTTCAAACTGGATGCCTTCTTCCATATAAGCCATGGCACCAGCTTCAGCAATCACTGTTTCGTTTGGATCCAATTCAATCTCTACCAGCTGAATGTCGTTGCCGTATATTTTGTAATCAATTTCGTGTGAACGCATATTTTCAAGGATTAGGGTTAATGAAACACGTTTATAAGGATCAGGTTTTTGAGGGATGAAAAGGATTCCATTCACTCACCTGATTTATTTGGGTAATTTTTTCACAAAATCAGTAAAAGGCTACCTGTATTTTAGTTCTTCGTCTTCAGACATCATGCCCCAGTAGCTGTCGTAACGGGATTCTGCAATCTCACCATTCTCCACGGCTCTTTTAACGGCACATTTGGGTTCGTGCATATGGGTGCAGTTGTGAAACTGGCATTTTTCTGAGATTCTGAAAATTTCAGGAAAGAAATGGAAGATCTCTTCCTTATCCATATTAAAGGTACCAAAACCTCTAATACCGGGTGTATCGATTATGTAGCCACCAAAATCGAGTTCGAACATCTCCGAAAAGGTTGTGGTGTGTTTTCCTGAAGCATGTGATTCTGAAATTTCACCGGTTTTTAATTCCAAACCAGGTTGAATCAAGTTGATCAGAGTTGATTTCCCAACACCGGAATGACCTGAAAGTAAATTGATCTTTTCAGTCATGTCCTTTTTAAGCAGATCCATATTCAAGCCCGTTTTGGCAGAAACTTCGTAACACTTGTAACCAACGCTTTCGTAAATGCTTTTGAGTTCTTCCAGTTGCACTAAGTCTTCTTCTCTGTAGCGATCAACTTTATTAAAAACCAGGTTGACCGGAATACGATAGGCTTCGGCAGCTGCCAGAAAACGATCGATAAAGGTGCTTGTGGTTAGAGGGTAGTTAACGGTAACAATCAGGAAGGCATGATCAATATTGGCTGCAATAATCTGACTGCTCTTGGAGAGGTTAGTCGATTTACGGATGATGTAATTCTTTCGGTCATTGATCTTCACAATCACATTGGCATCCTTCTCCATGTTGAATTTTACGATATCACCTACCGAAATAGGATTGGTCGTTCGGATGCCTTCCATGCGGAATCGTCCTTTAATTCTGCAATCGTGAATTTCTCCATCATCGGTTTTAACGGTGTACCAGCTTCCTGTTGATTTTATAACTAATCCTTCTTTCACAGTTTCTTTATTTTTGTGGAAAATACTGAGTCGTTTCTCCTTCTGACTTTGATAATCTAAAGCCATTCATGAAAACGTCCGGAATATTTTATACGAAACGAAATCATAGGCCTAATAATTAGCAAAAATAGTACTTTTTTGTGGATTAGTTTTTGTGAAATTGAGTCGAGATGACCCTCTTAAGAAGAAAAAAAGCAACTCGATAAATAGGAAGTCCCTAATTTGATGGTGTGAAAAGAAGATCATATCACCTTTTGAAAAACAAAACTGCCATATATGCCCTGGCTGTCCAGACTTTCACCTTCAATTGTATGTTCGTTTAACAGCACACCCTTCCAGCAGTCCAATTCATATAATATTGGGCGATCGGCATGAATGATGTCGAATTCAATTGCCTGCAACAGGATGCGACTCCCATTGATTTCTCCTTCCAGGAATTCCTGGATCATCACACAGTTAGATGACTCGATATTCTCTAAAAAAATGATTTTACCGACTAGTCGACTCCCTATTTGCTTGAGTAAGAGCTCTCCTTTAGCTTTTCCAAAGCTGTAGTCTTCTTCGTAGAGCCATTTCCCACTTAAACTATCCATCTCACACTATTAAAAAAAAAATGTTCGGCTCAAATTATTTTACTTTCAGTAAGATACAAAACAATGTTTGAAAAAATCGATATTTTTCCAGTAAGAGTCTTTGTTGAAAAAGAAAATTCCCATATATTTGCAGCGTCTTAGTCATAAATGACTGACAAAGTGATTGTCCCGTGGTGTAATGGTAACACACCTGGTTTTGGTCCAGGCATTTAAGGTTCGAGTCCTTACGGGACAACCAAAATTTAAGCTTCGAATTTATATTCGGAGCTTTTTTTATTCCCTTATCCCAGGTTCGAATTGCAGCCCTAAAACATATTGTTCCCAGAATAATGTGCCTTGATTATGACTAATTTTGCTGCCTGAAAAACAAATGCATCCTAACAATGTCAAAACTATTCAGTCCCAAACTATTCAGTTTATTAAAATCCGGTCTCGATAAAAAACAAATCTCTAATGATGTTCTGGCGGGCATTGTTGTTGGAATCGTTGCGCTGCCTCTGGCTATTGCCTTTGCTGTAGCATCGGGTGTTTCTCCTGATAAGGGTTTGATAACGGCAATTGTTGCAGGTTTACTCATTTCATTCCTGGGAGGGAGTCGGGTGCAGATTGGTGGCCCAACAGGTGCCTTTATTGTGATTGTTTATGGTATTGTCGAAACACATGGCATTGGAGGCCTAATTATTTCGACCATTATGGCGGGGGTGCTTCTGGTGATATTTGGATGTCTTCGACTCGGTACTTTGCTTAAATATTTTCCTCATCCTCTGATTGTTGGTTTTACCAGTGGTATTGCCCTGGTGATATTCTCAACACAAATTAAGGATGCACTGGGATTGGAAATTGATAAGGTCCCTTCTGATTTTCTGGCAAAATGGGAGGTTTATTTTTCCCATATTCATAGCCTCAATCCAACAGCACTGATTCTGACCATTGCGACCATTCTGATTAGCATTTATTCAAAAAAAATAACGAGTAAAATTCCAGGTTCTTTTATAGCGATTGTTGGTATAACTTTATTGGTGCAGATTTTTGATCTACCTGTGACGACTATTGAATCTTTCTTTGGTGAAATACCTACCAGTATCAGCATCAGTTTTCCAGCTATTGAATGGGCAAATCTGACACAATACATTGCACCTGCAATCACTATTGCACTGCTTGGGGCAATTGAATCCTTACTTTCGGCTGTTGTTGCTGATGGGATGATTGGTGGCAATCACCGTTCGAATACTGAGCTGATAGCCCAGGGAATCGCGAACATTGTGACCCCTTTTTTCGGTGGAATTCCCGCTACAGGAGCGATTGCGCGTACGGCTACGAATATTAAAAATGGCGGTAGAAGTCCAATTGCAGGTATTGTTCATGCACTCACTCTCTTGCTGATCATGCTTTTCTTTGGGAAGTGGGCCAAGCTGATTCCTATGTCTTGCCTTGCGGGTGTGCTTATTGTTGTTTCCTACAATATGAGTGAGTGGCGGGTTTTCCGATCAATTTTAAAAAGTTCCGGTTTTGATATCCTGGTTCTGCTTTCAACCTTCTTTCTGACTGTTTTGGTTGACTTAACCATTGCGATTGAAGTAGGAGTGGTCTTGTCAGCTGTCCTTTTCATGAAAAGAATGGCCGATAAAGGTGAGCAGATTCAAAAGGATGTGAATATCGATATAATTGAGGATTACAGCGATTTGCCTAAGGATATTTCGGTTTACGAGATTAGTGGACCCTTCTTTTTTGCCTCAGCAAAGCAATATGCTCAGCTCATTCAGCAAATAGGCTTAAAGAGCAAAACTATTGTGATACGAATGCGACACGTTCCTTTTATCGATGCAACGGGCTTTCATAACTTTAAGTCGGTGATTCAGGCTCTGCAGAAGTCAAATGTCAGAATTATTCTGTCTGGTGTTAATGAATCTGTCTTATCCGATATGAAAAAATACGATCTGACCTCAAAAATTGGAGACGACTATATTTTCGATTCATTTAAAGATGCTTTAGCATGCGCTAAAGCCTATCAGGCTTAGTTGAGTTTGTTGACCTTCAGGTTATCTGCGCATTCTTCTTTCAGAACCTTAATACTTTTCTGCAATTTGGGGTGTAGGTAATCCGGAATGAGTTCTTCAAGAGGGCAAAGAGCAAAAAGTCTTTCCTGAATTCTTGGATGAGGAACCGTTAAGCGTTCTTCTTCTATCAGTTCATTCCCATAGAATAAAATATCGATGTCGATAGTGCGTTCGCAATACTGTGTGGTTTTGCGGATGCGTCCCAATTCCTTTTCAATAGCTTGAGTCTGATCAAGAATATCGAGAGCTGACAGTTTGGATTCAAAGACGGCAACCTGATTCAGAAAGTTTTGCTCGTGAGTAAAACCCCAGGGCTCTGTTTCGTAAAGCGATGATGTTTCAATGCATTCACCAACTTGAATTGACATCTTCCTGATCGCCTCAGACAACAATTCTTCCCGGTTGCCAATATTCCCTCCTAATAAAAAATAAACTCTAGCCATATGGTTCTCTGTTTGAACGGCAAAAAAACTAAAGAAATCTTACCCAGCAAAATATACATCGAAAAATCCTTCTAATTACCTCTGTTCATTTACAAAATAGATATATTTGTTTTGAGAACTAAAAAATGAATTGATAACAAAGTCTTCGTGATTGAAAAATATCCTTATTCATATCTTTAGCTCTCGATAAGAATACACCATCAAAGAGAACCTAACTTCAAATTAAATATCTATGAAGAATTTTTTAAAGATTACACTGGCCTCCTTATTGGCTTTTATCATCGGCAGTATTTTGTTACTGTTTATTGGTATGGGCATTATTGGAGCTATAATTGCCAGTAGTGACAAGCCTGTTACAGTTAAAAATAATTCAGTTCTGGAAATTAAGCTCGATAAAGAGATTATGGATCGAGGATCTGATAATCCGTTCGAAGGTTTCGATTTCATGAGCATGAAACCTCAGCCTAAGTTGGGTTTAGATGATATTTTGGAAAGTATTGAGAAAGCAAAGACAGATAATAAGATCAAAGGGATTTATCTGAATATTAATGATATTTCATCAAGCTTTGGTGGTTATGCTGTTGCACAGGAAATTCGCAGCAAACTAAAGGAGTTTAAAACAACAGGAAAGTTTATTATAGCCTATAACAATTTGGGCTTCTCTCAAAAAGCCTATTATTTGGCTTCGGTTTCTGATAGCATTTTTATTAACCCTCTTGGTAATATTTGGTTTACAGGTATGGGTGGTGAAATGACTTTCTACAAGAATTTCCTTAAGAAGATTGGTGTTGAAGCTCAGGTTGTAAGAGTCGGGAAATATAAGTCGGCTACAGAGCCTTATTTCCTTGAGAAAATGAGTGCTGAATCACGTGAGCAAAATTTAGCTTATACCAATGCCATGTGGAATCAAATGGCTGAAGGTATTGCTCAAGAGCGCGATATTACTGTTGCTGCGTTCAATAAATTAACCAATGAGCTGGCTGTTCGTAAACCTCAGCATGCTTTGGATTATAAGTTAATTGATGGCATTATTTACGAAGATGAAATGGAAGCCAAGCTTAAGGAGCTTACCGGAACCAAGGCTAAGAAAAAGTTGAATAAAATCAGTCTAGTAAAGTACACAAAGGCTCCCAATTTAGATAAGAAATACTCTAAGAATAAGATTGCTGTTATTTATGCAACGGGTGCCATTGGTTTTGAACAATCGGCAACTGCTATCGGTCCTGAATTGGTGACTAGCATTCGTAAGGCTCGATTAGACTCTACAATCAAAGCGATTGTATTGAGAGTTAACTCCCCTGGAGGTAGTGCCTTGATCTCTGATATTATCTGGAGAGAAGTTGATCTGGCAAGACAAGCAAAACCTTTAATTGCCTCAATGGGTAATGTGGCTGCCTCAGGTGGTTATTATATCGCTTGTGCTGCTGATACTATTGTAGCAGACCCAAACACCATTACGGGTTCAATTGGTATTTATGGTTTGTTCTTTTCAGGTGAAGATTTGATTAAAAATAAACTGGGTCTAACAACCGATGTGATTGGAACACACAAGCATGCTGCTTTTGGTGGGGGCTATCCTATACCGTTTATGCCTTTTGCATCGCGTAAGTTTAATGAACAGGAGCGTTTAATTCTTCAGGAATACCTAAATGACGGTTACGATACCTTCTTAAGCAGAGTTGCAACCGGACGTCACACAAGTGTTGAGGCAATTCATGAAGTGGCTCAGGGCCGTGTTTGGAACGCCATCGATGCTAAAAATGCAGGTTTGGTTGATGTTTTAGGTGGACTTGAGACGGCTATTGCTTTGGCAAAAGAGAAAGCAGGTCTTGAAGAATATCGATTGACTTCGTTGCCAAAAGAAAAAGATCCATTTAAAAGCTTGATGGAAGATATTACAGGTGGTGCAAAAACTAGAATTCTTAAGAATGAATTAGGTGTGAACTACCATTATTATGAAAAAACAAAGGATATTATGAACATGGGTGGTGTACAAGCCAGAATCCCATATGATATTGATTTGTACTAGTCTTTTAAATAAGAATTAGCGAAACGGTGAAAGGACCCTCAAGAAATTGAGGGTCTTTTTTTTGCATATGGTTCCGTTTGATATGAAGTCATATTTGCCATCGAAGAAAAAAACTTAGTATCTTTATAATGATTCCAATTGAATCATTAAAGCTTAGTATTTAAAAGACAGATATGGAAAAGATTAAAAGTAATGCAGGACATAGCTTAGGTGTTGCCGGTTTGGTTTTAGGTATTCTAAGTTTGTTTTTAGCTTTTATCCCTTGCATAGGTATTATTGCCATTGGACCAGGTGTTATTGCTATTGTATTGTCAATAGTTGGACTCGTTCAGGCCAATAAAAACAATGGAGCGGTAGGGATCAATATTGCAGCTCTAGTGGTGTCGGGTTTAGGAACCCTTATTGCTTGTATCTGGTTGTTTGTGATTGTAGGTATCGCTTCACTTGATGAGGATCAGATAGAAGATATGGTTGAAGATGTGATTGAGGATGTCATTCGTGAAACAAACACGTGTAATTCCGAACTGCAAGATGAATTAGATAAGCTCGAAATGCATCTGGATAGCATCAAAATAGATGAAACCATCCACATACAGACCGATTCGATGAAGATCAAAATTCATATTGAGAAAGAATAATTTAGATGAAGATTATTGATTCCTATAGAATCATCAATATCATATTAGCAGGAATAATTGGACTTGTTTTCATTTATTCCTGTCTTTTTTTGCCTGAAGAGGGGAATCATCTGATTCCGTCTTTTTATTCTGATTTGACAGGGAAGACCAGTCCTTCACTTGGCTTGTCAAGGGCATTTTCAGCCCTTGTAAGAGGTCAGTTCGATTTGGCAGATCAGTTTAATCCACATGCAAAAAATATCTTTGCATTCCTCTGTTTTCAATTTATCTTCCGACTCCTGTCTTTAGGGATTGATAAAATGCCTTTCTTGAATAAAAGAACCTGGATTTCAGTTGATATCCTTTTGTCAATTCTATTGTTTACACTTGCTTTTCTGCCTTTGATTGAGTTTACTCTGCAGACAGTAGGAGAGGTAATTAATACAATTATTTGATATGAATTACTAACAAAAGAAGCAATGGTTCTCCATTGCTTCTTTTAGTGATAAGATGAGTTTGTGGTTTATTCTTTGATAGATTTAACCACATTTGAAATCAGTTTGTTTGTGTTGAAATGTTTGTTGATCGATAAGCCCAAACGTACAATCACTAAATCTTTGGATGGGATAATGGATACCATTTGACCATGATGCCCTATACAGTTGAATTCATCAATTTCTGAGTCTGGATTAAGCCAGAATTGTGCGCCGTACTGACCATTTGAAGCTTTTGCCGGTGTTGCTGAATACTCTGCCCATCCTTCAGGAAGGATTCTCTCACCATTTGCTACACCATCGTTTAAGTACAGTAAACCAAATTTAGCCCAATCGCGAGCAGTTGCATATCCAAATGATGATCCAACAAATGTTCCTTCGGCGTCGGTTTCAAAATAAAAAGAGCTCGCACCAATTTTCTTGAATAATTCGACGTAGGGATAGTTATGATATTCCTTATCGTTATTCATCTTGTTGCGCAAGTACTTACTGATAATATTCGTCGTTCCTGAAGAGTAGATCCATACTGAATCGGGTTTTACTGAATATTTCTTATCTATGGCATAACCTGAAGCGTCTCCTGTTTTATAAAGCATTTTAGTTACATCAGATAAGCCACCATAGCCTTCATTCCATTCCAGGCCGCTACTCATATGCATGAGATGATTCAGAGAAATGTGTTTTCTTTCATCCTTCTTCCAGTCATCAAAAAGAGCTTTATCTTCCAAACTAAGTCGGTTTTGCTTTATCATGATTCCGACCATAGCGTTGATGATACTTTTGTCCATCGACCAGCCCAGTAATGGGCTCGATTGATCAAAACCCTCGCCATATCTTTCAGCTACAAGTTTGTTTTTATAGAGTACCACCACACCTCGTGTTCTTTCTTCGTGTTCAAAAACGGAGTCAAGTGCGGTTTTTAAAAGATCAAAATCGATATCATTTTTTATGCTGTCTAAAGCTGTATCTAAGGGAATATTTTCGATATCAATTCTGTCGAAAGTCTGTTTTTTAAGCTCTTCTTCATTATAATCTTTAGTCACACAACAGCCTAAGGCACCCCGATAAATTGCCTTTCTTGGGAAGAGGCCGAATATACTGGCCGTGACAGATTTTTCTTCTCTATCGACCTCAATACTGGAATGACTCATGAAACTGTAATTGATATCATTGTTGAGTAATGATTCAAGACTCCTGTTAGCTACGAAAAGACCAGAACACACATCTTTTGCAGAATAAGCAGTTACAACTGGAACTTGGTTATTTGCTTCGTAAGCAACATAGGTTAGACCTACAGCAAGAAGTGGTAATAGAATTTTTTTCAACTTTATCATAGGATAATAATTTGTGATACTTAGATTTTGTGTGGAGGATTCACCCTTGTGTTGGTAAAATGGCACTTGTGTAGCTATTTCGCCAGGAAGGAAATCATCTGTGAAGATAAAAATAAGGAATTAAATGAATTAATTCGAACAGGCCCAGCGCTTTGTTCTCTAAAAGATAACAAAAAGAAAAGGCTGCGAAACTCGCAGCCTTTCTTTGATATATTGCATTCCTATTGATTCCTGTATGAATTGAACAGGCTTTCAAAGTCACGTTGTATTTTCGTTTTAATCTCTTCCTGACCTCCTGTTTCAGCGAGTCCCATAAGCATCTGTACAATTCTGATTTCTCTTTGTTGTTCAGCTTCTATACTCGATAAGTACATCGGTTCCAAAGAAAGGAAATAGGCCATTTTCTCGTAAGAGTTTTCAGCGATTAGCTCCAATAAATTATTCCCTTTTTCAATTGCTCCGGCACGGTAGTATTCCTGAATAAAGCCAACCAATGCATAATCGATAGGTAGTTTTTCAATCGGGAGCTCTTCCATACATCTGTCAAGAACCTTTATGGCTTTCTCAGCTTTGTTTTCATCGTTGAGTTGAGCCGCCAGTCGAACGTGATTAGATCGGAACGACATGATACCACAAGTGATGATATGGAATTGATCCATGTAAACATCAGCTTCTTTAATTCGACCATATTCAAACTTATTCATCAAGTTGTCGTACAGGAGATCTGAATTAATTCGACCATATTCGCCATATTTGATTTCAGACTCTATAGGAACCAAGCGGTAGGTTGCCCCTTCGAGTTGGAAAAATTTCTCAAGTCCCAAATAGTTTTCAGGTCCCATTCCAATTGAGAAATAGATAGGGCGATCCCAGTTGTTTTCTGCGATAATATCCAGAATCATTAAGCTGTTCTTGTAAAGGTAGTTCGTGCCTAATGACCAGTCTAAACGTTTCGCTAATAGGTTAATATCCTGTTTTTGAATGGTGCCATTGTTGACCACCTTAGCTGAATCAACAGGTAGGTAGATGTTCTTTCCCGGGAAATAGTCCAACATTTTTCCAGATTGAGTTTCCAGACGAGTGCGTTTGTCATCGTTCCCAACAAAAGCAATCATTTCAGCCAAATTTTCAGGTTTCGATAATCGATCCATAACCGGAATCTGATCGCGAACACCAGGCTCAATTTTCTCTGCTCCCAAACTCATTGGTACAGGATCGGAATCGTAAGCTTTTCTTCGCATCTGATTGATGTACCAATCTCCGGCTAATAGGCTGATATTGACAATACGAATGTCGCGACGAATACCTTCAACCTCCTGTGCATACCACAACGGGAAGGTGTCGTTATCACCGTAGGTGAATAAAATGGCATTGGGTGCACACGAGTTCAAATAATTTTTGGCGTAAGCTAAAGTTGCATAGCGACCCGATCGATCGTGATCGTCCCAATTTTGCTGAGCCATAAGTGCAGGCACTGCGATTAAGCAAGCCAGGGTTACCAGGCCTGCCGATGCCAGTGCCGGTAATTTTTGTTTCATAATATTGTAAAGGCCCAATACTCCGAATCCAATCCAGATGGCAAATGCATAAAATGACCCGGCGTAGGCGTAGTCTCGCTCACGGGGTTGGTGAGGGTACTGATTCAGGTAAACGACAATGGCCAGTCCTGTAAGCAGGAAGAGTAACATCACAACCCAGAAATCTTTTTTACCCTTATCTCCGGCATTTAATTGAAAGAAAATACCAATTAAGCCTAAAAGGAATGGCAAGAAGAAATAGGCATTTCTTGATTTCTTATTTTTGAGTTCGGAGTACAATTTCTCCTGATTTCCGATTCGCATTTCATCTAAAAACTGAATGCCCGAAATCCAATTTCCATTGCGAATGCCACCATGAGATTGAATATCATTCTGGCGACCAGCAAAGTTCCACATAAAGTAACGCCAGTACATGTGGTTGAACTGATAGCTGAAAAAGAAGGCTAAGTTGTCACCAAAGCTTGGTTTGTATATGGTTTCGGGGCCATTGCCCTGATCTACAGTAATTGGATTACTCTTAGAAATGCCACCCCAGTTTTCGTAATCGCGCACATGTCCGGCATTTGAGCTGTACATTCTAGGGAAAAGCGTTTTAAATCGAGAATCGAATTCGTAAGAAGGTTTACGAGAGGCTATCACATACTTGCCACCCTTTTGAATGTAAACAGGAGTGGTGTATTTCACATCGTTTACAGGAGCATTATAGTATTCTCCAAAAACAAGTGGACGATCGCCATATTGTTCGCGATTTAAGTATGATAATAATGCAAACACATTGTCTGGATTATTTTCATCCATTGGCGGATTAGCCGATGAACGAATCACGATCATAGCAAATGAAGAATAACCAATCATGATTACCACAAAGGCGGTAACAATTGTATTTAGAATAACTTTGTTGTGCTTGATAGAATAATTAATGGTCCAAACTACCAGTGCGATCATAGCAATGGCATAAATTAGAACTCCTGTATTAAAAGGAGCTCCCAAACCATTAACAAAAGCTAACTCGAACCATGATGCTATTTTAATCACCCCGGGAATGATACCATACATGATTACACCTAAAATCACAACAGAAAGACCTAGTGCTGTTAGAACCCCATTTCGAGTGGTTTCATATTTTTTGAAATAATAAACGAATACAATTGCCGGAATAGCCAATAAATTCAAAAGGTGAACTCCGATTGATAAACCCATAAGGTAAGCAATAAGGATAATCCAGCGGTTGGCATATTTCTCATCAGCCACATTTTCCCATTTCAGGATAGCCCAGAAGACTACAGCAGTAAATAGGGAGGAGAGGGCATAAACTTCACCTTCAACTGCAGAGAACCAAAAGGTGTCGGAAAAGGTATATGCAAGTGCGCCAACCATTCCGGCTCCCATAATAGCAAGGGTATTTGCCTGGGAGAGTTCACCATCTTTTATAAAAAGTTTTTTTGCCAGATGGGTGATAGTCCAGAACAAAAACATGATGGTAAATGCCGAAGCAAGTGCTGACATCAGATTAACCATTAAGGCCACATAAGAAGGATCGGGAGCGAATAATGAAAAGAATCGAGCTATGATCATGAAAAGGGGAGCCCCCGGAGGGTGACCAACCTCAAGACCATAAGCGGTTGTAATAAACTCACCACAGTCCCACAAACTGGCTGATGGTTCCATAGTTAAGGAATAGGTGACAGCTGCAATGACAAAAGCGACCCATCCTAAAATCGTGTTATACAGATTGTAGTTTGAATTCGAATGATTCTTGTTTCCCGACATATTTTTTTTAAACATTAATTGGAACGATGTGTTCTTTTAAAAGTATTGGCAAAATTTTCACAAACAAAGATGGCATATTTTCCATGGAAATTTCCCCTACCTGTAGAGGATAGATGGCTTCTTACCATGATTGCAAAAATAATTAAGGCTTGAAAATAGTCATTTTTAGGCACCTAGATCCTAATGCTTCGAAAAATTTATTTTTTTTATTTGCACAATGAAAAAAATGTTTACATTTGCAGTGCTCTAAGGAAATTGAGCAGTGTGATTGTCCCGTGGTGTAATGGTAACACACCTGGTTTTGGTCCAGGCATTTAAGGTTCGAGTCCTTACGGGACAACTGGTTTAAGCTCCGATTTTTTAATCGGAGCTTTTTTTATGCCCTTTTCCGAAGATTAAATACAAAAAAAAAGACGCCATGCTGATGACGTCTTTCTAAACAGGAGTATTATTTCCTTAAATTATTTCTAAAGCTTCTTTCGCGACCCATTCAGGCTGAATATCGACCATACATTTCTGATAGACATCCTGAGAACATTTACCTGAGCCATCTTTTGTACAGGGGCGACACTTCATGTCTACTTCCAGAGTTTTAATGTGTTCACCAGATGTAAACCCAAAGGCTGTTGGTCCCATTAGGGATAAAGCTTTTATTCCAAACTTGTCGGCTGCGTGTAGAAATCCGGTATCACCTGAAATAACCAATTTAGATTGTTGAACCAGGTAACAGGATTCAAGCAGATTTGTTTTTCCCATGAGGTTCAGCACGCGATCAGGCGCTATATCTTCAATTTCTTTGCAGAATAAATCATCGGGGCCAGCCAGTATTATGAAATTATAATCAGGTAGTTGTAAAACTAACTTTTGCCAGTGTCCGACAGGCCATCGTTTCATTGGCCAGGCTGCTGATGGAACAAGGGTAATTAGTTTGAGTTTATCCTGATCTTTAAATTTGAGGATGTTGTCATCGATTTTATGTTTTAGTTCAGCAGGAAAGTACCAGTCCTTTTTCTTGATGGAGAAATCATTTATGCCCCATTTTTGAAGTGGTTTGCGAAAGGATAGCATGCCTCTGAAAGGCATGGGAAATTTATCGATTCGAAATTTAAATAAAAGTATGCGTTTGATTCTGTCCTTACTGCGCAGGCTGTATTTTGGACCGACACCAAACCAACGCTTCCAGCGTGGGATGAGTGCTGTTTTAAGTACGATAGAGCGAATATTACTATGCGCATCATAGATGTAGTCGAAATTTTCCTTTTTTAATTCCTGAGCCTGATTCCAAAGGCCCTTAAAACCGGCTTTTCTATCGAAGTCCCAAATTTTAGTAATGCGATCGTCCATAGCCAAAAAGGAGGACATGTCCTTACGGGCAATCCAATGGATCTCGGCATCGGGGAAGTGATTTTTAATACCATCGACAACAGTCATACATTGAATAATATCTCCAATGGAAGAGAAGCGAATGATGAGGAATTTTTTTGGCATGTCTTCTGTTTATTTAACTTGAGAGACAAAATTAAAAAGATTTTTGGCAAAAGCTTTATCGTGAGATTCTAATTCGGTTGATATCTATAATACCAGCTGATGAAACAGAATGTATAAAAAAAGCCATCCCCGATAGGAATGGCTTTCAATTTTATTTCATGTGTGAAGTGAATTAAGCCTTAACTTTTTCATCCATCAATATTCTAACCGATTCGGCAAGACGTTTCACACCAATTTTATTTTTTTCTTCATCCATATATGAGAAGTTGATTCTCATGGTGTTTTTTCCGCTACCATCGCAGTGGAAAACAGTTCCCAATACAACAGCAACTTTCTTTTCAATAGCAATGTTGAACAAGTCTTCAGCATCTAAATGCTCAGGTAAGCTCAAGAACAGGAATAATCCACCTTCAGGTACTGTCCATGTAACCCCTTCAGGCATGTGTTCGTCAAAAGCAGCCAGCATGATATCACGCTTGTGGCGATACATATCAACAATGCCTTTTAAGTTTTTGTCGAATAAACCTTTTTCAAGATATTTAGCAGCAATTTTTTGTACAAAAGCTGAAGTACAAAGGTCAGTGTTTTGCTTAGCCTTAACAAACTTGTCAATAACAGCTTCGTCAGCAATGACCCATCCTACTCTGAAACCAGGAACGAAAATTTTAGAGAATGTTCCCAATGCAATTACTTGACCTGAGTTGTCCAAATCGTACATCATGCGTTGTGGCTCGCCCTCGAAACGAAGTTCGCGGTAAGGGCTATCCTCAAGAATCAGGATGTTGTATTCCTTCGCGATTTCGATAATTTCTAAACGTCTGAATTCAGGCATGGTAATCCCTGCCGGATTCTGGAAGTCAGGAATAATGTAGATGAATTTAGGAAGGTCATTGTCTTCTCTCATTTGAGATAGAGTCGCATCCAATACATCAGAACGCATTCCGTGCTCATCGAACTTGATTCCAACCGGAACAGCACCATAACTGGTGAAAGCTCCTAATCCGCCAAGGTAAGAAGGAAGTCCACAAATGATTTTATCACCAGGATTCACAAAGATCTTTGCTACCAGGTCAAGTCCCTGCTGAGAAGACGTTAGGATAACCAAATTGTCTTCAGTGATATTTAATCCCTGATCTCTGTATCTGTCGGTTAAGAGTTGACGAAGTTTTGGATCACCTTCTGTTGCACCATATTGAAGAGCAGCAGCACCATCTTCATCAAAAACCTCGGTAGTGATTGCTTTCAATTCGTCGATTGGGAAAGAATTGGGAGCAGGTAAACCTCCGGCAAATGAAATAATATCTGGTTGTTGTGTTAGCTTTAACAATTCTCGAATAGCTGATCTTTTCATGCTTTTAGCATTGTCCGAAAGGATCTCTTCTAAATTTGTTATCATCGTTATTCCCGTTTATTGTTAGTTTGTTTATTTATTTTTTTAATTCTTAGTAGAATTATTCACGCAAGGTAGTAATAATTTTAAATCGATTAGCGAGAAATAGTCTGTAATTTCAACTAATACACCTAGATTGCTTTCAATTTATAATCAATTTACCTAAATATTTAATGAATTGATATTTTGAATTACTCAGATTATGATTTTAAAATCACATGTCGGTTTTACTTCCTCTGAAATGACTCTGTATGGAATTGAATTCCATAATATTATTTATATACGTCCGTCAAAAAGTTTATTGGTAATTGCTTTAGTTTCGATAAATTTAAGTAAGGCTAACTTATTTGACTTAAGGATTTTAAATGGCCTGTTGTGAAAGGATGGGTTGATTTAAGTCATGTTCGTTTAAAGCTACAAAAAAGCTGTCAATAACTTAATATTATACTGATGAAAGCAAGAGGGAAAGCAATAGTGGTTGGCTGGGACTTTTCAGAGTTTTCTAACCACGCTTTAGATCATGCCTTATTTTATTCATATCAGACCAATATGGAGATCTGTTTGGTTCACATTGTCAAGCGGAAATCTCAAGTGAAGGAGATGGAAGTTGAACTGAAAAAGGTGGTGGCTAAAGTTTATCAGGAAAAAGGCAAGCATCTTAAAATGATGGTGCGTGCCGGGAAAATTACTTCAGGCCTAAGGGCAGCAGCCATAGAAGTTTCTGCTGCGGTCATATTTATTGGTACTCATGGCGTAAAAGGAATTCAGAATTACATTGGAAGCAATACACTTAAAATTATTTTAAACTCCGTAATTCCCTTTGTTGTTGTGCAGGCTCCCCGTAAAGTAAATGGTCATTTCTCAGTTGTTTGCCCTATTGACTCAAGAAAAGAAAGTAAAGAAGTTTTGTATTGGGTTACGTATCTGGCAAAGATCTTAGATGCTAATATTTCACTGGTTTATCCCGATTACAAAACGCCCGTTAAAGTATTGCTGACCAAAGCGAATGTTAATTTTTCCAAGCATTATTTACATGATTCAAGAATCAATTTTAAAGAGGAAAAGCTCAGTTGTAAGAGGTTTAATGATGCAATTGTTGATTTTGCAAACAAGAAAAAAGTCGATTTAATACTAACGATAACCAATAGACAGACCAAAGTGCAAAATCTCTTTTCAGCAGCTAAGGTTCAATACTTAATTGCTAATAGGGAGAAAATTCCGGTATTGTGTGTTAGTCCCAGAAGGGATTTGTGGAAATACGGGAGTTATAAGTAAATTTTAATATTTATTTATATTGAATAAGAATTGATGGGTTGATTCTATAAGTCCGCTGGTTTGTTTTTAATCTTACCACTCAAAATATTTATGTTTCTCAGTTAGTTTGTATTGTTTATGTATGTAAAAGCTTCAGGCTTGTTTATTTAGTATGAATTTCACGGGATTATGATACTAAACCCCTTAATCCTTTTTCCTATGAAAAGCCTACTTTCCTCCTGATTGTAATGTGCTTTCTCCACCTAATTTCATTGATAAACTTGACAGTATATTTGAAAATTACTTTTGTTTTGTTAGATTTAAGCTGGGTAAGCTTTTCTATATAAGCTGAGGTGATGTTTTTAATGTTACCATGATTTTAATTATAGCGTTTGAAATGTATTTCTGAGGATTATGAGTATCAAATGTGTTAAAGCGTCAAATGGAATTTTTAAAGGATAAAAGCTAAGAGATGGAAGAAAACGGTAAAACAATATTTGTCCCTTGGGACTTCAATGGTGTTTCAGAGTATGCTTTGGATCATGCTTTGTTTTATTCATCGCATAGCCAGCTGGAAGTTTGTTTAGTCCATATAGCGAAAAAGGAATCTCAGATTCATGATGTTAAAAGTAGACTTGATAAGATTGCTGATGATATATATACTGAAAGGGGAAAGCGTATTCGTACAATAGTTGACGTTGGCAGTTTTCATTCAGGAATGGAAAAAGCGGCTAATGAGAATAAAGCTGCAATGATATTTGTCGGTATAGATGGGTTTAAAGGCATTAAGAAATATATAGGGAGTAACATTTTGAATGTGCTTTCTGGAGCCGTAATTCCATCCGTAGTCGTTCAAAAGCCCAAAACTAAAAGAGCTGTCTTTTCAATTATCTGCCCAATTGATCAAAGAAGAGAGAGTAAAACCTTGTTAAGATGGACTGCGTATTTAGCTAGTTTTATAGAAGTTAAAGTTTATCTTGCCTATCCTGAATTTGAAGAGCCTGAAAAAAACGCAAAAATATTTGCTAATGTCAGTTTCGCAAGGCATTATTTAAAGGAAGCTAAAATCAATTTTGAAATTGAGTGTTTCAGCATCTATGATTTTAATAATTCCATTGTTAATTTTGCAAGTAAAAACAAAATTGACCTGATTCTGAATCTTACTAAGAAAGAAACGGATTATAGAAGTTTCTTTACCACACCCAGAAGCCATTATTTGATTGCTAACAGTGAGAAAATTCCTGTTATGTGCATTACACCTTCTAGGGGTATGTGGCGGTATGTTCGTTTTAAATAATTGTACAGACTACATCTTATAGTTTTTTTTAAAGGATCAGTTATTGATATATCCCGATTTGTTGAATCGGGATTTTTTTTATTGAGATTTTCAGTCATTTATTTTTATGGTTTTTAAGAATATCTCATTATTCTGATCAGAATTTAAGACTTCAGTGGGAGAGTCTGTATTTGGTGTTTTAAGCTTCAGTCGACAGTAGTCCTTTCATTTATTCCTTTTTTAATATTGAAGACAAGGCGTTATTACATTGTATTTTATTACAATCTCTTTCATTTAAAATGAACAGATTTATAAGTAATGCCATTATCTTTGGATGGTAAATTACTGATTAATCAATTTTAATACGATTACCCATGAAACTTGTATTTGCAACTAATAATCAACACAAACTATCTGAGATTCAGAATATGCTTGGAGGAAAATTCCAGGTCTTAAGTTTAGCTGATATCAACTGTAATGATGAGATCCCTGAGGATCATGAAACGCTTGAAGAAAATGCCAGTCAAAAAGCGCATTATATTTTTGAGAAGTTTGGCTTGAACTGTTTTGCTGATGATACAGGTTTAGAAGTGACCACTTTGAATAATGAGCCAGGTGTTTATTCGGCACGATATGCCGGAAGTTCGCGTTCGTCAGATGCCAATATGAAAAAGGTTCTTGAAAAACTCGAAGGTGTTGACCAAAGATCGGCTCGATTCCGTACCGTTATTTCATTGATAATTGATGGCGAAGAAAGGCAGTTTGAAGGAATTGTAGAAGGTGATATTTTACATGAAGAAAGAGGTGGTGATGGTTTTGGATATGATCCAATATTTCAGCCTAGTTCATATGACATTTCTTTTGCAGAGATGTCTCTTTCTGAAAAAAACAAAATCAGTCACAGAGGAAATGCTGTACGTAAATTAGTTGAATATTTACTTAAGTAGAATTATATAAGTTTCAGTATGCCAGGTTTTAAAGTGTTTTTGGTGATGATCCTGTTTTTTGCAAGTTTCTCATCTGTTTTTGCTCAAGCAAGATTAGGAGAATGGCGTGAACACCTACCTTATCAGCATGCTAAAACAGTTGTTGAGGTGGAAAATAAAGTGTTTTGTTTAACGGAATCAGGTCTGTTTTCATACGCTCTATCTGATAATGAAATTAAGGTCTATGGGAAGACTACAGGATTGAGTGAATCTGACATCTCTTCAATTGCATGGTGTGTTGAAACCAAAGGCTTAATTATTGGTTATGAAAGTGGGAATATCGATATTCTAAGTGATAAAAATATCCTTAATATACCTGATCTTAAAAATTTCAACCTTGTTGGATCTAAAAATATCAATTCAATCTTCTGCCTGGGCAAACAGGCTTATTTAGCAACTGATTTTGCTATTGTGGTGCTAAATTTAGAGAAGAATGAGGTTGCAGATACCTATTATATTGGGGCTAATGGTTCCCCTCTTCAAATAAGAGATGTTGACAGTTATGGGGAGAACTTATACGCTGCTACCGACAATGGTTTGTATATGGCGGATATTAATTCAAATAATCTGGCTGACTTTAATTATTGGACACGTGTATCTGTTTTGCCAGACTTCTCGATGCCTGTTTCCTTTGTTGAATGTGGTGGGGGCCTCTTGAGTATTGTTCGGGATAAGACTGAGTCAGAAAGTGAAGTTTTTGTCTTTAATGGTATGGATTGGACGAAGCTTGCAGGAAGTTATGGTCAGATATATGCTTTAAGAAATTTTGGAGGTGACAACTATTGGGTGGAGAATCATAAAATAAATGTCTACACCCAGTCTGGCATTTCAAGCTTTACTCTTACTGATTTTACAGCTCTTCGCGATCTTGTTAAAATTGAGTCGGGTCAAATTTTTGTAGCAGACTATTATGCATCGCTAAAAGAAAAAGGAAACGAGAGCTCATCTTTAATCCCTGATGGATCTTCCAGTAATCTGGTAAGTGGTATGGTTAGTCGAGGTGATAAATTCTGGACTATAGCCCCTTCTCAGATATCTGAAAATTCAGAAATGTGGAATGTGAGTTTGTATGATGGGAATTATTGGACTCACAATAATAAGACGAACACTTCAGTGTTTTCTGAAATCAATAAGTTTACTGCAATTGAAAGTGGAGAGCCTAATGATCCTCTCTATTTGGCATCGTCCGATGGGGCAATCTTTTATTATAATCAGGATGGCTTTGAAAAGAAATGGAGTCCTTCCAATTCACCAGTTAGTAGTAATGGTATAGCTGATCTTGGCCTGGATAATGATAGGAATTTATGGGTGTTGGATATAAATAGTCTTGAGGGTATTAAAGTCTTGACTCGGAAAGAGGATTGGATCAAATTATATTACTCTCAAGTTTCGAATCGAGATGATTTGCAAAAAATACTCTGTTCAAAAAATGGTGATAAGTGGGTGTTGAGATCATCGACTTCAAGTTTATTTGCTTTTAATGAGAACGGAAGCTTATCTAATGTTGATGATGATCCAACAGCCAGTTTTTATGTGCGAGATAAGGCTGGTAATAAACTGTTATCGGTACTTAATGATCTTGCAGAAGATTTGGATGGGAGGATTTGGCTTTGTGGAGATGAGGGGGTTGCTGTTTATTCAAATCCTGGAAATCTTTTCCGGGAGGGTGATTTTTATGCCTCACGACCCGTTATAAGTATTAATGGGAGCACTCAATATCTTTTAGGTTCGGAACAGGTAAATGCAATTGCAGTTGATGGCGCCAATCAGAAGTGGTTTGGAACTGAAAATTCAGGGGCATTTCTCATTTCGGATAATGCCGATGAGCAACTGCTTCATTTCAATACAGGAAACAGTCTTTTGCCCTCGAATAAGATTGAAAAAATAGTGGTAAATGATGAAACCGGCGAAGTTTTTTTCTCTACTGACAAGGGCTTGGTTTCGTATCAGAATTCCGTAACGGCAGCTGAAGAAAACTACAGCGAATTGTTTGTTTACCCTAACCCCGTTCGTGAAACTTATGAAGGGAATATCACCGTAAGTGGTCTGATGACTGATTCTACAATTAAGATTTGTAACCTGACAGGAAGCCTGGTGATGGATGGAAAGTCAAGTGGGGGACAGTTTATCTGGGATGGCAAAAACTTCCATGGCAATAGAGTCAGTACGGGTGTTTATCTTATTTTTTGTTCAAATGATGATGGGTCAAAAGCTGAAGTTTTAAAACTTTTGTTTATTAATTGATATATAGTTGTTTTGATGGGTTTACTTTATGTGTGAGTTCAATTAAAACGGTGTTGTTATGTTTGTGATTCTTTATTTATAATCCATATATTCATTTCAGGATATGATTCATAAGACCAGAGGTATCGTTTTAGGATTGATTAAGTATGGTGAAACCAGCCTTATCGTACATGCCTATACTGAAAAGTTTGGTAGGCAAACTTATATGATAAGGGGGGGGCGATCAAAAAAATCAAGAACAAAATCGAACTTATTTCAACCCCTGTTTCTTTTGGATATGAATGTTTCACATCGGGATGGGAAAAACATTCAAGCCTTAAAAGAGGTCCAGTTTTCTGAATCAACGCCACATTTGAATTTCGATGCTTCCAAAAATCCCCTTGTTTTATTTTTGGCAGAAATACTGTCAAAGGTGTTAAAGGAAGAGGAGGGAGATTCTCAGTTGTTTGCTTTTCTGAGTGAGCATATTTCATATCTCATACAGGTGGATGACATACCAAAGAACTATCACCTGAATTTTCTGCTTAATCTTACCCGTTTTTTAGGTTTTCATCCTCATAATAATTGGTCGGAAAGTCATGTGCTATTTGATCTTGATAATGCTGTTTTCGTTTCAATAGAGCAGAGGCACGCTCATTGTCTGGATACTGACACAAGCCGCCATTTGCATTTACTCCTGCTGACTCAGTTAAATGATATTGATTCGATTGAAATCTATCCGGATGATTTAAAAAGCTTGCTTCGGGCGATATTAAACTTCTATGCCTTACACAGTCATGGTTTTACTAAGCTAAAATCGCTTTCAGTCTTCGAGGATCTGAGTGATTTGTAAGCACATTCTGTTTATATGGAAAAGCAAAAGCTCCAAAAACCTATTCTGATCAGGTGTTTGGAGCTTTTGTTTTGCTTAAGGATTGGTCTAGAACAAACCGTGAATCTGTGCCTCTACCTGATCCATGATCTGGTTGAGATCATTTGGGTTTTTAAGAAAATCGATGTTGTCGGCATCAACAATTAATAATTTCCCAGAGTGGTATTCTTTGATCCAATTTTCGTAACGACTGTTCAGGTTTTTAAGATAATCCAGGCGTATCGTTTCTTCATATTCACGCCCTCTTTTTTGAATCTGATCAACCAGTGTTGGAACTGAAGATCGTAAATAAATAAGAAGATCCGGAGCCTGAATCATTGAGCTCATCAACTTAAATAATTTGCAATAATTTTCGAAATCGCGTTCGCTCATTAAGCCCATATCATATAGGTTTGGTGCAAAAATCTGAGCATCCTCGTATATGGTTCTGTCTTGAATAATATTACGCCCCGAATTTCTAATTTCCATGATTTGGGTAAATCGACTCTTCAAAAAATAGATTTGAAGGTTGAATGACCAACGTTTCATGTCTTCATAAAAGTCGTTTAGATAGGGGTTTTCATCAACATCCTCGAAATGAGCTTCCCAGCCATATTGTTTAGCGAGTAGTTCGGTTAATGTGGTTTTTCCTGAGCCAATATTTCCGGCAATAGCGATATGCATAGCGATAATAATTTCTGATTGAAGCTCCGATAGGTATCGGTCTGAATTTGCATATTAAAGTGCAAATAGAATATTTAAACTAATTAGTTGGCAAAAAGGCCATGTAGATGGGCATCGATCTTATTGATAACCTCGCTTAAATCCTTAGGATTTTCGACGAAATCGATATTATCCACATCAATAATCAGGAGTTTACCCTTATTATAGCTCGAAATCCAGGCTTCGTAACGTTCGTTTAAACGCTTTAAGTAATCCAGACGGATGGTTTCTTCGTAATCACGACCTCTTTCCTGAATGTGTCCCACCAAAGTAGGGATTGAAGCCCGTAAATAAATCAACAAATCTGGAGCTTGAACTAAGCCACTCATAACCTCAAAAAGAGCCAGATAATTTTTGAAATCCCGTTCAGGCATAAGGTTCATAGCCTGAAGATTAGGTGCGAAGATATGAGCATCTTCATAGATGGTTCTATCCTGAATAATTTCTTTACCGGACTGGCGCAATGCCAATACCTGGTTGAAACGAGAATTCAGAAAGTGGATTTGCAGAGCAAATGACCAACGCTGCATATCTTCGTAAAAATCGTTTAGATAAGGGTTTTCGTCAACATCCTCAAAGTGAGCTTCCCATCCATAATGTTTCGAAAGCAAACCGGCTAAAGTTGTTTTGCCAGCCCCAATATTTCCTGCTACTGCAATATGCATTGTTATGTTTAGTTATATTCTTTAAAAAAATCAAGTGAAATTAAGAATAATTTTCAGGAATGCAACTTGTTGTTTTTGGATTGGAATAAGACTTATTTGGTATCAGAGACTTAGCTTTTTAATTGAGATTTGATCTCCACAGAAAATATAAATTTGATCAGCTCTTATTTTACTTTGACAGTCACCTGAGTCTTTTTGCTCAAAAATTAAAGTATCCTCTCCCAAGCTTGGATTGTATTTGAACCAGGTCCTGTCTTTTTGATAAAGTACAGCCTGATTGTTAAAACAGAAATTGGTAATTCCAGGCAGGTGAATTTCTTGTTGGAATTGGCCAAATTTATTGAGAATCAAGATCCCTCTAGAGGGGATTAAAAAATATAAACCTTCGTGGTGTTCCTTCATTTTAGATGGAAGCCTTTCTTTGAAATAGCCGACAAGTAACAAGCTCTTGTTCCGAAGTTCTCCCTGCCTCGAAATTTGGAAAGCCTGATTGTCTTCCGAATTGTATATCCAAAAGCCTCCGGATGCTGCGTCACATAAGAGGTGGGTTTCATTTTCTGAGTAGGTATAGAGGTCTATAGGATCGACAATTGGGGCTAAATACTGATCCAGGTATAATAGGAGATTACTTTCCTTATAGAATAATTGTAAACGCAAAGGATTTGATACATCAATTGAGGTGATTTCACCTAAAAGCGGATCTGAATAATTCGATGTGATTTTGCCTTCGGGCGTATATTTCTTTAGTTCATTTCCCTTGATACTATAAATATGTCCCAAATGATCAAGTTCAATGTCAAGGTGGTTTTCCTGTGCAGCAAGAAACAAACTGCTTACCAGGCAAAGAATGGTAATGAAGGTTCTCATTCTATTATGCTTGTTAAATATGATTCATGATTAATATTTCATCAATCAAATCTCTGTTGTTTGATAAACGAGGCACCTTATTTTGTCCCCCCAACTTGCCTTTTTTCTTCAGCCAGTCATAGAATAAACCTTTGCGAGCTACAGTGATAACCGGACGTTCGAGGGTAATGTTCTTATAACGTTTAGCTTCATAATCTGAGTTTTGACTCATGAGTGCATTATCCAGAAGGTAATTGAATTCATCAATATTATCTGGTGCTTTTTCAAACTCAATCAGCCATTGATGAGTCCCTTTGTTGTTGTCACCCATGAAAATTGGAGCACCCGTATAGTCTTTAAGGATAGAATTGGTTTTGGTGCAGGCCATTTGCATGGCTTTTTCGGCATTGTCAATAATGATTTCCTCCCCAAAAGCATTTATGAAGAGTTTGGTTCGTCCTGATATTTTAAACTTATAGGGCTTTAATGATGTGAACTTAACCGTATCTCCAATTTGATAGCGCCACAAACCTCCGTTTGTTGTGATGATGATGGCGTAATTTTTATGGAGTTCAACATCTTCCAGACTTAAAACCTTTGGGTGATCATTGTTCACGTTTTCCAGAGGAATAAACTCGTAGTATATACCATAGTCGAGCATCAGCAACATCGATTCATCTTCTGGATCGTTTTGAATACCAAAGAAGCCTTCCGATGCATTATAGGTTTCCATATAATTCATTTTATCTGGTGCAAGAATCGCGTTGAATTGATCACGATAGGGGTCGAAACAAACTCCACCATGAACAAATAACTCTAAATTGGGCCAGATTTCATGAATGCTATTCTTTCCGCTGACTTTTAATACATGCTTCAACAGGACCAAATACCAGGATGGCACACCTGAAAGACTGGTTACATTTTCATTGAGGGTCGCCTCAGTCATTTTGCTCAGTTTCTCTTCCCACTCATCCAAAAGAACGATAGACGAATCGGGCGTTCTGATAAAGTGGGCCCAAAAAGGAAGATTTTGTATCAGAATTGCTGACAAATCACCATAGTATGACTCATTGCTCAAGTTATTGATTTGATGACTTCCGCCCAGAGTAAGCCCTTTGCCTTTCAGAATTCCTGTATCCGGATAGAGTGATGTATAAAGGGTTAAAATATCTTTTCCACCCCTGAAATGGCAGTCTTCCATAGCCTCTTTACTCACAGGAATAAATTTGCTTTTCGAATTGGTTGTTCCGGATGATTTGGCAAACCACTTAATCTCGCTCGGCCATAAAATGTTTTGTTCTCCCTTACGTAAGCGATCAACATAAGGTTCTATATCTTCGTACGTTTGGATAGGGAGACGTTGTTTAAAATCCCTTAGAGTGTTTATGGATTGAAAATCGAATTTCTTTCCCCATTCTGTCCCCCGGGCCTTATCTAAAAGCTGCGTTAAGACTTCGTGCTGCGTATCAATAGGGTGCTCTTTCGAAAAATCAATCTCGGAAAGACGTTTGGTATTGAACCAGGAAACGATGGAATTAATTAGAGCCATATATGTACTTATCTTTAGCTAGGGAATAGAAAAATATAAGTTAAATATAAGAAATTAATTTTGTTAAAAAATTGACTTTTTGATCTAAATAGGGCGTGTATTTGGAATAAGAAAAATTAATTTATAGAAATCAGAGCATTTTTTACAAATAAAAACGTTCAATATTAAAGGCATACTTTCTATTATAGATTAATCCTTATCTTTGCCAAGATAAATTAGAAACAAAGAAAATAAGATATAATGGAATCAACGAGACAGAGTAAGATATCAAGATTGTTACAAAAAGATTTAAGTGAGATTTTTCAGATGGAATCTCGTAATCTTTTTCAGGGAAAGATGATTTCGGTGACCCGTGTAAGAATTAGTCCTGACCTGGGATTGGCCAGAGTTTATTTGAGTATTTTCCCTTCAAGCGAAGCAGAAGCTGTTTTGAAAGAGGTGAAAATCCAAACTAAAAACATGCGTCGTTTATTGGGGAATCGCGTGGGAAAACAATTGCGAGTTGTACCAGCGTTGACTTTCTTTGTTGATGACTCATTGGATTATATTGCTAATATTGACTCAATTTTAAAAAAGTAATTATTACTTTGTTTAGAACTTCTACTTTAAGCCCAACTGTTTGAATCTACCCTTTTACATAGCCAAACGCTATCTGGTTTCCAAAAAGAAACAGAATGTGATCAATATCATTTCTATGATTTCGGTTATTGGTGTGAGTTTGGGTACAATGGCTTTGGTTATCGTTCTTTCAGTATTTAATGGGTTTAATGGTCTGATCAGTAATCTTTTTGGGAGTTTCGATCCCGATCTTAAGATTCTCCCTGTTGCAGGAAAAACCTTTATTCCCAATTCGCCTGAATTTGCTCAAATAAAAGAGATGGATCAGGTGCTGTTTTATGCAGAGGTTCTTGAGGAAAATGCGCTTTTAAAATATGGCAATCGTCAGCGTCCAGCCATCGTTAAGGGGGTAAGCGAGGAGTTTTCCCTGATGACAGGTATTGACAGCATGATGCCAGATGGGAATTTCATTTTGGAACAAGGCAATCGAGAGTTTGCTGTTTTTGGCTATGGTGTAGCAAATAATTTAGGTATCGGGCTAAATTTTATCGATCCCATCAAGTTTTATGTACCCAGACGCGATGCTAAGATGGGGCACAACCCCATGGACGCTTTCAATGTTGATTTTCTTTTTCCATCAGGGGTTTTTACCATACAGGAAGATTTCGATTCCCAGTATGTACTTGTGCCGATGGCCTTTGCTCGTCGACTATTTGATAGGAAAGAGGCAGTAAGTGCCATTGAGATCAAACTCAAGAATCTCGATCAATCAGATGTCGTTCAGGAACATATTCAAGATCTCTTAGGAGAAGACTATGTGGTGAAAAACCGTTTCCAATTACACGATGTGCTTTTTAAGATGATGCAATCAGAAAAAACGGCTATCTTTTTTATTTTGGCCTTTATCCTGGTTATTGCTTCATTCAATATTATTGGTTCGCTGAGTATGCTTATTATCGATAAAAAAGGCGATATCGAAACCCTGATAAGTATCGGAGCCAATAAGTTACTGATTCAAAGAATATTTTTACTCGAAGGGTGGCTCATATCACTTTTGGGAGCTGTTTTGGGAACCTTTTTGGGTGTTGGCGTTTGCCTGCTTCAGGAAAAATTTGGTTTGATTAAACTTTCTGGTGCTGAAAACTTTATCTTTTCATCCTATCCGGTCGATATCGAGTTCACGGATGTAGCTATCGTTTTCACAACTGTAATTATTATAGGTTATTTGGCATCGCGATTGCCTGTTCGTTACTTAACCCGCAAGTTTTTGAAAATGAGCTAAGGAATACTTTATAGCAATCTTAGCTTTTTTTTGGAATATATCATTCTTTCAATTGTACTGTAAATCGTTATCGACAAAAGTTAATAGCTAAAACAGAAAGAGAACTTCAGAATCTGAACTAAAATTAAATCATATGACTCGAACATTCCTTTTTATTCTATTTTTTGTTGGCCTGGGCTTGTCGCTACAAGCTCAGCAAATTGCAAAAACAAACTCTGGTCGAGTAGTTGTTTTATTTGATAATGGCACATGGAAATACGTGGATGAAACACCTACTGAGAAAACTGAAACTACAGTTCAGGCTGTAAGTGAAAAGGCAGAAGTGATAACTGCCAAAATTGAACTTAAGGATGCGACTACTGAAAAAATAACTTTTATAAGTGGTCCCAGTGCAAAACTTCAGAAGTATTTTAAGGAAAAAAATATTGTTCAAGCTGATTTTACACTTTCATCTAAAGCAGGTGAAGCCAGTTTAAATATTGATTGGAAAATTATGACAGGGGAGGCTTTCTCTTACTTTGGTTATATCAAACCTGGAAGTAAGATTAGTCTTGAATTGATGGGAGGTAAAATTGTTGATTTGGTCTATACTGAAGAATTCGAACCAAAAGAATTTGCAAAATATGGCTTCTCAACTTATTCAACTCATTTAGAATTAAGTCCTGAGCAAATCACCTTATTGCAAAGCAGTATTATTACAAAAGCAACCATGACCTGGAGCAAACGTAGTGAAGAATATAAGGTTGTGAATCCTGCTTACTTTGTTAATGAATTACCAAAATTGATAAAATAATTAGCTTACAATATTGAGTTAGGATAAAATATCTTAGCTGATACATCTCAAAAAATGAAAGCTGGTAAGTCTATCGACTCTACCAGCTTTTTTTGTTATGAAACCATGTTTCAATTATATGTGTGTATGGGGTTTATCCCATAAGTTCATCATCTGAAATTTTCTTGCCCCATTCATTGGATATGCGATCCAGGATCTGCATCAAGTCATTATAATCTCCTGATCGAAGCATTTCGATACGCGTTTGTTTAAAGTTGTAAAGTCCTTTAAACATACCTGCCATATGGCGACGCATGTGTAAAATTCCTCTTTTTTCATCTATCCAATCTATTGCAGCATCAATTTGTTGTTTCAGCATTTCAACTTGTTGAGCAACTGTTGCCGGTGGCAAAATTTCACCTGTTTGCAGGTAGTGTTTTACGTCACGGAAGATCCAGGGTTTCCCAACTGCAGCACGTCCAATCATAATGGCATCTACGCCATATTTATCGAAAGCTTCTTTGGCTTTAATCGGGTTGGTGATATCGCCATTCCCAATTATAGGAATATGCATGCGTGGGTTGTTTTTTACTTTGCCAATTAAATCCCAATCGGCCTCACCACTGTACATCTGGCATCGGGTGCGGCCATGAATAGTCAGAGCCTGGATTCCTGTATCCTGTAACTGTTCAGCTAAATCAACAATGATTTTGGAATCTTCGTCCCAACCCAATCGGGTTTTAACGGTAACAGGAATATTAACTGCTTTAACAACTTCTTCAGTTATTTTCAGCATCAAGGGAATATTCTGTAGCATACCAGCACCAGCACCCTTTGTTGCCACTTTGCGAACCGGGCAACCGAAGTTAAGGTCGATAAAATCTGGATTTGCTTGTTCTACAATTTTTGCAGCTTCAGCCATGGCATCAACTTCTTTTCCATAAATCTGGATTGCAACCGGACGTTCCTCTTCCAGAATGGTCAGTTTTTTCATGGTTCGATTTACTGAACGAATGAGAGCGTCAGATGAGACGAATTCGGAGTACATTAAATCGGCTCCGTATTGTTTACACAACAAACGGAAAGGGGGGTTGGTCACATCTTCCATGGGTGCCAGAAGAACTGGCTGATTCCCTAAGTCTAAATTTCCTATCTTCACTTTATAACCTAATTAAGAACAAGCATAATTGATTCCAAAGCATTTTAGCGATGATATATAAGTTAGGTGAGATGAGAAAGCGAACTGTCAACTCAGACCTGTAATAATCGGTATAAATGCTTTTTTATTTGACTGCAAAGATATAACAGATACTCAAATTAAAAACAGGACTTTAGAAACATCTGCATTTAAAATAAAAGCAAGGCAAAAGCGATAATGTAATTTTAGTTTAAATTGTTATTTTTGTTTTTAATGTTAAAAAACTGCTAGAGAAAAACTGATTGTATGTTAAAAAAAAGTCTTATTTCCCTTTTGGCCATATTCTTTGTAGGAATACTAGTTGCAGCCTATTTCTATATGCAAAAACAGAAAGAATACAAGACTAGCGATCATTTTCTGGCTATCCCTGCTTCTTCTGAAATTATGATTCATTTCGACAGCTTGGAGGACCTGATGACTAAGCTGGAAAACAATGAAGGTGTTTGGCATGAGCTCTGTCAATTTAATACTGTGAGTGAAATAGATAGAAAGTTGAAGAATTTTTCAGCTTTGATTAATGAGTCTTCTTCAGAGTATGAACTTGATTTGGATAGATCCCTAACAATCGCCAGTCAGATGATGGGGAAGAGTCAAGTTGAATACCTCTACGTTTTACCTGTGCGTAGCTATTTGGAAGAGAAAAGAATTCAGGTTTTCATTCAAAATAGTCTGAATTCAAAGAAAGACCCTATCAGTAGAGAATACAATGGTGTCAGTTTGTACACACTTCCTAAGCTGAATTCTAAAAAACAGTACTTGCACTTTTGCTTTTCTAAGGGGTTGATGTTGCTTAGTTCGTCAATGATTTACCTTGAAAATTCAGTTAGACAGCTAGAAGAGTCGGGTTCAATATCTGAATCAAATGGTTTTGCTCAGGTATACCGGACAAAGGGTAAGAATGTGGATGCGAATATCTATTTTAACCTTAAGAATTGCCAAAAACAGTTTGCAAGCCTGTTCGATAAGGATGTTAAATCTCATATTAGCAATTATTCTCATCTTGGAAATTGGGTGGAACTGGATTTAAGTTTCCGCAATCATTTGGTTTTATTGAATGGCTTCACCTATTCGAATCAGAACGAAAATAATTACCTAAACGTGTTTATGAAACAGGAAGCTGTTAAGATGGAGATGGAATCTGTTTTACCAGGGAATTCGGGATTGGTTGCCATTTTAGGACTCAATAATCCAATCAAACACAAAGAGGCTTATCGTAAATATCTTGAAGGGAATGATGGTCTAGAGGATTATCAGGCTGGCTTGAGAGTATTAAAAAATAAAACAGGGTTCGATCTTGAAAGCCTGTTTTACTCAATTATTTATAAAGAACTTGCCCTGGTTTATTTGGATAACCAAAGCGACAAGCAGTTTTCAGTTATCAGAACAAAATCGGCGAGTGCAGCAAAGGAAAAATTATTGAAGATGCTGAGTGCTTTTGCTGAAAAGAATAAACGCAGTTTATCGTATTATTCGACAAGCTTTAAGCTTGATGGGGCAACAAAATTTGATGTTTATAGAATGCCTGACGATGCCATCTTCGAAAAGATATTTGGTCGATTGTTTAAAGGCGCTTCATCGGCCTATTTTACAATCTTTGAGAATTACGTGATTTTTGGAAAAAATAAGGCCCAGTTGTCAGAGTTCGTTCACGCTTCTTTTTTAAGAAAGACTCTTGATAAAGATCCTGTTTATGATGAGAGCAAGGAGTACTTGTCGAGCAAAGCCAACTTCTTTTTCTATACTTCAATGCCTCGTTCCAATAAGCTTATTTCTGATTTTATGAACGAAGGCTTGCGAACAGCTTTCCAGGCTAATAACGAAAGCGTTAATAAATTTCAGGCCATTGGGCTACAGATGAGTGCCAATGAAGATTTGATTTACAACAATATATTTGTGAAGCACAATCCCGTTTTGGAATTGGCACCCCAAACCGTTTGGGAATCCCGATTGGATACGGCTTTTAGGCATAAGCCATTTTTGGTTACAAATCATTACACCAAAGAAAAGGAGATTTTAGTTCAGGACTTAAATAATCAGCTTTATTTAATTAATCCTGCATCGGGTCGAATTCTTTGGAAACGTCCTCTTGCGTCCTCAATTGTGGGTGAGGTTAGTCAGATTGATCTGTTTAAAAATAATAAATTGCAGTACCTTTTTGCTACTGAGAACAAGTTGTACCTGATAGACCGTAAGGGCCGTGATGTAGGAAATTATCCTGTTTTGTTGAGAGCAAAAGCAGCCAGAGGTGCTTCCGTTTTCGACTACAGTAAAAACAAAAAATATCGAATATTTATTCCCGGGAAGGATAAAAAAGTTTACGCCTATTCAAAAGATGGTAAACTGCTTTCGGGCTGGAAATTTAAGAAGGCGGAAAACCAAATTGTCAGCGAAATACAACATTTTAGAGTCAAGGGTAAGGATTACATTGTTTTTGCTGATGAATATCGGCTTTATATTTTGAACAGACGTGGAGAACAACGTTTGAAACCCAAGAAGCAATTTTCAAAATCGAAGAATAATTCATTCTATCTTGAATCTGCTAATGTGAAACATACTGATAGGATTGTAACGACTGACAGAGAAGGGAATATCCTGTATTTCTATATGAATGGGACGGTTGAAACTAAAATGATGTCTAAGGTTGCCGAAGATCACTATTTTATTGCCAGGGATATTGATGCCGATGGTGAAGCTGAGTACATCATTAGTAATGATAAGAAATTGAATGTATACGAAACAAATGGATCTGGTATGTTAGAGTTGGAATTCAATTCCCACATCTCAGACCCACCAGCAGTTTATCAATTCTCAAGGAGCAAGTACGAAATTGGCATTTGCCTTAGAAAAGACAATCAGATACACCTGATAAATATGGATGGTAAAGACCATAAAGGATTTCCTTTAAAAGGGAACACAGCTTTTTCAATAGCCTTCTCAAAGGGAACACAAAAAGGCTTTCATTTGTTCACTTGCGATGATCGTAACTTTCTGCTTAATTATTCCGTGAAATAATCAATATTTAGGATAAATAGTATAAATCTTATCACCAGAGTAGTAGGTGGTAAGATTTTTTTTCGATAAAAAGGATGATGAATTTTGCAATTCCCTTGATAATTATTGTTTATTTTAATCCGAATATGAAACTACCTAAACCGCTATACCATGAAAAGTAAATTTAGAATTCACATTTTGCTCGTCTTGTTTTGTTTTTTGACGATGCCATTTCAATCATGTGTCGATTCTGATGACTATGATTTCGATAAATTATCTGATAATATAGACTGGCAGCCAGACCTTGTTGCTCCTGTAGGCTATGGAGAATATAGCCTTTGGTATTTGCTGAATCAGCATGAAGCTGTGCCTGAAGATCAGACCATTTTTCTGGGTGATGATGGCTTAATTCACATCAAATATATGGAAGAGGCTATTTTCACATACGAGGCCAGTGAAGTTTTGGATTTTCCTGATCAGACTGCATACACTTTTGATTTGAATTTAGGTGTCCCTGCTGTAGGCATTCCTTCGGCAAGTTTACCTATAACAGCTGGTCCTTTTATAGAAACATTTGGAATGAGTACTGTTAATGCTGGCATAATTTTAAAGGAAATTAATTTAAGCTCGACTTTAGAGTTTACATTGACAAATCCTTTAAATACAACTGTTGATTTAGAGGTGAGCTTAATTTCTGGTTCACAAGGTGGTGTTCCCGTTACCGAAACCTATACTATCGAAGCTAATGCAGTTAACCAGACTGAAGTTTTAGATTTAACAGATCTTTTTTTGACATTTAATGAGCCATTGTCATTAGCAAATGAAATTGATATCAGGTTTAATGCGACAATTACCCCTAATGGCTCTACAGTAACAGGATCGGGACCTTTAGGTATTCAGTATCAGGTTGGAAATGTCGATTTGATTCTTGCTCAGGGTGATTTTGGTGATCAAATGATTGATATCGGATCTGGTGATATTGATTTAGGTGTTGAATTTTGGGAGGATATTGATGGTGACTTTACTTTTGCTGATCCCAGGATTAAACTTGTTTTGAATAATAAAGTTGGGGTGCCATTTGAACTCACAGCAGAAATGACCGGGCAAAATGCTGAAGGTATCAGTCAGGATTTAAATCTTAAGGCCCCATTAACGTTGGAAGACTATCCTAAGACGGAAGCTCAGGTTGATGCCGGAGTTATTGGTACAATGTCAATCGATAATACAAATTCTGACATTGTTGCTCTTATGGCACTACCGCCATCAGGAAACATGACGTATTCTGGTAATGTGAAAATCAATCCTAATAATTACGATCCCTTAGCTGCAGGAAACGATATCAATATTATTTCAGGAACATCGTCCATTTCGGCTGATTTGGAAATGGATATTCCTATGGATCTAAAGGCTGATAATTTGACTTTTTCTGATACCATTAATGAGGTTGATATTGATGATGCCGATAAGATTATGCAGGCCAAATTGATTATTGGCTCAGAAAATGGCTTGCCTTTGGATGTGAAAATTGAAGAGGTTTATTTTACTGATGCCAATTACACTGTGCTTTCAACACTAAGCAATGAGAGTGTTATCGATGCAGCTCCGGTTAACGAAACAACAGGAGAAGTTGATCCTGCTGGAATAAAAAAAGTGATTAATGAGATTGTTCTGAACCAAGAACAGATCTTAAGTCTTAATGATACCGAAAACATCATTATTAAAGCTGTAGCCAGCACTTATGATGAAGGAAACGTTTCTGTAAAACTTAAAGGAAGTGATAAGCTTAAGTTTTCAGTTGCCATAGGTGCAAAACTCGATTTATCTAACTAACCCAAAGCTTTTAATGATGCATAAAACAATTTTAAAATATAGCCTGCTGTTATTTATAGGATTGATGATCAGCAGTTCGATTTCAGCACAAAAGATGAATAATACCCTGTATCTGATGCAGAATGTCCCTCAAAGCAATCAGTTGAATCCTGCGATTCAACCTGAGTGTAAGGTTTTTCTGGGATTTCCGGGTTTGAGTTCGATTTATTACAATTATGCCAATAATGGATTCGCATACGATGATATAATAAAAAATGGAACAGGCATACAGTCCGATTCTTTGGTTGTCGATATCAACAGTTTTCACGAAGCCTTGCAGTCAACCAACACCATTTCGAATCAGTTTGAAATGACATTGTTTGCTTTGGGAATCCGAGCTAAAAGTTTATTTTTTACGCTGGATATCAGTACCAAAATGGATAGTCGAATTGGTTTCGATAAGGGATTGGTTTCTTTTTTAAAGGATGGTAATGCTGCCTTTCTTGGCCGTACGGCTAATTTGGGAGCTATTGGTCTTGATGGAACGGCCTATCATGAGGTGGCCTTAGGCATATCAAAAGAAATAAATGAGAAATTAACGGTTGGTATTAAAGGTAAGATGCTTTTCGGTGTGGCGAATATGCACATGGATGAGTCGAATTTATCTGTTTATACTTCTGAGTCTGGTGATCTGGTTCGATTACACTCCAGGCAATTGATGAAAGTTTCTATGCCTTTGGATATCGCTCAGGACTCTGATGGTTACGTTGACGATATTGATATCCTGGATGATGATATGGATGAAACCTTCTTCTCGGGAACGAATAATAAGGGTTTTGCTTTCGATTTAGGTGCCACTTACGAATTCAATGAAAAAACAACTTTTTATGCGAGTATTCTCGATATCGGAGGAATCAAGTGGAACGATACTTACGAATTATATCAGGATGCTACTTTTGACTGGCAGGGTGCCGATTGGTCACAATCAGGTAACTCCAATGACCCTAACTTCCGGGAAATTGAGGATGTTTTTGACGATTTAACTGACTCAATTGGAGATGCCTTTAGATACAATGACAGGTCGGGTTCTTATACAAGAGCCTTACCATGTAAAGTTTATTTGGGTGGGAGCTATAAGCTTAACGACCGTGTGAATGTGGGTGCTGTGAGTCGTACCGAAATATTTAACGGAAAATTACGTCCTTCTTTAAGTTTGTCGGCAAATACAAGAGTTATTCGCAATTTCTCAGCTTCGCTAAGTTATTCTATGGTGAATAATTCATACAATAATGTAGGGGCAGGAATAGCTGCAAAATTAGGCCCTTTTCAGATTTATGCTGTGAGTGATAATATTCTTGCTATGAATCCTAATACAGCTAAAACAGCAAATTTAAGATTTGGTGTGAATATGATGTTTGGCTGCCATAAAAAGACCAAGAAGAAAGATGTTTGTAAAATACAGGAAGATCTGATTCTGGAGCATATGGAAAAAGTTAAAGAGGAAACGAGAAAAGAGCTTAGGGAGTAATTCCTGATTCTAATAGTCTATAAAGAGCTTGTCCTTTCCGACAGGCTCTTTTTATTTCTGGAAATATCTTGTCTTAAAATACTCTTACATAGGTAATAACTATGTTTTTCACAACTGTATCTTTTCTAAATTGTGATATTTCCTGTTCGGTTTTAAAACGTGGATAAGTATTGGTATCGTCAATTACAATCGCCATTCATTGGTTTTAAATGCACCTCGGGCATGTAATATCCATTGACTTTCGTCTAAGGGATTTACGCCTTTATATATTCTCTCTTTACCTTCTCCTTCGGGGCAATCCTGATAACCAGCAAAGCTATACTTTACTTTCCCTTTTCCTCCCGTAAGAGAACTCAAACGAATATTAAAATCCATGGATGTCGCTGCAGGAACTTCCCCTTCCAAATGGAATTTTTCATCGTCGAATATAGGATTGGCAAATACAGCTCGCATTTGGTTTAATTCCCCTGCAATTTTCCCAAGAAATTCTTCAGGTGCTGATATTCTGAATTTCAATAAAGGTTCCAATAAGTTTGTGTCTCCTTCTTTCAAGCCTTTCATGAGCCCCATAGGAGTCGCAATCATGAAATCGCCCGGGCGAGAATGCATCTCATGATCTTCACCTTCGATAAGCGTAATCTTAATATCGGTAACTTCCCATCCTTTAATTCCCTGCTCCAAGGCTTTAGGAATGGTACGCTCCACTTCGTTCTGATACTTCTGAAGCACATCGTTCACACCAACCACCGACTTATAAACGACACCACTGCCTCGCTCACCGGGTTCGATCTTAAAGCGCGTCACAGCCCAACATGGCTTTGGCATGGTGTAACGAATATAGCCTTCAACTGCTCTTGCCGGTGTTTCTTTATAGACCACAGTAGGCTCGTCGAAACTAACATCTATACCAAATCGCTTATGAAGAAGCATTTCCAAAATTTCCATTTGAATACTTCCCATAATGTGAAGGTTCATTTCCCGATCTTCTCTAAACCATTCGAATTGCAATAAGGGATCTTCACTGGAGAGTTCCTGTAAAGCCACGGCCAGCTTTGCGTAATCGGCTTCGTTACTCGATTTTACTCCAACCGTAAGTAAGGGGATTTGCAAAGTGGTTGATTCCGGAATGCCCTGCTTGCTCCCTAATATATCTCCCACCTGAACATCTGGCATTCCACTTACCAGACCAATATCTCCGGCTTGTAATGTCCCAATATCTACCTGTTTATTGGTGTATATTTTTCGTATGAGAGCAACTTTTTCGTCTCTGTTTGCTACGATATTTCGTATGCTGTCTCTGTTTTTTAAGCTTCCGCCAAACATGCGTATATGCGCCAAACGTCCCAGCATTTTATCATGCTCGATTTTAAATACCAAGGCTGAGGTTTCCTTTTCAGTTTCTGTTGATGTCTCGGGAAAATAATTAACAATAGCATCTAATAGCTCCGTCATTCCCATACCATTTTTAGCCACTCCCAACAATACAGGATTAATTTTTGACTGCATACACAAGTGTCGAGCTTTCGAAATACAATAGGAGGCCTCCAATTCTTCTCCTTCCAAATACTTTTCGAGCACTTCCTCGTCAGTATTGGCCATCGCTTCTATCGAAAGTTCTTTCAAATCGACCCCTAAGTCATTGCTTTCATCCTGCCACAAGTCACGAATTGCAGCCTCATTACTTCCTTCATCCATACAAGTTTGAAGTGCGAATACCGGGGCTTTTAATTCCTTCTGTAAATCTTTAAATACCTGAAATGTATCTGCTCCCGAACGATCTATTTTATTGATGAAAATAAGAACAGGTATGCCTCGTTCGCGAAGAACTTCGTATAAGGTATGTGTATGTGCCTGTACACCTTCCACTGCTGAAACAATTAGTATCGCGGCATCTAAGACCCGAAGGACACGTTCCACTTCGGCAGAGAAATCGACATGGCCTGGCGTATCAATTAAATTAATTTGAGTGTTCTTCCACATAAAGGAGGTGCAAGCGGAGCGTACCGAAATCCCACGTTCCTTTTCAACATCAAGAAAATCGGTGATGGCACTTCCGGAATCTACGCTTCCTATTTTTCGTGTTGCTCCGCCTAAAAAAAGTAGATTCTCTGTTATTGTTGTTTTACCAGCATCCACATGAGCCAGTACTGCTATATTGCGTATGTTTTGCATCCTTATCAAAAATGATATTGAAAAAAAAAAAAGAGCCTGAAATACATTCAGGACAAGAACAATGAACCTCCAAATTTTTAATCCAGGGCTAATTCAATTGTCGAAATCAAAAGCTATGTGCGTTTCAGGCTATGAATATAAGGAAGTAATATGGGGGATAAAAAAGTTTAATAAGAAATAGATTTCACTTAAATCACGCTTCCTCCTTCATATAAATTGAGTGCTTGTTTTACAGGAGAGTAAAGCCTTGTGTTAGGGGCCCGATGGCTATCGGGAGAAGAGAAAAGCCCATGGTGAAGATCTGACTGACTCCATTGCTGATACCCTCAGATTTAATGACAAGCTTGGCTGTCGAAAGTATACTAAAAAGGAAGATGTATATAAAATTCAAGAGGATTTGATTCTTGAACATATGGAGAAAGTAAAAGAGAAAACGAAAAAAGAGCTCAGGGAGTAATTCCTGACTCTAATATTCTAATAAAGAGCTTGTCCTTCCCGATAGGCTCTTTTTATTTGCAGAATTCCTTATCTTTGCATCTGATCTGAATGATCAAGCATAAAAAGCATAGTGGGCAAACTGTTTGATTTAGAAGAAATCTTAAGTTTTTCAAGTACCACTATTCAATCCTGATAGCTATCAGGATCATTAATTATTAATTTACAATTGTATCACATGGCATTATTAAAATTTCTCCTAGTTGCAATAGGAATATATTACCTCTTAAAATTCTTGTTTCGCGCTCTCTTTCCGGTCATCGTGAAGAAAACATTCGATAAAATGCAGCAGAATCAGAACCAGCAACAGTATCAGCAAAAACCAGAGGGTGAAGTAACCGTTGAAAAGAATACGACGAATAAAGATAAACACAATACTAAAGATGTAGGTGACTATGTCGATTTCGAAGAAGTAGATGATTAGTTCATTCTAATACACTTATTAAAACGATAGCTGCCATCAAAAAGAATAGCTAATTTGTTAGTTATTGCTTGATCGGCTATTTTTGTTCCTCAATTTCAGAAAAAAATAAAATCTAAATAAAAAACTATGGCTCAGGAAGATGTTTTCAAAAAACTGGTAGCTCATTGTAAAGAATACGGATTCGTATTTCAATCATCAGAAATTTATGATGGTTTAAGTGCGGTATACGATTATGCACAATTGGGTGTTGAACTTAAAAACAACATTAAAAAATACTGGTGGGATTCAATGGTAAAGCTACATGAGAATGTAGTCGGCATTGATACTGCTATTTTTATGCACCCTACCATTTGGAAAGCATCAGGACACGTAGATGCTTTTAATGATCCTTTGATTGATAATAAGGACTCAAAGAAGCGTTACAGAGCTGATGTTTTGATTGAAGACTTGATGGCAAAGTACGAAGCCAAAATGGACAAGGAAGTTGCCAAAGCAAAGAAGAAGTTCGGTGAGAGTTTCGATGAGGCTCAATTTCGTTCAACTAACCCTCGAGTACTAGCCAACAAAGAAAAGATGGATGCTGTACATGCTCGTTTTGTTGAGGCTTTAGATAAAAATGATTTAGTAGAGTTGAAGCAAATCATTATCGATAATGAGATTGCTTGTCCTATTTCAGGAACTAAGAATTGGACCGATGTGCGTCAGTTCAACTTGATGTTCTCAACTGATATGGGGTCTACTGCTGATGGAAGTAGCAAGATTTTTCTTCGTCCGGAAACGGCTCAGGGGATTTTTGTAAACTACCTGAATGTTCAGAAAACGGGTCGTATGAAGATTCCTTTCGGAATTGCTCAAATTGGTAAGGCTTTCCGTAACGAGATTGTTGCTCGTCAGTTCATTTTCCGTATGCGCGAGTTCGAACAAATGGAGCTTCAGTTCTTTGTTCGTCCGGGTGACGAGATGAAATGGTTTGATAAGTGGAAAGAGACGCGTATGAGCTGGCACAAAGCTTTAGGTTTTGGCGAAGACAAGTACCGTTTCCACGATCACGATAAGTTGGCTCACTATGCTAACGCTGCGACTGATGTTGAATTTAAATTCCCATTTGGATTTAAAGAGGTAGAAGGAATTCACTCTCGTACCGATTTCGACTTGAAACAGCATCAGGAATTCTCTGGTAAGAAAATTCAATACTTCGATCCTGAATTGAATAAGAGCTATGTGCCTTATGTGGTTGAAACTTCAATTGGGGTAGACCGTATGTTCCTTCAGATTATGTCGGAGGCTTATCAAGAAGAGAAAGTTGAGAAAGAAAATGGAAAAGTTGATGAGCGTGTGGTATTGAAATTGCCACCAGCATTAGCGCCTGTTAAGCTATGTGTAATGCCATTGGTTAAAAAAGATGGTTTACCTGATAAAGCACGTGAGATTATCAACGACCTTAAATTCGATTTCAATTGTCAGTACGACGAGAAAGATTCTATTGGTAAGCGTTACCGTCGTCAGGATGCTATCGGAACACCTTTCTGTGTTACTCTAGATCACCAGTCATTGGAAGATAATACGGTTACAATTCGTTACCGTGATACCATGGCTCAGGAGCGTGTTGAGATTTCGAAACTTTACGAAATTTTGAAGTCAGAAGTGAGCATGAAAAATCTTTTCAAGAAGCTTAAATAAACTTTTTTCGAGCTTATATACAAAGAGGCATCCATTGGGTGCCTCTTTTTTTGTTTAAATATTTCTGAATATTCAGCCCAATAGAGCTTCTGGCTTATCTGAGTTGAATACTTTTTCCCAGATAGGGGAATTCCCCATTGAGAAGTGCTGCTAATTGGTATATTTGTGACTTGAAAATTCCTGGACAGATTTTCAAACTTAACAACTCAACCGACTAACAAAATTATGAAGAAGAAATTAACTGTGAAGCGAAGCTGGACCGATCGCTTTTTAAATGTGACTGAAAAATTTGGGAACGCACTCCCGCATCCGGCAACACTGTTTGCCATTTTTGCCTTAATGGCCATCCTATTATCAGGTGTAGCCGCATTTTTCGACTGGCAGGCAATTCATCCCGGTACCAAAGAAACGATTAAGGTTGTTAACCTTTTATCAGTTGAAGGCTTTCATCGCATCTTAATTGAGATGGTGGATAATTTTACCGGCTTTGCACCTTTGGGTATCGTCATGGTAGCCATGTTGGGTATTGGTATTGCCGAGAGTAGTGGGCTTATTGGAACGCTTATTCGTAAGCTGGTTTTATCAGCCCCTAAAAATCTACTCACTTTTGTGATTGTATTGGCAGGTATTTTATCTAACACAGCTTCCGATGTGGGCTATGTGTTATTAATTCCTCTGGCTGGAATCATATTTGTAGCCGTCGATCGTCATCCTATTGCCGGTATGGCAGCTGCATTTGCTGGTGTTTCGGGCGGTTTTTCAGCTAACCTTATTTTGGGAACTATTGATCCCTTACTTGCAGGTCTTTCTCAGGAGGCAGCTCGTATTGTTGATCCTGCCGTAACTGTGAACCCAACGGCCAATTATTATTTCATGGTGGTTTCTACCTTTTTGGTTGCCATTGTTGGAACTTTAGTGACTGAGAAATTAATTGAGCCCCGTTTGGGCGTCTATAAAGATGCAGCCGATCATAAGGAGGAAATTCACGAATTAAATGACCTGGAGCGTCGAGGGATGCGCTGGGCCTTATATGTGGTTCTTTTCCTGACTGCTATTACTGTTTGGGGCTTATATCCCGAAGATGGATTCTTTAGAGGTCCTGATGGGGGATTCCTGACATCACCACTGATCAAAGGTGTCGTGGCTCTCTTGTTTTTAGGAGCTGGTGGCTGTGGTATTGCTTATGGTTTTGGAGCTAAAGTTTTCAAATCTGATGTGGATATCATGAAAGGCATGGGAAAATCCATGGAAACCCTTGCCGGATACTATGTACTTGTCTTCTTCGCAGCTCAGTTTGTAGCCTACTTCAAATGGTCGAATTTGGGCGTGATTATGGCTATTAAGGGCGCTGGGGCACTCATGGCTGCTGATATCGGCATGATTCCTCTTATGATCTTATTTGTGCTCTTATCTGCACTTATCAACATGCTTATGGGGTCGGCTTCGGCGAAGTGGGCTATTATGGCGCCAATCTTTATCCCGATGTTTATGTTGATGGGCTATTCTCCGGAGCTGTCACAGGTGGTGTATCGTATAGGCGATAGTGTGACCAATGTGATTTCTCCAATGATGAGTTTCTTTGCGCTGATTATCGCTTATGTGCAGAAATACGATAAAGAATCAGGTATTGGAACCATTATTGCAACCATGCTACCATATTCTGTAGCCTTTTTTGTTGCCTGGGTGCTTCTGCTGATGGGCTGGTTGATGCTTGGTCTGCCATTAGGTCCCGGAGCTGGCCTTGAATACAGTATGCCTAACTAGAAATTAAGAAAAAGTAAAATTATTTTTCCTTTTAGGATATTTATAGAATAATGAGAGTCAGAGAAGTACCTGTATGTGGTGATTTCTCTGACTTTTTTTTCTGAAAAAAAGCTCGTTTTAGTTTTGCAGGAATGAAACATTTCCATACATTTGCATCGCAATCAAAAGCAATGCCCAGGTGGCGGAATTGGTAGACGCGCTGGTCTCAAACACCAGTGGGGCAACCCGTGCCGGTTCGATCCCGGCCCTGGGTACCGCGAGAATCCTCTTGAGAAATCAAGAGGATTTTTTTTTGAAATTAATGAACTTAGTTGCTATTGTAATTATATGTGGGATGAATGCCATCGTTAATGGTTGAATGAAATATCCCAATTACCTGGTTCATAAATAACAATTTCAAAATCATTAATTAATGCGGCACTGTGAGGATGCCTATTAACCTCACTATTAATAGGGCAGTGAAGAGTACACTCAAAAGGAAATGAGATGTCTTCAAATCCCTCTTTTTTACCTCGTCGATTGAAAAAACCGCTATTTTGAGTATAGTCTATTTCAGGAAGGCTTCCAAACCCGTTGTTTATTGAAAATAAGACACTGTTCCCTGTTCCAATTCTTCGAATGGTATATTTCACCGTTGCAGTACTACGTATAACTTTATAGGGAGCGGGTTCTTTTAATTCATCTGCTTCATTGGCAGAATAAAATTTATCATCTTGGATTTTTTTTTCGGAATGCTGGTCTTTATGCACTGAACATGTTGTGAATGCAAACATAATTGAAAGTGCAAGCAGGATTGTCAATAAAGTAGTTTGTGTTTTCATAGGTTTGTTGTTTAGTGTAAAATGTTAACTATCAACCTGTATGTATCAAATATTATGCCATTGCAACTGAAATTGTTTGATATTTGCAATTGAACTTATATATATTTATTGTTTGGTTAAGAGTTTTGCTCAAAATTGTATTGATTCAATTCTCAATATGACAAAGGGGGAGTAAGACGCGCTGGTCTTAAACTCCAGTGGGCAACCCGTGCCGGTTCGATCCCGGCCCTGGGTACCTCGATAAAGAGCAAACAGAAATGTTTGCTCTTTTGTTTTTTATAAGTTTTCCTCAATTAGTTTCCTTCCAACTTTTCAACTTGATCCCTGTTCAATCATTAGAATGATATTTCCCAATTGCCAGGCTCATAAATTTCTATTTCAAAATCATTTATTAATGCGGGTAAAGGTTCAAAAGCATTAACCATATAATTTACTGGGCAATTAAGAGAACACTTAAATGGAAATGAAACGTCTTGAAAGCCCTCTTTTTTACCTGATCGATAAAAAAATCCGTTATTTTGAGTATAGACTATTTCAGGAAGGTATCTCAACCCATTGTTTACAGAAAATAAGACACTGTTCCCTGTTCCAATTTTCCGAATGGTATATTTCACCGTTGCAGTACTACGGATAACTTTATAGGGAGCGGGTTCTTTTACCTCATCTGCTTCATTGGCAGAATAAAATTTATCGTCTTGAATTTTTTTTTCGGAATGCTGGTCTTTATGAACTGAACAAGCTGGAAATGCTAACATAATAGAAAGTGCAAGCATGATTCTCAAAAAAGTAGTTTGTGTTTTCATAGGTTTTTTTTTAGTGTAAAATACTAACTGTCATCTCATATTGATCAAATATTATGCCATTGCAAGTAAATATACATAATATTCACAACTAAACATATTGTGTTTGTTTTTTTTTATTTTGTACTGATTCAATTCTCAATATGACAGAGGGGGAGTAAATTTGTATTGTTTTTGGAAACTTAAATTTGCATTTAATGAACATTTTTCTGTGTAATCAAATTTCCGGTATTTAAGCAAAGTACAATGCTGTGGTAAAACGCAGAATGGACAGCGATGCAAAAGAAAGGCAGCCTCGGGCTCACGTTTCTGCTGGCAGCATAAAATGAAATAAGAAGGTCTAATTGCTGACGACCGTACTTTACTTATCGAAAGTTGTTAGCAGTTAATTCTTTCTTCTGAACCCATTCAGTTTTGTCAGGTTTAATGGCAAGAATATCTATTGGACCACCTACGGTTTTAATCCGTTGCTGAAATCTAAAGGTTTCAATTGTTGTTCTTACAGCATATACCGAGAAGTCTATAGCGTCTTGCAGGGTAAAGAAATTAAAGGGGATTCCTGCAGAAACAACGTCTATCCAGTTATTCCCATTTTGAATTTTAATATTCGTCAGTAATCTTGCCATTACTTCAGTTTCCCCTCCCCAGTTGGCTCCGTATTGTATGACACCACCTAAGATATTTATTCGATTGGTTGACGAGTTAGTGATATCGACAAAGTAGATGTGAGGCGTTGATATTTTATTTTCAAACTTATAGCCACATATATAAAATGAGCATGCTGGTTTGCCTAAGCCATCACCAAAAAACTCATGAAGCGATTTGGGTATTTCATCAATATTGGTCTTGTCTGTAATTTTTTCTTCAATAAATTGGTTGATGTACCCAAAAAGAGGAATCCCATTGATGTCAGCCACACCAAATGTCGCTAAACCAAATTTTTCTTTTATTTTGAAAATTTTGCTGTTTGAATCACTTGCTGTTATTGAAAATGGGGTCTTTTTACCATTAAGTTCATGACTCAAATTCAAGGTTAACCTGCTATCTCCGGCCAGAATTATTCCCTCGGGAGCATAAGTAGTAATGACGAGTGACATATGTTTAGGTTTAAGATTAACTGAAAATTTTCTAAGTGTTGAATCAGCTATAAAGCTTCATTGGTGAATCACTTAAGGAACTAATTTAACTGCTCAGTTAGTACATATTAAATTTATCAAATCATAAGGCATAAACAAAATATATTTCAGGTGTATAATACAACTGCGGGAGTAGAATTGATAGCTTTTGAATGATTCTTCGTCAGGAATGCCTGTGTCGTTATGGCTCTTTATTGATTTTTTGTATCCTGTTTGTCCACAGGGGTATCGTATTTTTACTTCGTTATTGAATTCTGCTCTGCACTTTGTCTTGACTTATTCTGTTTTTGCTCACCTGTGTTCCGATTATTATTCTGTTTAAATCATTTAATTAATTGTTGAAAGTGCGTGGTAAATGGGGGGCTAGTTTATATAATTTAATAAAATAAAAACGATGAAGTAGTGATGGAACGCTTTAACGAAGTGGCGGAATACTTCAACGAAGTAGCGGAATGCTATAACAAAACAACGGAATACGACAACGAAGTAGTGGAATACTACAACGAAACGATGGAATATGATAACGAAGAGGCAGAATGCTTTAACGAAATGATAGAACCTTACAAAGCAGTGGAGGGTTTATCCAACGTAATGATGGAGAACTATAAAGCAGTGATGATACTGTCTCAGATTTTGTGTAAAGATCATAGATACTGTCTCAGATTTTGTGTAAAGATCATAA